>Ga0116231_10006110_pt1 | contig 23274 bp, 17 predicted proteins | sample S1TSphgellanicum_2_FD_89695 | JGI IMG/M metagenome (GOLD analysis project Ga0116231, IMG submission 89695) | Host-associated microbial communities from peat moss isolated from Minnesota, USA - S1T2_Fd - Sphagnum magellanicum MG | ecosystem: Host-associated > Plants > Peat moss > Unclassified...
GTAGCCTTGCTGCTACGATCCACTGAGATTCGGCCTCCTGTCCCGACGATTTGTCCCGGCCCCCTTTTCGTGTTTCCTTTCATTGGGATTTTTTCCATTCGTTTCGTTTCGAGGTTGTGTTTGTGTTTGTGTTTGTGTTTGTGTTTGTTTTTGTTTTGTTTTGTTTTTTTTTGTTTTTGTTTTTTTTTTTGATGTCTTCAGTTGGTTCGTGGGTCTTCTCATCGCCGGCCCGTCGGTTTTTTTTCTTTTTTTTTTTTCCATTTTTTTTTTTTTTTTTTTTTCTTTTTTTTTTTTTTTTCCCCCCCCCCCATGATTGTTGTACGTCAGATGTGTCAAGAGGAGTGGTTCAAGTTTAGTTTTGACACCAGAAACAACGGAGCCATCCCCTTGGATCCGGCATGCCCTTGGATCCGGCATGCCCTGAGTGCTTACGTGTTTGATCACCAGCAGATCTACCCTATAACATTTTAAATCACTCAAAATGGGGAAAATTTGAGAAAGATTTGCCAAAGTGACCCATGATTAAGCTAGTAATGCGTGATGAGCTGCTCTACTCTACCCTTTGCAAAGAACACCCCACTTATACAGTTAGTGCAATGCCCACCCCACTTATACAGTTAGTGCGATTCATGTTAAGTGTTGAGGGAGGTGGGGTTTAAGGTACAATTTTATTTTGTAATAAACTGATTGATTGACCCAGGAAAGAAAAAAACTATTTGAACGTAAAAAATCTGGACATTCCTTGAAAAGGAAATTTTCAGTTCACTATGAAGTGGAAGTGTTAAGGCATAAAAAATTTAGTGTTATCAAGATGGCAAAAGGAAAGTATGGATTTTCCCCTTTGGCATATTTATACAGGTGAGAGGTGGACAACTTTAGCCAAAGCATATGGGATAAAATAGAGTGCTACTAGGAACATGTTGAGAACCCATTCTTTCCTGTTCGAGTGAAGCTTTGGCTTTTTCTTTGATTCATTTCTTCATTGTAGTAGAAGAGAATTGAGTCGCAACGAGAAATTCGTGTTCTTATTGTTGTTCTTGTTTTTTTTTTGGGGATTCCCTATTGATTTTACATTCTTTGTTGTCTTGCAAGTTTTGGAGAAGCATTATGCAAGTCATGATTTTGGAATCAGAGCTGCGGCTTTGTTTTGTGGAGTGATGATGCTGCTCCAGAGCAGAAGAGTGAGGGGCGAGAGGGAGGGAGGGAGGAGGGAGGAAGGAAGGAGGGAATAAAGGAAGGAAGGTGACGGGAGATCCGTGCAGTAGCAACAGGCGGCCACAGCCAGCTATATAATAACCATGGAGTACAAAGTGATGGGTCCTGATAGTTTGAATCCCAATGTGAAGAACACTGCAAATACATTGACGGGAGAGCTCTACCTGCGAGCTGTTGAGCTTCAGAAAGAAGGCAAAAAGGTCCAAGAGCTTTTTTCAAACCCCACCCCCCCACCCCCTTTTGTTGGCTCTCTCTTTCAGGGTAGAGACATTGTGATGCACCCAGAAACAATGGGCCAAAAGTTTGGTATCCCTATGTTCATGTGAAGTCCACTATAGAACCATTTCCCACAGAATGGAAGGATCTGCTTTAGCTTCACCATGCTAACCACCATGTGTTTCCAATTCAGTATGTTGAGTATTTATGATCCTTATGGATGCCATTTAAAGGGCAGACCCATAATGCAACAAGCCGCTTTGTTTTTCTTTGTTTTTTTCTCCCGTTGAAATCCTAACATACCTTCTTCTGAAATAGGTACCTGTGTTTTTAATCCCTGTGTTGTTATTGCAACTGTGTGCTCCCAGAAGAGATAGGAAATTTATTGGCTTCTCTCAAGTAGGAAGGAGGTCATGCCCATGGCAGCTCTTGGCATGGAATTCCTTGTGGCTGATTTTTGGTTTAAGGGTTGTGTGTATTGAGGCAGATCATCTTTGCACATGCGGGTAACCCACATGCTCTTGGTCAAAAACCTCTGACTTTCCCCCGACAGGTGAGAACTTTCTCTTTTTCCCTTTCTTGCTCTACATTAGAATTTTGCACCTCCTGTATTTCCAAACTGCTGCAGATTTTTGTCATCGTCTATACTTATCTTGTTGCTTAGTGTACATGGATGCAAGGTATTATTATAAGCGCTCTGAAATGGCTGTTTTTTTGTTGACAATACTTCTTTAGACTCTGCACGCTTGCAGGTCATGGCTCTGTGTCAAGCACCATTTCTGATGGACAATCCCCATGTTGGGCTTCTTTTTCCATCGGATGCAATTGCTAGAGCTAAGGAGTACCTTGCAATGAACCCTGGTGGTGTTGGTAAGTTGCAGTTTATTCAACAATTCTCTTTTTCAGTTACAAATAGAGTGTAGCTTGACACACATAGTAATTCGTGTCATGAAAACCACACTGCTGTATTTGAGCAGAAAATATTGTACTTGGTTGCACAGAATCATAATTCTTGTGTTGGCCAATATATGACAGCAGAGAATTTCCAGTACTATCTGAGTTGGAGGGATGACATATATCCTGTCTACTTAAAATCATGGTCCAAATGTTAAGCTGTAGTTTTGCTGGACAGGGGCATACAGTGATGCGAAGGGAATCCTTGGAGTTCGACAAGAGATTGCTGATTTCATTCTGAGATGGTCACCCGAGGTATGTATGGCCCTGACAAGGGCTATTGTTATCATTGATTTATGGAGACGAGTCCAGAAATGCAGACCTCCATATCCTAACTTAGAAAGAAATGCTATGAGATAATCTTACAACATCTAAAAGGAAGGCAATTTCTCTTGTGTAAATTATTGTGCTGCCTTCAGTTGCGTTAAATAGGACTCTTGTCATTTGGGTTGCAGTGACCCAGAGACAATTTTTCTTACTGATGGAACCAGCGGCGGTGTGCAGAAGGTCCTCAATCTGCTGATCCGCAATGAGAAAGATGGGGTGTCTTTCAATCTCCTTTTAGTTGTTGTTTTGTGTTTCTATGATATTCTGCTATAATGACACTAGTTGCATTGGATTTCCTGCCTGGCTTTCTGAGTTGGTTGCTGTTTCAGCCTGCATGCTAAACACTCAAAGCTGTTATGGTGTGCACCAGATAATGGTGCCTATTCCAAAGTATCCCTTGTACTCAGCAGCCATCTCACTCTTTGGAGGGACTTTAGTGCCCTATTACTTGTCAGAGGAGGCCAACTGGCAACTGGATATTACTGATTTGCAAAACTCAATCTTAGCTGCTCGCAGAGAGGGGATCACAGTAAGATCTTCCACTGCTACTTTATTTTTACCCTTGTGGTTCTATTAGCCCTGGCTTGCACTGCATGAAACCATTTCATCCCTGGTAAGATCACTCATGTGATGTGATGTGATGCAGGTGCAAGGTTTAGTGCTTATCAATCCAGGGAACCCAACATCACAATGCCTAACAGAGGCAGGCTTAAAGGGTCTGATTGAGTTGTGTATCAAGGAGACATTGGTGCTGCTGGTTGACGAGGTTTACCAGCAGAATATCTATCAAGACTACCATCCTTTTATCAGTGCTAGAAAGGTAAAGTCTACTTGCTTTGCAAGCTCCTTGTGTCCATCTTCAGACTGTCAGGTTGCCATTGTTGTGCTCATGATAGTTGCAGTTTCTTTAGTGCTTCTCCAGTCCAGATGAGGATCCCATTGGCCAAGAAGTCTACATGCTTAATATGTGTAGAACAGCCAGTGGTGTATTCTGTGATCTGTGGAAGTACTGTGAAGCAGGTGCTAATGGATATGGGCCAGCCATCTAGCTCAACTCTGGAGTTGATCTCCTTCCACAGTGCCTCCAAAGGTTTTTTGGGAGAGTGTGGTCAGCGAGGTGGATATTTTGAGCTGACTAACATCCATCCCAAGGTCTGTGTCCTTCTTGAAACTTGGGTCATTCTTGATTTGTGTTTCTAACATGATTACTGAACCATGGTCACAAGGGACAGAGGAAACAGACAAGAGCAGTGACTGTTTGTTGGAGAAGGTACATATGTAGAAAATTGATTAGAAATATACCTACATCTGTGGAATGATGTTTTGGGTGAATGGCATGAGTACTGATACTGCATCCATGAATATTCTTCATGTTTGCAGACTGTGGATGAGTTGTACAAAGTGGCTTCAATTGGCCTGGGAAATGTCAGTGGCCAGATCCTGGTAATTGTCTCCCATTGATGTTTGATTTGGGGTATGACTCTTCAATTTAAGCTACATGGAGCTGACATGAATGTCAAATGATGCCCAGATCCTTCTTTTAGAGCAGCCCTTTGCAATCATTGGCTTTCATTTCCATAGATAAGATGAGCACATTTTGCAACTAGGTTCATCTTTTGAACTTCCTTGGATTTGATGGCTGGGTTGCAATGATGATGCAGATGGGATTGATGGTCAAACCTCCTCGACCAGGAACTGTCTCTTATCCTCAGTATGCTGCTGAAAGGTGTTACCTCTTCACTTCTTCTTCCCTTACTGATGTCTTTGTTGATTGCCGTATTCTTTTTTTTTTAGTTGTTGTTCTGCAAATTTTGTTTCATGATATGCCTCTCTCACAGGACCTCTTCTTTTTTGTTTGCAAGCTCAATGTTTCAGTCAATCAATATTGGATTCCTTACGATTAAAAGCACACATCATGACAGATGGCTTCAATGACTCTGAGAATGTGATTTGCAATTTCACAGAAGGTTTGTTAACTATTTAAACCTGAGCTTTTCCTTTTGTTACCAAGCTGCTCACTCATGACTGTAGCCCGAATCTTACGTATTGCAATGTCACCGAGGATGGCTTGCACAGAAGTTGAGCAGTCTTCAAAGGACCTCAAGTGAGGTTAAAACTTAACATGCCATATAACCCAAACGTGGACTGCCATTGATGTCATCAATTCATACCATGTACAACTCCTTCCACTTGGGTTGGGGATTCTGTGTATTCTTGACTACACCTTCCTGTGATGTCAATGCAGGAGCTCTTTTTTGCTTCCCCCAAGTGAAACTGCCCGAGGCAGCCATAGCTGCAGCACAAGAAGCAGGAAAAGCACCTGACCTGTTCTATTGCTTGAAGCTGTTGGAGGCCACTGGACTATTGACAGTGCCCGGGTCAGGAGGATATGGCCAAAAAGAAGGGTAAAATTTACAAAAGTGGCTCTGTCTGTGGAGTCCCACATTTCCTTCTGACATTGTTTGTGAAATCCCAAAAGACGGGTTCCAAAAATACCCGTTTTATTTGTAAGCCGTTGTTCTGCGTACTGTGTCAATGAAACAACCTCAAAATGCACACTGTGAGGAACTGAATTTGTGATGATGGGATTTGAATCCAGGACATTTCATCTCCGGGCCACAATTTTGCCTGCAGAGGAAGACATGCCCAGGATCATGGACAGTTTCAAGAAGTTCAATAATGACTTCATGTGCCAATTCAGAGACTCTGACAACATTTTGCCAAGACTATGAGGATCTGCTGCTATTGCTGTGACCATAGCCCCCAAATTGACAACAAGCCAAAAAGTTTCTGTAAACACAATTGTGCATGTTGAATCTATAACAACATTGTGTATGTCAACAATGTGCACTTATGACCACACGCAATGAAAAAGCCTTGAAAGTGTCATGCAGCTTCAAATTGGGCTGATGGGTTGTGCTTTAAGTATTCAAATTGTATGAAAGTGAACTGCCTTTTAGTGTTGCCTGTCTGTTTGTCTCTGTTTCTGTCTCTCTCTTGTGTCTATCTATTGTCTCTGTTTCTGTGTCTTGCTCTTGTCTCTGTCAGTGTTTCTCAATGCATACTTTTGGTGAAGAATTGTGGAGCAATTGTAGTGCTGGAAATCTAGCATCAAGGACAGCACCAAACCTTCATGTTAGTTCTCTTGTTTCACAATGATCTCACTTCAGCATCAGGTTTATATGACAAGAGTCCGTTGTACAATGATCTCACTTGAGCATCAGATTTATATGACAAGAGTCTGTTCCAACACATGTTCAGATCGTAGATGCAAGCTTTTATGGCAGCTTGCGAAGATGGCGTAGTTGCTTGGCACAGTAATCCATCCATTGCTTACAGGCCTTCTCTTGTTTGTTTGTCTCTCTCAGAGAGAAACAAGCTTATTGAAGAAAATATCATGTTTTCTGCTCACAAAGCAGGAATTTTGAAAATCCATCACACAAAGCACACATTCTGGATGCAATAATATATCTATATATATACACCTATTTTCTGGACTTGAGGTGGAGTTGCACTTGCAGGAAAGAGAAGTTGAGAAGCAGAAATACCGACAAAATTCCGTTTTGCATTTGCAATGACTCCATTGACGAGCTTCGAAGAACTTGCATTCGACAGGCTCGAGCTTCTCGATCGAATGAAGCAATTGCGAGTTTTAGGTGACTGTCGATACCAGGGATCGGATCGTCGATCGATGGCCCTAACTGTACCCGCCAGCACGAGCTTTTGTCGTTTGTTGTTGCTGCGAGACTCGGAGAGCGCTCTCTCTCTCTCTCTCACACACACACACTCTCTCTCTCGCTCGCTCTTTCTCTGACTGCCTGAGTTCTTTTTTGTTTCCTCGCACAATTGTTGTTTTTTTGGCACAAGAATGAAGTTTTGTGATCAACTTCATTGTGGAGTTCTCTCATCGTTGTGGAGTGTGAGGAGCGAGAGGAGAAGAAGGCTGTGGATGTTGCTGGAAATGCTGCTGCTGCTGTTTGTCGTGGCAGTGCGGCAGGTGTCTGCAGGCTCCAAGACTCGCGGCATCTCACCTCAAGGTACCACCAGAGGAGTAGTATCTTTTGCTTTGCTTTTTGGTGCTTTTGCTGATCGAGATTCTTCATCATCATAATCATCATCATCATCATCAGATGCACCAGGCGTTAGAAGTCGTTCTCGTTTTAGCTTCTTGAGATCCTTTTGTCTTCTGCAAGATCGGCTCAATCTCTCTAATCTCTTCAATCCATTACAGTTGCTATTTTTTCCCCCTTCTTTTTCTTTCTAAGATCGTTGTATGTTGAACTTCTGTCTTCATCACAAAGAGTCTGTGCACTTGCTTTACATTTGCACTTCAGAGGTGTGAAGTACCAGTTGTTCAAGTCTTTGCACTGTTTGTTACACCCTGGGTACACATCCTCTTTTTATCCATTCTCGTGCTCTTCACAACTCCAAATTGTGCTCGGACTAGGTTCACTTGTTGCTGCAATCTTGGCTCAGTTTTTGTATTGTAACTTGTGTGCTATTTTTTGTGCATCATGTGTGCATGTTCCAACTTTCAGTATGGCCCAGGAACTCCAAAATTGCAGTCCCTGTGACCTATATTGCAATGATGTCAAGAAAGAGACATCGTGTCTCTTTCTCATCTTGATGATTCTTTCTCAAGCCACAATCTTGATAACAGTACAGCTCTAAGCTATCGGAGTCATTTGCATCTATTTCGAGAAAGTCACAAGCTTGAACAGTAAAACCCTAAGATATCAGAATCATTTGCATCTGTTTTCTTCTTGTCTCGATTTCTGTTATTGATCTTCTGTCAATTGGTCACCACATCCGACCTTCTACTTGCACTGCCTATAATCGCCAGTGGATTTTCGAACCATTATTTGCTCTGATTTTATTTCAATAACACCAAAGAAAAATCACAAACTCCACACCAGAGAAGCTTGGGAGCTTGTGCATCATACCCATATAGTTTTAATCTGCATACTCTCTTAATTGACTGTAGATCAACTAGCTCACTTTGTTCAACTGTATTTCATGGCAAAGATGAGAATGTAGTTTTGAATGAAGGATCCTGGTTCTTAGTTCCTGTAAGAGATTAGAGAACACACAAACTGTTTGTTAGTGTTACAATGTATACTTGAACCATAAGATTTAGAATGAAGCAGAGTCTTTCTTCAATTTGGGACATATGCTTGTAGTTCTGGTGTTCAGCATGTGCAAAGGGTTGAAACAGATCTCCACATATGAGAGCAACATGATTCTTACAGTTATGGGCATTCACTGAGTTTTTTGGCCTGTGTAGCTATGAATCAATCATCAAGATCATGCATCGTAGCTGGGTTGATCAATTGAGTGATGGGTCTCTCACTTACAGCCAGATGTCCTTCCTGTGTTCCAGTGTCCCTTTATTCTCATTCCCCTTTGTTTTTTGTCTCTGTGTGGATTAATGTCTCTTCTGTTGTGGAACTTGTTCCTTTTTTTCTTCTGTGAGCCTCATGGTCTCCATGTAGTTTGCAAAGGTCTCATGGTCCTTTGCCTAAGCTCCTTGTTCAGTACTTCAGGCAAATTGTGACTTGGGATGTTCACTTGGCAACAGACTTAGAATATTTTGACAGTGCAACTATATGGTGCAAAGATGGAACCAAGAGCTTTCCCTGGGAGCGCCTCAATGATAACTTCTGTGACTGTGCAGATGGGACAGATGAGCCTGGTGAGCTTCCTCTCTTGGATAAACAGAAGTCTCTTTGTCAAGGTTTTGGTATTTGGTATTTGGTACTTATGAGTACTGGTCTGCTCTTTGCTCAGTTTCTTTCTGTTCTTCAGCATAAAGACTGCTTGAATTATTGGGATTGCTGGGTTGAACTGTTCTCTAGAAGATAAGGTGAAGATGACCATCTGTGTCACTTGTTTCCAGGGACATCTGCTTGCTTAGAGGGAAAGTTTTACTGCAAGGATACAGGGATCACTCCACGAAGGGTTTTTTCATCTCGGGTTAATGATGGTATTTGTGGTGAGACTTTGATTTCCTTATCAATTTCCCAGATTGAACTCTCTGCTCATGAGATAAGGATTATTTAACTGATTATTTTTCCTGCTCATCTTGTTGGAATAGAATGATGTTTGGCATCTAGTTATTGGTCTTGCATTGACTTTGGAATACATGGGACAGTAGAATTGTCACTTCCCACCCCACAGTCATGAATGGTTAAGTTGAGCTGATTCTCTAACATAGTGCTCTTTCTAACAAGATTTTGATTGCAAGGTGAACACTTCATTGACTAGAAATCATGTAGAATGTTGTAGAGATGATTTAACCTTTGCACATTACTTTGTTTTTTGTTGGATCACAGAGTAAGAATGGATAAGTGCACCATTACTGTTGTTTAATGGCTAGCTTACTGCCACTAGTTGTGTGAGCAAAATGCCTGAGAGTCTCTGGCTGTATAGTTCTCATATTTTGTAATTCCATGGGCCTTCAGATGCTCTACCATGGCCTAATACCTTTGGCAACCTGCATTGAGAACCTTAAGTGGGAAGTTCCATTACTTATTTATGATATAAGTACATTACCATAAGACTTCATAATTCTTTCACTACTGCTAATAAGTTTAAAGCAGAGTGTGGCCCTCAAATTCCCTGTCTTTGTGCAGTTTGGAAGTTCCACCAAAACCTCATGAAGCCTAGGGTCAGTAATGCAGCTAGTTCTACTTCTCTCAGAGAAGTTTCTATATGGCTAAGCTCCTTTTATAAAGCTATCCTGCCAGTGGTGAATGACTTCTGGGTGGCCAAGTTTTGAGAAGCTGATAGTTGGGTTCTTAAAAGACTTCCTCAAAGTAGTTGATGTCATCAAGCTCTTGAATCCCTCAAGAATTGACAAATCTACTCCTCCATTGTTGCAGTTGTTTGATTTCTCAACTCTTTATAGTAAGATCAACCTTTCAGTTTTGAAATCTAGTGAATGAAGTTTTGATAGAATGTGTGAGTCCCATTGTTTCTGTTTTTTTTGGTTCAGAGGTCAGCCCTTGACTACAAATATGTTTGCTTGAAGAATAAAAATGAGATTTGGTCTATGGAGCCTCTCTATAACTTCAAGGTAGCAAATACTGCAGTTTTATCTTCTTGGCTAGACTTCTTGCTAGATCATCTGTTCCTCTCTTTTGGTCAGTCAATTTTTAGGCAATCTATTGGTATCCCTATGGGTGCCAATTGTGCAGTCTTTTTGGCTAACTTCCACCTTTCTTCCCATGAGTTTGATTTTGAAGATTGGCTGGTTAAGTCTAATTCATGTCCTGTTTTCCTTCACAATATATTGTTAATAAGAAGGTTTGTAGACAATCTATTTGCTCCTGATATTCCTGATTTTTCCAACTTCATGTGTCTAGACAAAGACTCTATTGGTGGTGGCATAAACCCTGAATCCTTTTGTGAGCTTAATTGCACTTATAATGGCTCCTGTTGCAATTTCTTGTATTTGGCAATTCTAAACATTGAAGTATTGACATTTTTGACAAGTCTTCTGAGCCAAATTATGCAGGTGATGACGTGATTTATATGGGTCATGTAGATTCCAATATTTCAGATTCTGTAAAATTTGGAGTTGTCAATGGTCAGTTTTCCAGGTTCTAAGGCTTTGCAGCTTCAAAGAGTTGTTTGTAGCCCAAATGGCAGGCTTAAATAGTCTGCCAAAGAAAAAGGATTACTCTTGAAAGTTTCTTCTGAATTGAAGGGTTGCTTATGAAGGAAAGGTTTTTATTTGGAGATTCTGTCTTTGCAATCTTCAGAATGATTGTTTCAATAGTTTCTCATTGCTAAGTAAGAAGCTTTTCTAAGCCCACTTTTTCCTCTAAAGTTCACTTCAATGTCCTCCTTTCTTCTCTGTCTTTCTTTCCTTTTTTGTTTTTTGTTGGAGTTTTTCTGCTCTGGCCTTTCTCCCTTTCTCTGCTTTGTCTTTTTTCTTGAGGTCTTTCCTTATTCTTTTTCTTGAGCTAACCAGCACCATGGCTGATTTTTCCTGTTACTGATAGTCTTGTGACAGAAAATCAGCACTTTGGTTAATGTTTGACATTAACCTGCACCCATTGCCGGGAACTAATGAAGTTAGTGGGCATGTTATGGTATGTGGTCAGTGCCATACATGTTGCTGTTGCAGGTCCTTGAACATGTGTATGACCAGTGCTGTTGTTCAAACAAATCATTAATTCTTTTTTGTGGTCTGTATTTCTCTTTTCTTTAGGGTGCTTTGCCAATGGTTTCTGGTACTTTGGTCAGTTGTGAAATATCCAGTTTCTTATTATAGGGTCATCTCCAAATTCTTCAGGTTGCAAAAAATCACAAGTATTGATAAATTCTCACTACTCATGAAGATGTTACTTGTTATGGAATGTGTCACTTCACTTGCCCAGACTGTTGTGATGGGAGTGATGAGTATGAGAAGCGAGTGAAATGCACAAACCAGTGCAAAGGGCCAAAACGGCAGCAACACACTGAGAATATCACCACGGATGTTGAAGATAGTAGATTAAAGGGCTTGGTCATCAAACTCAAAGGCAAGTACTTGTGCTGTGAGACTTTCTGGAACATCTTGCACCCAAGTTGTTTCATGCAACTGGTTGGCTAAGCTAAGGGGGGTCACTTGTCTCTGTTCTTTCAACTTGTGTACTCACACTGATGAAGAATGCCCTGGTAATGCTGCAAGTCACAAGAAATCTTCCTGTTAGGTGATGGTCAGACACTTCGTGAGCAACCCTCATAAGGTTATGACTGCAAATAATTGTCATGTTATCTTCAAATTGTTCTTGTAGAGATTTCTCTGCAAGTTCATAGCTATGTGAAGGGTGAGGGGCTTCCATTTTCCTGTTAGTGTTGTCCCATTGATATACTCTCCTTATGGTTTCATGTGTGGGCATTTCATGGCAGACATGAAAGGACCACTTCTGCTGCAGATGCTAGGGCTTTCTGCCCTCTTTTGGTGGCAATGTGTTGTCTGGGTCCGTGTGATTCACCGTGCACTATCAAAGAAGAGGCGAGCTTCACACACATCATTTCTTTAGCACTATCAGGATAGACCAGGGCCATTGGTGTCTTTTTAACAGGAAACATTGGCTAAAAGTTCATGGCTGGCACAGGGACACACTGGTGCTGTCAACACAAAAATTGGCAGTCGTGGTCATTGAGAATCAAACATTAGAAATAGATGGTGAACAAAAGGAGAAGTAAAGAGGAAGTTAAAGAGTCAGCATAGGCCATACAGGGAAGGAGAGGCAATATACCACATGTACATACACTCTGAAGTAAGGCCAGAAGTGTCACCTTGTGCTACTTGGTAATCTCTCCACAATTCCTCTATTCCATGTCTTGACTTTATATGTGATTGTTCACATAAAGACAAAGATGTGCTGTGAAGTGAAATTTCATATAACAGATTTTTACTTGAGACATGGAGATGGCCTGTTTTGCAATGTCATACAGACCTCTGCTAGTTCCCTTGGGTCACACTAGAGTATATTTGCATACAAAGACCTCTGGAAAACTAGTTGAGCCCATTCTGAAAAGATAGGGGTTTTCAGATGTCATCTGCTGTTGATGTTTGAATCCAATAGTGTCACTGGAAGTGTATGAAAGTTGTCCAGAGCTGTTAAAAAATGTAAGTGCTTTGTCTCTTAGGGTTGGCTTTGCTGAGTGAATTTCAACACCATGCTCTCATTTAAAACAGCCACAAAAAACAAGATGCATGGCAGGTTCATTTTGTCTCTTCAGAATCTGTAGTTTCAGTGCTGTTGCCAGAACTAGTGAGGATACTGGGTGGGAAATTGATGTACTGAGCAATTGCAGGCTCCTTGGTGGTGGGTTTACTGTGGTGCCTCAACTTGATTTTGCAGGTTGGTGACTTTTTTTTATCACAGATTGTCTCAAGCACCTCTTTGTTGGGTGAGCACTTTGAAGTACCCTCCTAATTTTCTTTCAATCGCAAGGTTTGTCAATTCTATGTATCAGAGAAGCTGGCTGTCATTGCTTTCCATCGGCTCCATTGTTGCTCAATGGAGTCTCTGAGACACATTCTGATTTGCATTCTTGTGAACAAGCTCTGAGGAAAAGTGCACTAATGATGTAACATTGCAAAATGTGCATGAGTCTATCTATCATTTGGGTATTGAGTTGGTTTAATATTATGAGGTGTATTCTCTGTTTTTGTAGACACGAGCTCTGAGACACTGGGGGATATATTCGTGACACAATGTGCATGATTTTTATCATTGGGTAGGCACTACTAGTGTGTAGGTACTGTTACTGATCCTGATCTGATCTCTACTCAAGCACCCATGTTTGTTTTTTAGTCACCAGGTGCCGTATTGTGCCTCAATCCCTTTACAAGCAATCATGTTGTTTTCCCTCAGAAAAACAAATTGTTTGGCACCTTCACAGTACAAAAGCAAGGGACTGTGTACCTGTAATAATAACTGGTGTTGAAGGGGGCCTGTGGGGTTTCCAGGTAATCCGGACATGAAATTGACATGATGACCTGGAAACTCCTCAAGGTCTGGATAGTGGCAATTTGTTGGCCTTGGTAGCAATGTTGGCTCTATAAATCTTTGACCCGGATATAAGCAATGGGTAAATGCCAGTGTTGTCCAGATCTGAAACTTTAGAGCTCACCCCAGGATACCAATATAGTATATATTCTGTAGAAAAGAATGATAATTTTCTTTAAAATGTTATGCAATGAAAATTTCCAGCAATATATTTGTCAAAAATGAATGTATACAGACAAAGGTTATGCATGTTCAAATTATGGATATTTACAATTATTTTTGCAACCGCATGCTAGCTTACATGAGCATATATACATTCTGAAAATAAGTAGCTATAGGGAATTGGACCCAAATCTGTTTAAGAACTTTGCCCAATGCAATGCAAGTTGCTTGCCCTGAACATGTCACATGAAAAAAAACCCCGTCCCAAACTCCCACAACCATAACACCATCATCCATGTTAGTGAGATTCATAAATAAACCCAACAACATCAAAATGGATAGAAGAAACAAAAGTCTTTTTGTAACTTGATCTACAACACATGTTGGTGAGCTCCATGTATAAACAAGTAAACCAAGTCCATTCATAGTGGGATTTGGCACCATAGTAGCATAGTCAAGTTGTTAGGTTCAAAGTCCAAAGCCCAAACTTCTAAAGAAGTCCTTTATCACCTACCATATATGACAATATAGAATGTTATTGAACAACCTCAAATCAAAATTTGTTCTTGTATATAGATCTTTTGTCAAATTGCCAACCAAGCACAATGATTTAATTCTTTCCAATGCAATTTTTGTGATTTAGATTTGAGATTCCAACCTAAAAGAAATTAACTTTGCAATTCAAGTTCTTTCATTACATTAGAGATTCCAACAACCTGAATGAACTAAACCTCACAATATAAGTTTTGTTATTTACATTCAAGATTCTAGCAACTTGAAAAAAAAAAAAACACTTTCCAATGCAAGTTATGTTTCAACATTTGAGATTCCAATAGCTTGAAAGAAGCACAACAATAAAGGAAGTAGCAATCTCACCTTTGCAACCTAATCATTCTATGTTAGCAATTGTTTGAACTAATTTACTTCTACAATCAAGTCATATCTTTCTTCAACCAATGAATGTTCAACTTTCATAAACTCATTTAGATTTTTATGTTGTGTATAATTCATATGTGGATCATTAAGCTAATTCTTTACCACAATGAGAATGTGATTTAAGTTCTCCACCTATAAACAACAAAACCAAAGAGTTGTTGACACGCCAAACTAAACACATCTTCAATTTCAATTTACAACTCTAGAATTTTGAGGATCCATTTGGGCAGGAAATCAACATTTTGAAATTGATTATCATGATTGTGCCAACAAGCAAGGGAATCAACACATGCAATTAGAATTACATGTAACTTCCTAATCAAAGATAGTTCTCTAACAATAGATGCATGTGAAAACTTTTCAAAAAATGTGTCAACAACAAAGATGTTTTTTTTCTTCAATAACATCACTAGGTCCATTAATTGTTGTTGTACATTCCTAAATAGTAAGATTTAACACATTAAAGTAAGTCATTAAAAAAAAATCATTGCTTTTGCATTGTACTCAAAAGTAAGACTTGAATTGCATATTCACATTCCAAATAATTTTTCACAACTCGTAAACTCTTGAAATGAGGATTTAACATGATAGCAAACATGTTGCATGAACCTAATGCAAATCATATGTTATCAAGAAATGGATAAAAATTTGATCACCTTAGCAATTTCATATCACATGTTTCTTTTTAAGAAGAAAACTTTGACATCAAATGAGTCAATAGTTTTAATCCTATCAACAACCCACTCCATTTCAACTACCAATATTCAATATCAAATTAATAGATGTAATTAGGGCATTAGAGAATAGCAAGTGACTTCTTGATTGGTTCACCATGCAAGTTATATAGGATAATAGGGTTTGAACAAGATGCACACACCTTACCTTTAAAAACTCTTTATTGAAAAGTCAATGTCTTTTTCTCCCCATAACATAAAATAATGGCTTGTTTGAACTCCAATGTTTCTTGAAACATAATCATTGTATTAACAAATTTGTTCTTCACATATTTTGTAACTTTTGGTGTCACCACACATTGTCAACATGTTTTGACCCCAACCTTGACATATGACAAGGGGAATGGGCTAATAAAAAGGACAAGGGTGGGAGAATGGAAGAATGAATCCCCAACACTCCCAAAATGGAATCCAAAGTGGATTCCCACTTTGGTAGTTGGGATATGGGTGTCTTGAGGTGTTTTGGAACTTTGAAGCAAAGGTTTGGTCCTCCAAACCTTGTTCAAATTGTCAAAACCTATAAAATTCTTCAAGATTATATACCTAAAATGGGCTCACATATCCAAATCAAATATCTAAAACAAAAATTATGACCATTTGAAAGGTTGAAAACCTAATTCCCAAAATGATATCTAACCATTGAAAAGTCCAATGAAAGTGTCAAATTAGTTTTGATGCAAAGGCTTGAATGCATGTCATTGGAAACATATTTTCAAAGGCCATAACCTTTTTTTAAAATATTTATACTCTAAATTAAAACAAAAAAATTATGAACCCCCAAAATGGAAAAACTCATAACTTGGATAATTTTAAGACTTTCATTTGTGAGTTTTGAAAAAAAATGACATTTGGATGTAGTCGCCATGGGGAGTTGAAGACTATATTATTTAGAGAAAAGAATGATGATTCCTCCCAAGTCTAAGTGGTGATTAATGCACCCTTGGGCTTGTTAAATGGTATTGTGAGTAAATACATTGTTGATTTTCAAAGTTACAACAAAATGCACCCAAGGCACACTCCTTAGTTCCATGCACAAGTGAGGTTAAAGGGGTGCGTGGGAGCTCCAAGATGGGATTAAGAAGATGGTTTTAGTGTAAGCTCACAAATAAGTTAAATTGCATGAACCCAAAAAAAAGTTGGTTAACACAAATTGAAGTTAAATGGTTATGGGATTTAATCACATGCAACCCAAACCCTTGAAAGGACACAACATTCTCCTCCCAATAATATTGAAAATTTTCAAATGGAAAAGTTGTAACCCTTGAAATGATCTTTTTAGTGATGTATCACATGTTCAAATTGATTTTAGTGGTCGAGAATCAAATTACTAATTTGATTTTTAACCATTTTTTGGCCATAACTCATAGCTCACAACTCTAAATGGAAAACGTGAATTCAATTTCAATATTTACAATTCAAAACCATTCTAATGGTATATTGGGGCCCCAATTTGGACCACATTTACCACTTACATGTTTTTGTTTCAACGATTTAAGATTTTTGTGAAGTTACAACTTTCAAAATGTTTTTCAATTGGAAATGTTTGGGATTCACTTCCTTGCATTATCCCACATTTGTGGTAATGTGTTTGAATTTCAGGAGATTCTTCTAGCATGCATTTTTTTTCATGCCTCATCCTTGGTCACAAGCTTAAGGCTAGGTTGTGACAATGGAGAGTTTCATGAATTTGTGTTTAATCATCACTAACAATGCACCATTTGGCTCCAAACTACATTAATTGATTTTTCTTCTTGTTTTGTGCAATTTTACATGACCATGAGCTTGATTTAATAACTCATCTTAATCCCATCTTATAACTCCCACACATTTTTCATTTTGAGAATTAACATGCTTTGGGTTTGCATTCCATTACAAAATTGGAAACAACAAGGTTTCTTTCCATTGATTTCACTTGACAAAGTTACAGGTTTATAACAACATTTTCTTTTCCCATTTTTGCCTTCCTTTCTTGATTTTGTTTTGGTCCATGTGAGTATTTTATGTAAACTAACTTGGGCATCCTTCACATCAACATATTTCAAACCTTGTCATTGTTTTATAACATCTTGGCATGCTTTTGACATGATGTGACCAAAATAAATATATTTATAAAACCTTTGAAGTTTCAAAAAATAATAATCAATAATGAAATATATTTTAGTCGCCATAGTCATCAAGTTGTTGTTTTCATTTTTCACAAAAACAATCGCATGATACACTAAATCAAAACTTTCAAGTAAAGATTACAATTACTTAGCCACATAATGATGCACTCCCAAGTTCCTAGTTAGACCCAAGATGGGTATAAGTTACTCACACAGCAGAATTGTGAAGAACTCGGGGCATGCTCCCAGTTTTCAGCACTAGAAGGGGTAGAAGGGTGTGCTGAAGTTCCAGGATGGGACTAGGAAAAGTGACAAGCTTTAGATACTTACTCGAACTTGCATCAAACCAACCAACAAGTTGATTAGTTCACTTTCTAGAGCACCTTTAGTGTTAGGACAAACCATGAGCAACTTTGGACTCACATGATTCACCATGGCCTGAACTCGGGGGAAGCCACCACCTTCCCCCTTATAGTATTCTCTGCATCTCTTCGCAACACCTACATCTGAATGGCTTTTTGTCTTGGGATTCCCAAGGAGGAGTCCCAAAACTATTCCGATTTGGACTCCCAGGACTTTGCAAGGTCATAATTATTTGTTCAAACCTCCGATTGGGATGAGGTCTAAAGCAAACTTGTAGCTTTCCTCGAGAGCTTTCCAACAGTATGTCACACTCCACCTGCACGCATCAGGGTTGGGTCGATTCCTAACTTCTATTGGTCAGGAGTCAAACTGCCAGTTTGACTCTTGGCCTTTTTTTTTGCCATAACTTATGCTTCAGATGTCCAAATGGCCCATGCAAGGCCATTTTCGACATTTACATTTTGATAGCTTTCTAATGATATAAAGAACACCCCAATGTGAGGTGTTTTGACCCCTAAAATCAAACTCTAAAATTTCAAGAGTCCCAAAGGACTCCCAAGTCCCAACTTTGGGAGTGTGAGTTTCATCCTCACACTCTCTCAAAGTAGGGTTGCGACACATAAAGCCCAATGCACTTCAAATAAACCAATAGTAACATGCACAGGGATCCAAATTTCATTTAAATAGTTGACTACCAAGGTGAATGTGTTCACACCACCTTTAGACATCCATATATCAAAGCTTGTAAACATAGTTGTTATAGATGCAAGAATAGGCAACATGTGCAAATTTGTAGTCTTTGGGACCACTGCAGGGATCATTTCTTCCATTGAACCATTGAAGTACAATAAGAAGGAAACACAACACATGGACATTGGTGTAACATTGATTCTCATGGACAAATATTTTCACGAGTGGGAAGGGCACAATATAACCCTTACAAATACATAACACTAGATTTTCAAAAAACATCTATTGTGTCTCATCACCTTTTTTGTAAGGTTTGTGGCCCCAAAAACTCTAGTGATTGCACACCAACTTGGCCCAAGCTTTTTTTTCCTCAATTGCCAACTATGATTTATTTCAACAACCTTCTCAATGAATACCACCTGCCTCTAAACAAACAAGGTAGGATGTGCATGTAGCCCATGTGGGTACTTCAAAGAGTAATCCCATTTGTCTCATTATATTTGATAAAACCTTTCCTTAGAATATGTCGTTCAGATAAAATGTTATCAATTCCTTTTTTTTGTAAATAATGCATTGTACCATTTATGGGTTTACAAGATGCACATGTAAGTTATCATTGACAACAAAGAAACCCCAACAAATAGATGTTCAAGTATATGGAGCTTCCAAAATGCAACTTGAACTTGTATAATTTCAAGTTGCATAACCTCAATGTGAAAAGTATTAACAATATACAAGATGCATGCTTTCAACATTTAACAAGTTATTAAATGCATTAGAGGTCATTGTAGTGCTAATATCTTTTTCAACCCCATTGACAAATTTAATAACACAAATATTTTCTTTAACAATCAAATAAGACATGCAAACTTAACACCTAACCACAACAATGACAAGACAAAACAAACAATTACAATGTTTCACAAAGATTGTAAGCAATAACATAAAATCACAAGACATTGTCAAATGTGAGCTTTGTTTGCTTATTATTTATTTGTTGCAATTATAAAATTGTAATTGAATCAAATAGTTACAAAACCTTATGAAAATCATTTTGGCAAAAACATGTGTGAAAGCTCAAAGAAACATTCACTTACTAAGTGCAAAATGTTATGTTTGATGTAGGTAATGTTAAATTGTGGAATTCGGCAACTTAGTTACCATCAAGGAAAAATGTTGCCGAATAAAGAAAGGAATAAGAAAAAAAATGAAAACACATGAGAATAAGATTTGTTTATTGTATGCCTACCATCTTGCAATAACTACCATCCTGTAACATCTACTGTCATGTAGTATCTATTGTTTTACACATATTATCATTTACAAACTTGAAAGAAGATCCACAACCACCTACAAACCTTCGATAGTTGTTGCCTAATGTTTACAACACTTACAAACCTTTTGTAGTTGTTGCTTATTGTTTGCAACATTTGTAGACCTTTTGTGGTTGCTACCTACTATCTATAACAATGTTAGTTTCCCTGCAGACCTCAAATATGAAGTCTACCTCTTTGCTGCCACCCTTCAATGACAACTATTGTCATGTGGTAGAAGGTATTTCCTATTCTAGAAATTAAAATAGAAAGTAAATGCCACATAAATCTTATAGAAGAAATGAAAAACTAATACATAAGAATAACAAAACACTATATAAACTTGATATGAACTACTCTCCCTTTCTTTATCACACTTTAAATAAAACACACACTAAGTAGAAACATTAGAATCCATGCAACCTTTAAACATTCTCCATTACATAAGGACAAATACAAATTTTCCCATGTTATTTTCCTTCTTTTTCACACAAGAGTGTCACACACAAACATCTTCCTAATGCTAATGATACAATCTTTTAATTTTTTAATCTTCTAATGAAATCTTTCACTCCTCCCAAGAAATAAATAAAGAATTCAAGAAGGATGTTCACCACATAAAAGTTGAATCATTATCCTTCTGAAGTTCCTTATTTTAATCCTTTCCACGAATCCTAATTAAAGGAAATCCATCCATCCCTTATCCACTTGGATTAATTAACTTAAATGGCTTCACCTTTAGTAAATAGAAAATGGTAAGTATGATATTTACCATGAAATATGTTATTAGGATGCCCTTCTAAGGGAACTAAACTAGGATGTTATTTCTAGTAATTAATATTATTTTATTAAAATTCCTCCTAGAATTAACTTTTGATTATTTTGTCCCATGAAAGTAGTTCATTGTATTGATGGGACTATTGTCATAAACTGCTTTCACTTTAAAATTATCTAGAAATTATTTTGCTATATGATGGTAATTACTACCATCTAATGATGATATTATTGTCTCTTGACATCCATAGTGTTTAATCAACATAGAATACTTTTCTACTTTTAACAATAAAAATGAACAAGCATATAACAAATGACTTTGTTCAAAATTCAAGACCAAATTTGGCAAAACCAAATATTCATGTTCATTTGATGCAAAGTGCACACAAAATGCTTAGGTGTGAAATGTGGAATTAATGGCCTTTTCACAACTAGCTTTGCCAAAAACTCATAATCAGATTAATTTTTTAAAACTAATTAGTGTAGAATTGGACAATGCAAGAAAAAATTGAAAACCTAATAATGAATTACTAAGAAATCTCATGTAATTTTGATAGCAAGAGACCACTTGGTACTACCACTCCACCAATTGACATTGATGATGGTGCATGCACTATGATGAAAAATGCACTATTATTTGTGACAATGTTACAAAAGTGACTTAGAGTGTCAAGTTGTGAGTGTATCATTGTGCTAGTATGGTGTTCCTTGTAAAAAAAACACATAGAACATAAAAATTAAAGACCCCAAACCTTAATAAGTAGGGGGATGCATGGTTGAACTTTTAAAACCCTAATTAATATATATGTGCACGTGTATGTACATATCTAGGTATTGTATAACCTTTTCAAATAGATATGATTAACATAAGTATCCATATCCAAGAACCTCAAAACATTGCAAAATGGATATCAATAATAAACTTTGATATTAACCTTTAAATATGAATAGACATTACCATTAGTTGCAATCCATTCTCTTGGTGAAGTATCGTATTGAATATTAAAATAACACAACTTCTAGGTATGATATTTTCATGTTCAATGGTTATCTAAAAGTTTGGATATGTTTGGACAACATTGGTAAATATAAATTCTAGTTTGACATATAGACTTGCACATGATATCACCAATGGTGGCAAGGACCTACTAAACTAACATGATTTGAGTCAATACCAATGTTGTACCAATAAAAGCTTGGCCATGGGAACCTAAGGTAACATTATGCTTTTATAAATTTCAATTATATATATATATATATATATGCTTCATACTAGCCAAAAATTAGCCTGGTATCCAATACCACAACCAAACTCAAATGAAATTTCTAAAAAATACCCAATACCTTGACCATGCTTGTATGAAAAAATTATAAAATACTAAGACCAAGGAAATATGTTCAAAAGTTAGTAGTAGACCAACATTGGTTAATATGTGGGCAAACATATACCCTAAGTAATTGATAGATGTTATTTTTTCCTATTGTGTTAATGATTCTAGTTTCACATTTACCCTTTTAAAAACCTTGTGTGACATGTTCATTTTAGAAGTTTACCTTTATGTGGAGAAAGATAATTGTTTTTATGGCAAAAAAAATGGGTATATGCAAAGATCATTATTGATTTTAGAAGTGTTCCAACATTTTGCAATGCATTTCTTAATGGATTTTTTTTTGACTTATTTGCTATAGTAATAAGAAGTTTTTTCTAATTTTCTTTATTATCATTTATTTCTTGCATTAGAACCTCTTTTGATTACCTTACCCCTAAGGTCAATTTTGTCATTAAATAATCTTCAAAATAGTGAAATGAAAATTTGTGAAAATGTGAAGCTGACATGTTGAATATCATCATAATTATCATAGGCTACACTCTAAATAATTTCACTACTTATATCACAATATTATACAGTAAAAAATGGAAAAAAAGTAATTTCAAAATTAGAAAATGAATTAATTTTTTTCAAAAAATAATTGTTCGTTTTGTCAATGTGGAAACTGACCCTAGGCTACGGTATGTCACCCATCTGCCAATAAAGGAAAGTTTTGATTGTATGGTTCCTTTTGAGACGTCTTGACAATCTTGTGTTCATGTTTATAGTACAAATTTGCACAACTCATTGTCTTGCCTACTTGCTAATGTGTTATGTTATATATTTTAATTTACTTAATCCATTATCCTACATTTATTTAGTTTATTCATAGATTGAACTTAAATAAAATAAAATATGACTTTGGACCTTTACCTTGTAAACAAAACAAATGTTGTTATTGAAGCTTTACTCTTGCGTACATTGACAACTTTGTGAAGTGTCTAGATCCCTTTATGCACTTGAATTGGACATTTGCAATACTTTTTATAAGTGTACTTCAATAAAATAGGTATCAAGGTTGATGCACCCACCCAATACTCTTTTAGTACTACTAAGTTGGAAATAGGTAGATTTAGGGTTTAGGGTATTGTGAGTAACACTTGGAGAATTGCAAAATTAAGTATTATGACAAACATTATTTTATAAATGTTTAAAGCTCGAAAGGAATGAATTAGAAATTATATTTGGATCTTTATTAAAAACAAAGATGATCAAAATTCCTACAATATCACTACTTTCAAATGTAGCATATATAATAAGGGGAAAATCCATATGTGATATTGGTAGCAAATCTATCCAAGTTTGCAAAACCCTAAGTTCCAAATTAGTGGATACAAGTTTTTAACAATTGTTGTCTTTAGTACAACTATTTGGCAAATCAAGATCTAGAACTATAACACACCCTTGCTACTAGATCTATGACCCACACATGCTTTAGTTAGTTTGCTTATTACAATTGTTTGTGAAAAAAACTATTGTTTAGTGAACTATTTAGGATTGTATAGGGTACCTAGATATTGTTGGCTCTATTAATTAGTTTGGGGGTACACCCAAATTGTTGTTGTTGTTGTTGTTTTTTTTTTTTTTTTTTTTTTTTTTTTTTA
>Ga0116231_10006111_pt1 | contig 23274 bp, 13 predicted proteins | sample S1TSphgellanicum_2_FD_89695 | JGI IMG/M metagenome (GOLD analysis project Ga0116231, IMG submission 89695) | Host-associated microbial communities from peat moss isolated from Minnesota, USA - S1T2_Fd - Sphagnum magellanicum MG | ecosystem: Host-associated > Plants > Peat moss > Unclassified...
CCCCACGAAAGAAAACAAAAACCCAATCTCCGAAATCCCATCCCAAGCCAGCAATTGGTGTAGATTTTCTGAAGAAAGTTAGTGGGGGGTTCTTTTTTTCCCTCCATCTTTGTTCTTCTTCAGTATTGCAGCAAGCTCCGGTGACACGTGTGTTTTGGAGCTTTTTTCTGGTGTCTCTCTTGTTCAGTAAAAGGAGTAAGTACTGCATCTTCTTCTTCTTCTTCTGGTTCTTCTTCTTTGGAGATTGATCGCAGAAGCTTTAGAGGGTGCTGTGGACAATCCACTACTCCAGCAGCTTTGCAGCAAAAGAAATGGACATAGAGGTGGTTTTGACAAGGGCATCAGAGTTGCACGCCAAGATCAATGACGCCATTGAAAGAGCCATGAAGTCAGAGTTTCTGCAAAGCACAGCTAGTGTCAGAAGAAGCTCCAATAGCAACATGGGTGGTGTGGTGGAGGCAGAGAGTGGGTTGTTGTCTTCTTCTCCAGGGTTTGATGGTAACGAGTTTGACAGTAATTCCTATGAGGGAGGAGGAGGAGAGGGAGGAGCTGCTGCTGTTGCTGGAAAGGGTGATGCCAATGCAGAGGTCAGAAGCTTGGGCTCCATCCGTGATGCACTGGAAGTCCTAGAGGAGCAGCTCAAAGCCCTGCAGGTGACAGACTCTTTTGCCCCCTTCCCCTTCCTGTCTCTTGTTGCAGTTTTCATACTGTTTCTCAAGAACCCACAAGCAGCATGTCTTGGTGATAGTTCTTGAATGAATCAACATGTCTTGGGTGGTGGTTCTTCATCAGGCTGTGCAACAAAAGCAACGAGCTGAGAAAGACATGGCCTTAGCAGAGCTGGAAGAGAGCAGGGGAATTTTGCTAGGGTTGCTGAAGAAACATCGCGGGCATGAGTGGGAAGTGGTCTGTGAAGCTTTGGCATTTGCTGGAGAGCCTGTAGATGAGAAGGAGGATTTGCCTCTTCCCCCATATCCCATGTCCACTGTCAATCCTCCTACTTCCTCCTCCTCCATGGCTGGTGGTGGTGGTGGTTCCTCCATGGATGCTGCAGAGCAATCTCCACAATTTCGTTCTTTTCCTGTGAGTCATCGACAATCCAGTACTGGCAGTGGAGCTGTGAAAAGGTTGACATTGTTTGGTGGACGAAGATTGAATGATGGAGATGACAACATCCAGTTTCTGGGAGGAGACAAGGTAGAAGAGAATAATAATCGTCATGAAGAAGGCACCAGTCATCATGGCCATGAAGAAGAAGAAGAAGAAGAAGAAATGGATGGCACAAAAAATGGGAGTGGGTTCCTGCAGCTTCCTATCAATCTCTTCAGATTTTCAGGAGCTGTGTTTGGTCATGCCAAGAACATTGCATTGGTGGTAATGAGTGTATTGGCCTTTCTAGCTATTTCAGAGATGGGTGAGATACGGGAGCAGAAAAAACTCCTTGCAGCACAATCAGTAAAGAAGCCAGATACCTTGCCACCATCACCACCACAACTGCCACCGGCCCCAAAGCCAGCTGTCTCCTTTCTTCAGTGCCCACCAGGAAAGAAGCTGATCATGGAAGATGGCGATGCCAAGTGCATAGTCAAGGAGCGTATTGAGCTTCCATTTGTGAGGGAGGTAAAGACTCCTGATGTACTATATGGGCGTGGATAAAATACTATCAATCTTCCAAGGTCAGCTTTGCTTTCCAGCACCAAACAATTTTGTCTCAGAGAAAGCTCAAATAGATTGCAGATAGCTTGCAAGAAGCCAATAAATTAAAGACCTGCTGGAGCGGGAGTTCTTCACTGTACAAGCTGATGGTAGATAAGAGACTAGTGCACAAGAGATGGGCACTGGTATACGAGGCTTTTTTAGTGTAGATAGATTAGTATATGTGTGATTAGCATAACTGGGATTAGCCATGGGATTAGCATCAGCTTGTTATCTCATTTATTGCCACCAGCTATGATCTTGTCGCAGAACCTAGAAAGGAATGTTGTTGTCAAGAGGGTATGCATTTTGATTCTCACCAGAAGTTTTCTGGTAGTTTTCAGTGCAGGACATCTAGGTCTGGTTTATTGGCTGTTTGCAACTGTATATTATGCTGCTTTCATCGCTTCTCTTTGGCATGAAGAAGTGTAACTTGGGATGATTGATTACAAGACACGGGGTTTCTAATCTCTGCTTGATCCATTTTGGCACTAGAAAGACAGAGATTGCCCACCTTTGAGAAATCTGTCCTCATCAATAGCTTCTCAATTGATTTACCAGAATCTAGAAAATTGAATACTTACCTCATCACCTTCATGGGCAATCTTCTTGCTGAGAACCTATGTGCAGTTTCAATTCTTTGAGAGTTCAATTCAGCACTCAAAGAACAGAATTCTCAATTTTGTTGTCACATGTGGAAAAATCCTCCTTTCTTTCTGTTGCAATAAGAAAGCATTGCAAACTTGCTTGCTGGTCACTTCCAGGAATGCTTGTCCACTCTCTTTCTGCTTGAATGTCTCCATGTCCACTTCTAAAAATCTGAAAGGAATACAAGAGACAGAACACGTACCACCCATCTAGAGAAACTGATAGTACTTTTATAAAACTTTGAGTTGCACGACCTTGAGTGGTCTAGACAAGGTTGAATGGATCATATGGAGTTCTATGAATGAAGACAGCGGAATAGCTGGCTGTAATGTCATTACCAAGGGCTTCACCTGATGCCCAACAATTTGTTCCTGTTGTATATCTAGAATCAATGCGAAAACCCACACTTTGACACATGGTTACGGTCACTACACATTGGACTTGAGTGTCCTCTTTGTGCCAACAAACATGCAGCATTGAGTCAAGTGCATAGCAGGCATACCATCAACTTCACAATGCAGGAGGTAAACAAGCCGTACGAAGGAAGCAAAGATGAGACAGAGAAGCGTGTACGACACAGACAGTACATGCATTAATTGTTATTCACAAAGCTCCACACATTCATGCTGGATTGCTCACAAACATTTCTGTCTCCTCTACCACAAATCAGCTTAATCCAAGTTCCCCCATCCCAACTTTCTGAGAGACATTTCATCAAACCTGACAGCACAATTGCCAAAGATGTCTGTACTGCCATTGTTGAGATAACTAGATGGGTCAACCTACAAGTGATCATATTTGAGTACATATAGAATTCAGGTTTCTGCCTTGTGCACAGAAGTCTTGTGATTTTGAGTATACAGAGATTCAGATACAGCATTGTCTATGAGTAGTAGCCAGATGCTTGTCAAGCAACAACAAAAAACCCAGTAACCACTCCTCAGCTGCAAGCAGCAAACAATCAACTCTCACGGAGTATCGAGAAATCTCTAATTGTGTGTGACAGTAACCGCTCCTCACCTGCAACCATCAAACAATGAACTCTCATGCAATATTAAGAAATCTCCAATTTTGTGTGTTGTTTGCAACCTTGACAGTCTCTTGATTGCACACCTTGAAAACCAGAAAGCAGTGAGAGAGAAGATGGAGAAGTCAAATGACAAGCAATGAAGGAAGAAGATAAGAAGGAAATGATAAGCTAGCAACAGGGGAGGAAAGGAAATGTGCATTACCATGGTGCACCTCTGAATGCAATAGAGAAGCACCGCAGAGCTCTGACCTGCATGCATTCACAAAGAGGAGGAAGCAGCTTCACAGTCAAAAGCTTGAGCATTAGTATCACATGCGGATGTGGCTGCTGCTAAGATATTACACCAGGTGTTCCACCGCTCATGCAAGGAATCCAATTGAGAAATACAAGCAAAACTCTGCTAAGTCGGAGATGCACTCTTCCGCCAGTTCACAGAGAGGAAATGACAGAAGAAGAAACAAAAACAAAGACAGTACCTCCACAAGGCAGGCAGGCAGGCAGGCAGGCAGGCGTAGCAAGTTAGTCCCACAAGTCCATGCAAGTCTCACAGGTCCATGCCATGCATCATCAACTGCTGCTGCAGTGGGCTGGTTTCACTAAGAAGCAAACAAGCTAACACACTTGTTGGTGTTTCCACAGAAACAGAACTCTCTGTCTCTCTCTGTCTCTGTGTTCAATTGCTCAAGCAAAAAGCAAAGCTCCATTGAGAGAGAGAAAGAGAATCCATGCTTTTGCTCTTAGCTTCCAGAATGAATTCCTTCTCTCTCTCTCTCTCTCCTGTCTGCAGCAAGCACAACAGCATTGCATGCATGCATGATTCAACAACAATGCAGAAACTGCAACAATCTATCTAAACCCACCACGAGAATCAAGACCTCTCCTAAACCCTAAACACAGCAATCGGATGCAATGCGCGTCCGTCCGTCCGTCCGTCTTCTGGGAAACTCAAGATGAGAAGCACCCATCCAAACCTGATATGAGATTTGAACAACAATGTCTGTCCTTGCGCAATCAGATGCACCACCTGAGAATGCAGCCCAAATGCCACTACTGCCGAGGAAGAAAAATTAGGGTTTGAGAATCAGCAGGATTCGCGCGCTTCCTTTCTTCCTTCGGGGGTCGTGCTTGTTGCAGCAGCTTGTCGACTAGTCTCAGCTGGTTGTCGGACACTCGGTTCTCGACAATGGGTGGGCGACAGATCTCGAAGCCCAGGCACACCGTTCCCACCAGCTCTCCTTCCCATTTTCTCTAGAAAAATGCCCAACACTTGCGGCACATTCTTGGGCACTCGTTGGGAAGAAGAAGCTGGCGAAGATCTTCTGCTGTTGATCTTCTAACTGTCGCGCATCGAAGCAATCAAGAGATCGAGAGAGAGAGAGATAATACTTACAACAAGGTCAGCAGCAGCAACAAGCAGCAATAGCAACAGCAAGCAATGGTGCCGAGCATCAGCAGCGAGGAGCTTTCACGACACAACAAGCAACAAGACTTGTGGATCTGTATCCAAGGAAAGGTCTACAATGTGACGGACTGGCTGCATCGCCACCCAGGAGGAGAGCTTCCGCTCATGAGCTTGGCAGGGCAGGATGTCACAGACGCCTTTCTTGCATTCCATCCGGGTACAGCAGCTTGGAATCTACTACCGCAGTACCAGGTAGCAACTCTGGCGGATTACGAAGTCTCACCAGTCGCAGAAGAGCACAGAAAGATTCTTGGCGAGCTCAAGGAAGCTGGGCTGTACAGGAATCCAGTGGAAGTCTACCTAATGTACGCAATCTGGATGCTGGCAATGTTGGTGTCTTCTGTGCTGGGAGTTCTATACTCCAGCAGCTTCGTGGTGCACATGATCTCTGCTTTGCTGTTGGGTATGGTGTGGCACCAGAGTGGATGGATAGGTCATGACACTGGACATTGTGGGATGCTGAAGAAGCGCAAGATAGACAAATGGGTGGGTTTGCTTGTGGGAGATTGCTTGACAGGGATCAGTATGGGATGGTGGAAGAGGAATCACAATGCACACCACATCTCTTGCAACAGTCTAGAGTATGATCCTGATCTGCAATACATCCCTCTGTTTGCAGTTTCAAGTAAGCTCTTCTCCAGTCTCTACAGTTTCTTCTATGACAGGAAGATGAGCTTTGATTCTACTGCTCGTCTCTTGGTAAGCTACCAGCATTGGACTTTCTATCCTGTCATGGCCATAGCTCGGATCAATCTGTTTGCGCAATCCATTCTTGTGCTGATCTCCACCAAGAAGAAAGTGCCAGACCGGGGTTTAGAGATTGCCGGCATTTCTTTCTTCTATGTCTGGTTCTGTACTCTTCTTTCATATCTGCCCAGCTCAAGAGAAAGAGTCCTCTTTGTGCTCCTCAGCTTTGCAGTCACTGGCATTCAGCATGTGCAATTCTGCTTGAACCATTTCTCTTCTCCCATTTTTCAAGGACAACCCAAGGGCAAAGCTTGGGTGGAGATGCAGACCCGAGGAACACTGAATCTTTCTACCCCTCCTTACATGGATTGGTTTCATGGCGGTCTTCAGTTCCAGATTGAGCATCATCTGTTCCCCACTCTTCCTCGACACAATCTGCGGAAGATTGCCAAGTTTGTGAAACCCTTCTGTGAGAAGTATGGTATGCCATATGAGATGGTCAGCTTCTGGGATGCAAACAAGATGATCATCTGCACTCTTCGTACTGCTGCATTGCAGGCACGCAATTCTTCCTCTCCTGCTCCATCACTTTCCAAATCCCTTTTGTGGGAAGCTGTCAATGCTCATGGTTAAGGGATTTTTTTTGGTGGAACAAAGTTTTGTCTAATCCCTTTCCCCTCCTCCTCTTTTCTGGTATTCTCCTGCTGCAAATCGTGTGAAATCCTCATAGAGAGGAATCCTCTCCCTGATTCTTGTTGAGCTCCTGTTGACTGTTTTGGATTTGAGGCAATATAGTTTCTTAGATTACAAGAACCCAGAGAACTGCGTTCTTAGCAAAAAATTGGTGCTCATGAGAGCACCCATTGTAGAGTGCTCCCTATCCAGCACTTGGTGAGTGCAGTGCCACCTTATCCAGTGATGGGGCAGCAACATTTGTGATTTGTGAAATGTGTATCATCACCATCCCTCAAAAGCTCAAGATGAAGTTTCCACAACTCTGCTTCTGTTGTGCACTCCCTTCTTATCTGCATGAGTTCTGGTGTTTCTGTTTCTTCTTTTCTTTGTTTTGGCAAAATGTGAGTTCTGTAGCTGCTGCATGCTGCCACAAACATGATTTATTTCTGATTGAGTAGTAATGCATGTCTTATATAATTGTGGACAGAAGGGGTTTTGCAGTACTCCAATATCTTCCATTGACGCAAATTGTAACTGCTATCATGTTTGTAACAATTGGGTATGTAGTGTGCATCGCACAACGCTGCTTGCTACTCAGCTGTTACAAACATGATGCTTCATTCCTGAGTGATCTTGCTCAGGATGCTTCAAGGATTGTGTTGAAGTGTCAAAGTCTCTGTCTCTGTGTAGTAGCTCCGTGGTTATTTCAGGTACCATCCAAGCTTCTGTCTTTGTGTAGTAGCTTGGTGATTGTTTTGTGCACCATGGACGATCCTGTCTTTGTGTAGTAGCTCAGTGGTAGTTTTGAGTAGCATCCAAGCTTCTGTCTTTGTGTAGCGGCTGGGTTGTTTCGAGTAAGAATAACGGCAATGATGCTCTTCTGAAGGTGCCCTCAGTCTCTCATGCAATTGCAACTTGCAATGTATGCTTTCTCTACTGAGACCAGCAGCAATTGCATGGGAAGAAAGTTCCTTTGTGGGCTGGGATTGAACTAGAATTCTTGTGTAATTACTACATGTGTAGTATCATGTAGAGTTGGATTTTTTGGCTTTTTAAAAACAAAGTGGTGAAATGTGAGTACACCAATGATGAGGTTAAAGCAAAGGCTGTACTTTTTTTCTGAATATATTTTTTAAAAAGAAAACTAAAAATGATAAAAAAAAAGTTCAACACTCCTATGCATACGAGGGATGTTGAATGGAGCCCATTTTGAGGGTTACTAGGAACTGAAAGTCTGCAAATTTTTCGATCATATTCTTCTTGGAGATTTACTGGTATTTTAATTAAGCGTGCAACAAAAAGAGTACCATATTTGATTGAAAAAACACATATAGAAAATGCTGACACAAGTTTTAAATAGGCATCCATATTGTATAGGCATATTCAGGAAGGAGTACGCAACAATTTTTCATGACCCAAAGATCTAATAAATTGTTTGCCTCTTTCATATATATCTGGGTTTTAAATCAGTGTTTAAGCAATGAACAACAAATGGGTTTGATTCCAGTTTTAGTGTCACTTTGGTTGAATCAAATTTGTTGCTTTGTACATGGCATATACAACTTTGTAAAATTAAACTTGTTGCTTAGACCATGACATATATGACTATGTACAATTGAACCAAACCTGTCACTTTGATTCAACCACCGTATGTACTATATACAACTATGTATAATTGAATCAAACTCATACTTAGATCATGGCACATATAACTCTGTAGAATTGAATTGAACTTGTCGCTTTGACTATGACATATACAACTCCATCCACATGACTGGCAACTTTCATGACTACAATTTCTTTTTTTTGAAAATAGCTCTAAAACACTGCCTGAAAACCCGGAACCAGTCTTTAGTGAATGGCTTAATACCACTATGGATTTTTTTGGAGGGATTAACTCTGCATATACTATAGCATGTGGTAACAAGAAGGATCTATTTTTTTTAAGGTTTGGAGAGAGCTTGCTTGGGGTAGTATCAGAAACTACCCACTGCCACAATGCCCATCTGCTGCAAACATTGCTTGCACAGCAATCTCAGACAATTGTGAACCGGGAAACCACAAACAATTTGCAACTACAGGAAACCAGAAACATAACTTGCACAAAATTCTAGTAATTTACTATCACGTTGACTTACAGTTCCAAGAGATTCAAAACCATGTAATGCATGCTTCTCTGGATTGTTGGAAAATTGCCAAAATGTGCTTCAGAGGAATGTTGATTATAGGTATGGCATCAAGCTCTTTAGATCACTTCCAAGCACCACTTATCAAATGGCTTCATTGCCAGGAATTCTGCTCTGGTGCACAAGTTGTAGTACAATGCAGGCTGTTGTAGCAGGAGCTTCATGAGTGAATGTCTCAAGCTTTCTAGGCATTGCCATTAAGCAATCCATCATCTGGTCCAAGAAGAGTCACCTGTAAACAAAAGGATTGTAGTACACACGCAACTTTAGCATGTACAGAAATTCCTTTAAAATCAGGAGACATTGATGCATACATGTCTGCCACCCTCTTCCACTGATAAAACCACTAAATTTACTACTGGTTTTAGGGTTGAGGGTTTAGGGTTTTTCTTCTACTAGACTACTACTAACCAGCAATATGATTTTTGCAGATAATTCATAAACCAAAATCTGATTGGGTAATCTATAATCAGACAAGAGAAAAAGAGCATGATGTTTAAAAAGAAAAGCAAAACAAAACTTACATTTTGGTTACTTGCAAATCGCCTTGCAAGCAAAATCGCAGCATTGCGTTCTCTCTCAGACTCCAACACAAGCATTAAGCTTAGACCTTTATTTGCAACCCAGTATAGTGATCGCACCGCTGCTTGACCCGCTCCTCGTGCTCCACAAAGCTGCATTGCATATCCAATAACTGCCTTAAAGTATGAAAGATCCATCATACACACCAGAACATTGCTCTAATTTCAGGTTAAAGGGAAAAAAACATGCGCAGCCATTGTGAGAGAGACTCTCAGTGCGCCAGACTCATGCTTATCAAAAACATTGCTCTAATTTCAGGTTTCAAAAAAATGGCACATGTGCCATTTGGGTGAATTTTCAGAGAAAACTGGTCCAATCCAAAACAAAAAGAAGACATTTTTTGAGATTGATTGATCTCTAACCCAAATACTGGAGGAGTAGTCCTCTTTTGCCTTGGTTGTGTGGCCTTTGAAAAGTTTCATTTGTGTTTGTTCTACAAGAAGAACATGAAGCAAAGGCTTCTCAAGAATCTCCCCATTTTGCTGGACCAGTCTCACCTGCAATTATCAGAGTTCAATAAATCAGTCTCTCTGACTGTCAATCTCAAGTCTGTAATCCTTACTGATAGCTGAGGACTGATCTTGATTCACATGCAGAAATCATCAAAAGACGCACAACATTTTGATGAAGAAAAACACACATCAAATTCAGCGCTGCCTTTTTTGAAAAGTGCTTCCACATAATTGCCAAGTCCTGGAGCTGCAATTGATCCCACCATCCTGACATGGTTAAATGCTAATAAGATACTCTTGCCTGTGCTTTTGCAAGAAGCGATTTAAGATTTAGGGTTTAGGGTCTGCAATTCTGCCAAATGAGTGATTTCATTTAAGGATTCTTTTGTACCTGCATCTAAAGGTCCGGAAGTCAAAAGAGTTTCCTGTTTGCCATTAGGCAGAAGAATGTCCACCCGCAAAACCCAGCCTACGTCAAAAGGTTCAGGTGCATATTGAGGCCTGTTGGCACCTGCAAGTTAATGCACCAACAAACTCATGACATTGCCAGCTACCTACACACTGGATACATGCAAGAGGCCAGATTCCAGTTCCAGTTATGGAACCCTTGCAGATGGTTTTATTTATCAAGCAATTGAACTGCATTTGCATGCAATCACTTACTTGTGCAACTTAGTTCAAAACATGAGAGATCATGGTGCAACTATGTCAGGCATCCAGAGTGTTGGGTCACCTCAGTTAGTGTAATGCTATATGCACCTGTGATACGCCCATGCTTGCTTCCATCAGCTGACTCACGGTGCCACTGAATGGTACATTTGGAGATGTCAAAATCATTTTCTTTTGAGGGAGCAATTGTGAGTGAGGCCCCTAGTCGCTCCTCACCTTGTAGCTGAAAATGCCCTGCTTGATCTGTGCGTTTGGCAGCCACTAACTGCCCATCCCAGAACACCCCCAACTCAGCCCCTCAATTCACCACAAAATCTGATGCCTACAAGTTGTAATGAATTTTTTTCCTTCTGCAAAGAAGAAAGAAAGATCTCCTGACTATGCAAAAGAGAGCTTCCAAGATTGAGTATGGAAAGAGACTGTCTGAGATCGACTATGTAAAGAGAGCATTTTGAAATTGACTATGTGGCATACTGACAGACCTTAAACCCTAAACCCTAAAACTCATGCATACCTCTTTGCGTATATGTATTAGTTCGACAGTCTTCTGGGTTAGCTGTTGCCGCAAACCTTGAATCTCAAACGCCATATCCATTGTCTGCCAATTCAAGTCTAACCACCTTACTTTCTTTCAACGATGATCAAGGGGAGTGAAAGAACCATCATCATCACCATGCAGTCTTAAGATCTTAGAAGTTTTGTAATGTGTTTTTTCAGTCTTGGGATTAAGAAGATCAGACCTTGCTGGGTTCATGAAGCATTTTTATCCTTCGAGCTTCGATGATTTGTTTTCTCATCTCCTCAAGCTCCTGCATTCATCACATCCCAATAAACATGGCAAAAATATCTCTCTCTCTCTCTCTCTCTCTCTCTCTCTCATTTATTCACATGGATAAAAAATCTCTCATTTTGCAATTCTAGAGAGGATCAAACCCAATTTATAGAAATGCAACAAACTGAAAACTGGGTCAAAATGCAATTGGGAGATTTAATTTTTTCTTGAGGGGGAGAAAGAAAATTATGAAAAGATTTGAAGAGAGATCCAAAGTGGCAGCATACCTGTTTCTCTGCAATGCCGTGTGACTCCACATGCTCCATGAGAGAAGCTTCCACACGTAGAACTGTAGCACGTGCTGCCTCTATTTCTGAATGTGCATTAGATTGTGCCTTCTCCATCATCTTCCTTGCATCATCTGATGCCTGTCCCATCCCTTACAGCGCGTTGAAGAACTCATGCCCTCAAATTGAAAATTTTCCAAGTTAACTGTGAAGAAAAGGAGACACTGGCAATTGGAGTAGAGAGCAAGGGAGCAAGAGAGAGAGAAAAGAGAGGAAGGAGTTTCAAGGCAGTGTGCATGAGCACCTGCTTGAACAGAGCCGCCTGTTTTCTGACATTTTCCTTCTCTTGTTCCAACTCCCTCTCTTTCTTAATCCATTGTGCCTTCATCGCTTCAACCTGCAATTTGAAGTCATTGAGAAAACAAAGAAGCGTTATTTAGAGCTCCTCTAATCATGCTACTTGATTGTGCTCTTTTGACACTCTTGACAAATGATGGCAGGTCCTTACAATCCTAGAGCACAATTTCATATTTGATGAAATGTTCAAAGCAGAGAGAGTGATGTGAACCAACAAGAATCCCTGAAGAAAAGAAAAAACTGCATTTGAGGACATGGGTTGTCTGAGGTCACAAGCTAGGGAAAATTACAGAAACATTTCGGTATTGAGCTAAGAAGACATTGTACAAAGAGGAAGATGAAGATGCTAGGGAAGATTTTACAAGAGAAAGAGCTTCTGCAGCATCATCCTTGTTTCTTCCAGCAACACGTCCTGCAAGTCCACCAAGTAAAGTGCGCAGTTTCTTCAAAACTGATGGCAAATCCATTGATACCATTGAGTCCTGCAGCTTGTTCTGTCACCACCACCACCACCCACAATTGCAACAACAACCAAATGGCTTTGGCAAGTTCAAAGGATCAAATCACTACTCTTCTCAAGCAACCTAAAACAAACTCAAATTCTCAGCAAACTTGCAGCAACAACATCAGGCAACATCTGATCACTTGCAGGAACTGTACATGATCATGATCAGAAACCAACACGCCATCGCATTTGGATGAATTCCTTGAGCCTAACCTTTTCGCAATCACGCAAGTTTCCACTAGTACGCCTCAAGGAGCTTCGGAAGGATGGGAGTGCACCATCACCAGGGCCACTTTTGGTTGCTGTGGTAGTTCGCCTTGGTGCATGTGTTTGTTGCTGCTGTTGCTGGTGCTGGTGCTGCCCATGATGATGTGTATGATTACTACTACATTGATGTCCATAGCGTGACTTGACTTCCTTGGAACTGTTAACTGTCTGCAAAAGGGTTCACAACAGCAAACCATCAGCTGCAAAAGGTTCACAGAAAAGCATCAGCAAGGTGTGGGGGTGTCAGCAGCATACACAAAATCTCTTTCTATTTTTCTTTCCTTATTTCTTTCTTTGTGTTTCTTTCAAATCTTTGGAGCTACAGCTGTTTTCCAATTTGGAAAGTGGGTTAGATTAGGAATCCTTTTGTTACCTCTTCTCTTTTTTTTTCTTCTTCTTCTTCAGCAAGTTTTGCAGCAACAGCTTGAGCAGCAGCTTGTATTGTTTCAAATTGAGTGATGGTTGAATCTCCAATTGATGAAAGATGATGCTCCAATGAATCCAATTCAGCCACCAGCACTCTGCTCTTCTCCGATTGCACATCATCATCATCACCATCTTCAATATTGTACATGGCTGATGACAACAGATCCCCCTTCTTGTTCTTCTCAGACACATCTACTGCTACTCCGTCCACCATCATCGTCATCATGGTACTCATGATTCTTCTTCTTGAATCACCCAATTCTCCCAATCACCCCAACTTCATCAACAAAACACACACAACAACATCCGAGCCTTTTTTGTCTCCCACCCAACTCTCCCAATCACACCATCTTCTTCATCATCAATAAAAAAAACACACAAGAAGATCTGAGCTTTGCCATCTCCACCCAACTCTCCTAATCACACACCATCTTCTTCAACAACATCTACAAAACACTTCTCCCAATCACACCATCTTCTTCAACAACAATGTCAAAATACCTTTAAAAAAAAAGAATTTGAGCTTCGTCTCCCACCCCAATTCTCCCAATCACACCATCTTCAACAACATCAACAACACCAACCAAAAAAGATCTAAAGCTTCTTGTCTCCTCCAAACAATAGGATCAAAACAAAAACAAAACAAAAACATGGAAGAGAATTTTGCAAGCTCAAGATCACCAAGTTTTGGAGACTTTAGGGTGTTTTGGGTGTTGATGATTAAGCTATAACTCTAATGCAACACTAATTGATACAACTCAATTAGCTTAAGCAAGTACTTAATTGAGGTACAAGTACTTCATTAGACAAAGTACTTCACTTGATTAAGTGAACTTACTTTTATTATTATACTTTTCTTTGAGGTACACACTTTTCAAAGCAAATCCCTCAAACTACAATTCTTTTTCTAGTATAATAAAATAGATTTTTTTTGAGTATCTTTTGAGTCAAAGTTTCTATGTATGACCTTCAACATTATTAGGTGGGTATTATTATTCCCTCACTTTTGTAAGAAAATTAGACCTAATAAGTTGAAACATGCAAAAAGATCTTATTAACATGAAAAAAAAATGGGGTCTTATAAAGCAATTTCTTCTAGGCTTTTGAATTGTGGTAGGTAATGAAAGTTTTTGTTGATTTCTTCCTTTTTTTGATTGATAGAGGGGAATTTCTTTCTTTTTTTTTGGGTTTTAGTATTTAGAGCTATGGAGTTGTTTAGTATGGAGAGTTGTTTGAAGGTTTGTAGAATAGTAATATAAAATGATGAGTGTTTAACTAAGTATTAGCAATGTTGTTGTAATGTGCATAATTAGGTTTTGTTGTTATTGTTGGTGGTTGTGGTGGGTGTTTCATCTTCTTGCAACAACAACTCGACATGAGGGATCTTAATAAATTACAATAAAAGTTCTTCATTATTATTGAATTGTAAGTCATTTGTTTTTAAAAAAAAGGGGATTTGACCAACTCAACTAAGATTCTTATCTTTAGGTTTTTGTTGAAAGTCTAAAGATATGGTGGCATCCCATCCTTGCTTGTTATTAGGTTTTTTTTTTGGGTTTTTTTTAAAATTTTATTTTAAGATGGGAAGTAAGAATTTGCCTTTATTGTGATGATGATTTCCAATTGTTCAAGGGAGTGGGTACCTCATAATCTCCTTCCTTTTTTTTTTCCTTCCTTTGAATTTAGAACATTACATTGGGTGATGGATAATGGGTGATAATAAAAACACTCAAGTATCAATGGGACGAGGAAATGATTACTTAATTTAAGTAGTGGGTACATGCTTGATAATGCATTTGTTTACTATTATAAAGGTAAGAATGAAGTTTATAATCTAATTGAGAGTAAAAGATACCCTTGGCCACTATCAAGTTTATTTCTAGGTTTGAACAAAATGGGTATCAAAATTTGTCAATTCCTTACTACCTTGACAATTTTGACACTAATTATATTATATTCAGAAATGTTGAAATTTTCAAAATTCATTTTATTATTCAATAGACATTTGTCAAAGCTATCAAGGTATTACAATAGTCAAATTCTTATATAATGGAGGAACTAACAACCCCCCCCCCAAAAAAAAGCCCACCCAATACCTTCTTTAAAGAGAAAATGGATGCCATCTTCAAGGGTAATTGTGCTAACCCATTCCACCATTCCTTTACCTTCTTGAGTGAGCCCCTCTTAATTAATGACCAAATTAAACCCTAAAAAATGGTAGATTTGGACTCAAAGACCCCCCATTTAGTCTAATAAGCATGGGATATTTATAAATATTGAGAAGCAATTTAGATGAATTGTGGGGGGTTTAGGGTTTAGTTTTTACCATGTTATTAATGTGGGTGCTAAGTTCACCCAAGGCCCACCCACCACCAATTTTTAGGGTTTTAGGAGGGTTAGGGCAATTGGGCTAATTCCATAGTCCGTATGCATGGCAAGGCATCCTCCACTTGTCATAAATCTACGGCCACAATGAACCAGCGCACCATGAAGGATGGATGAATTCATGGATGGATGAATGGTAAGTGGTCAGGAAGCAATTTTCTGTTGGGTTTCAGTTCCCTAGCTAACCATGGTGGTTGGTTAGCTCACTTCCTTTTTTTTCTACCTAACTACCTACCAACTTATTAACAACCCATCACAAGTAGGTTGTTACTAGGTAGGTATTAAAAACAGCCCTTACCCATGTATAAACCATCTACTTACCTAGTAGTTACACCTATTTTCCTACCTATCTACCTATATATGAGACCTAGTATTTTCCTACAGAATTGGTTACCAAGGTGAAACCAAATCTTAACTCAGTTGAAGTTCATCCACAATTGAGTAATAATGGGCATCCAATGGATGAATGATGTGTTGGTGGGTGCTGGTTCACTATGGGCCCAAAACTACTAGAGACGCTTCACCATGATAAATCTAGGTTTAGGTATCCTCCAATTCTCCTTACAATTGCTTAAATTTCATTGAAATGACTTGCATAAAGCCCATCTTTTACTAGGGGCAATAGCCTTTAATTGAAATGGCTCTTATTTGCAAATGCCAAATAAGGCATTTGTCCTCTTTTCTTCACATTTATCTACCTACCTAGTAGCCACCAAGTGCCTTACTTACTATCTACTTAAATAAGAATTACTAACATACCTTATTTACTTATGTATGATACTTAACCCACTTTTTATATAAGAAGTTACCTAAGTAATAATGTGAGGTGAAAGTAGGAGGGTTTACAAAATAGGTTACCAAGGGTACCTCGGTTGTGGATGAGTTCATCCACAACTATGACAATTTTGCAATGGATGACGGCCCTTCCACCTAAGAAAACAACACATGGAATGTGACCCAAAGGTATTTTAGGAATTTTTTAATGTAGCCTAAGTTGTGATAATTCTTAGGAAAACATGGAAAAAATGGTCATCATGCATAGGAAGATTTAGCCAAATTTGGCTAGAACCCAAATATGAAATATAAATTTTTAATAACAAATTTATATTTATGGCTATGCATTCAAAACCAAACATAAAAATTTAGCAATTTTCTTTTTCTTTTTTCTAACTTTTCACAATTGAAGCTTGTTAGAATCACTTCGTTTTAAATTTTTTATTTCATTTTTTGGTGAAATTTCCCCCAAAGAAAAAAAAGTCTCACTAGCCCAAAAAGCAAGACATCATTTTGTCAAGGTCTTATACCAAGGCATGTTACAAGGTATACTAATGTTCCCATGATTAATTCACATCTCAAATGGAACTAGTGGAACCAAAAGTGCAACCAATAGATAACCATTTCTTCCCCCACCTAGGAAAAAACCGTGAAAAAAGGGGAAAAATAAATTGAAAATGAACAAATGTAATGAATGTATTCATTATTCTTTAAACATTTTTACATGTAATCCCAACATTTTTTTCAATTATGTGGAATAAAAAAATGGAAAATTTTTCCTCTAAAGTATAGGGTGTTATGGACTCATTTAATTTCAAACCATTTTTTTAAAAGGAAATTTAATGAGGCCTTAATTAAATTTGGCTTTTAGGCTAAATTTTGGTGATAAATTGTGAACATAAGCAGATGTTAAAAGACTTCAATGCTTGAAGATTATGGATACAATTTGATCATAACATATGATAAAAAAAACCAACGATTCCAAAGTTATTGACAATACATGAAGTTCAAGAAAATTCAAAAAGAAGAAGCAGAAATGCAAAAAATTGTGAATAATTAGATTATGCTCGTTGTGGTGTAGCCCCACTTTATCAAAACTACTCAAATTAAAAAGATATTTTGCAAGCAATTGAAGGCAAACAAGTTTATTAAAAATAATAAGTTTTCATTGATTTTTTTCTTTGATTTTTTTCCCCAAAAAATAGGAATTTTGAGTGCTAAACATCTTTTCCTAATGTAAATTTGGTTAAATTTATATATATATACATACACTATCATATTTTTGTATTCCAAACATTGATCCATAGCTAAGAACATGTGTGATAAATACCTAAGGCCTTTTTCCACCTTGTATTCCAAAATTTAATCTATGATCCATTAAAAAAGTTCAAGGTGTTTCATAAAGTTCATATTTACATACAATTTCATAAATTCACATAGTGATAACACCAAAACTTAGATTGAACATCAAAATAGGCCATAATGTTTTCAAAATGTGCACCCATAAATCCCTTCAATGTGGATATGAATACAACCTAAGTAATTTCAATAAAAAACTTGAAATTTTGTGCATTTTCAATGTCATGTTAGAGCAACTCTAATGATGCATTGAATTTGATGAATATCATTATTTATCACATCTAAATATAATGTTAAATGTTTGCCCCCTCCCCATTGATAAACAAGAACTATTGAATAATATATATTTTAAAAACATTTAAATGCCACGCATTAGCTAGTCACTATGGTTGGTTAATCAAAAGTATGCATTCTATTTTCTTAGGTCTTTTGACACCCATCATATCTTACACAAATTTATAAGAATTGAACCCATTTACACACCATTATGACTTGATTTCATCCAAAATTTGATATACATGACATTTTATTGTAACCAATTTTGTGATACAAAAATGACTCAAGGATTTAACAAAATGGGGGTTTGAACATGCACACTTTGAACTTTTATAAACTACAATGACAATTGTAAAATTTTAAAATGTTACAAGTCATGTAATTCAATGTGAAGTAAAAGATTTCACACATGGATGGCAATTTGTATGCATGTAGCTTACATATTTTGCATGGTTTAATAGTTGATTATGCTCAAAATAGTGGTTCAAAAAATAACAATCAAATTTCATATTGTCCTAACTAGAAGCTCAAAATTTGAAGATGTAAGACTATCACAATTTTTACCTTTAGATTAACAACACAATAAAGTGAAAGCATAATCAAAATTTTAACTCTATTTTGAGATAATTTTTAATTATTAAAATTGAAGTTGCCAAATTCGATTCTTTCAACATTGATTTTTTTTTGGCATTGTTTTGGCCAAACACATGGATATCAACTATATATATTTTTCACATGCACATGAAGTTAAGTTGTGTAAAGAGGTGGATTTGACCAAAGTTGTGTAGGTGTATGGTTTTTCCCATGCCTTTTGGGTTGGACATGTAAAATTGTCAAATGATTACTCATTATATAACAACATATAATTATTTTTAAAAATTACATTGGGATTGGATTTGAATATTTAAAAGTAATTCCAACAATGCATTGTATTTGAAGCAATATCAATATTTATGACATCCTAAAATTTAATGTTAATGTTTGCCCTCCCCATCCATAAATAGCAAATATTGAAAAATATACACACAAGGAACATTTATATGCCACACTTGGGCTAATCACTATAGCCAACCAATCAATAGCAATCAATGGGTAGCCAATCACTAGTGTTGGCCAACTAGAAATCATTTTAAAAATGGCTTTCACATTGCTATGGTGCTTATTTCATCCAAAATTTGGCATACATGCCATGTTATTGTTGCCATTGGACATGCTTAAAAAATGAAATACACATGGAAATAATAATTCAGGTTTAGGTACCCATGATTGGATACCTTGTTGTTTGTGTTTACAACATGGGTGGTTATTCCATATTTATTTAATTATACCTTCAATCAAAATATTTAAACATTTAAATATTTTAAACTAATTTTCAAACTTAAATTCACAATTCTTATACATGACAAAATGGACCACCACTTGTGCCACAAATCTAATTTGTGTGACAATAATGTTAGACTTTACTTTAATAGAATGGTCTCACAAATCACCATATGATACCAACTATAGATAACAACTTTCAATAAGTTGGAACTTGAACAATATTTTATTTACCTTATTTAGTTTTGGATTTATTTTTTATTTGATTTTACATCTAAGAATTTTGCAAAATTATCCCTTCTAAGTCAATAAGTGACTAGGTTAATGTTATAAATGACATCCATTGAACTCAACACATATGAAAAAAATCATTTATTATAAGTTTTATAATTAGTTGTGCAAAAAAGATGATAATTTACCTAGTTTAATTCACCATTCATGGATGAAATTTATTCATTTGATTCAATTTTTCACCCACCCACCATCCATCATCATATCATAAAACATAAAACAAAATCATTAGATGTTCAAATTATTCATAAGTTATTATTGAATCATTCTATCATAAGGTAAATTGGCCATCATTGATTGACTGCCTATGACCAAACATTTATTTATATGTTCATCATATGTGCTTCATTTTCAGTGATTTAAAATGCTATGGGAGCGCTATGTCAAGCTTTAGAAATCATCTTTGAAGTGCAAATGAAAATAAATAATGAAGAAACAAGAAGAAGAATAAGCTTTTTCGACTCTTATAAAATGTGATTTTTATTTTTATTTTCATTTTGGACCCCTCCTACTTTCAAACCTCATAACTTTCTTAAACTTTTATTCATTTAAAACAATTTCAAGCTCTATAGGAACACCACCTGAAGTTCTACAAATCATTTTTGAACTCTAATATAACAAAGCAACATACAAGGAAAAATTTGAATGTGCGAGAACCAGCCTTTGTAATGTTTGGTGGTTTGTTTTTTTTTTGGAGTTTTTGACCCCTTTTTTCGGGGGGCCATAACTTTCTCATTTCTAATCCATTTTCGACAATTATTAATATGTTAAATGCACCAAGAGGCAGGGTTAAAGTTTTGTTTGGACACCAAAAACAACAGAGCCCTCCCCTTGGATTCGGCCTGCCTTGAGTGCTTAAGTGTTTGATTACAGGCCAATCTACCTTATACAATCACACTTGTACTTGTACTACTTACATTGTACAAAAATGTTTGATTGTTGTCAAGTTTGCAAGGGAAGTGAAAATAATGTCTGAACAAATTATTTATTTAATGTCTGAATTATTTCTCCATTGCAACTGAAAAAAATAAAAAAAGAGGAAAAAAAAGACCTCAAGACTAGGGACCCACCCCCGCCCCGCCCCGCCCAATTTGTGTAACCAAAGATTTGGCAAAAAAATCCCAAAAAATTAGTGAAATTTGTCAAATTTACACTAGGAAAATAAAAATTCCAAACATTTCCCAATATTTTGTCAAAATTAAATTTAAAAAACCAATACAATATCTGATGGGTCGGTAAGTACTAGGTGGATACTTGAATTGAGATAAATTAATTAATTGAGAATCATGGTTACATACCAAGATCAATTCTTTTGAGTTTTGAAAACCATGGGCATCAACTCTAATACCCACCCAACACAGGTTCAAACCCAACAAGAGAGAAAATTGAAAATAAAATAAACTTCCATGAAATACCCAAAAAATGAACTAACAAGTTTCGAATTAACACCTAGTGAACATTCCTCAATGTTATTAGGGCGGAATGAAAAACTACATTGTCTCTTGTATAGTCTCTCACTTACAAGCAAGTAGAGCCAATATTGTGATACATTAGTTAGTTAGCACCTTTGACACATAAATATTATATATATGTTATTTTCATAAATGTTGAAATTTTCACCCAAAAAAAAGGTTTTTTGGAAGCAAAATAAAATAAAATAGTGAATGAAAATCAAGAATTTTTAAAGAATAGAATATTGTAAAATGTTTTAATTTTTCCTCACATGTGGAGTCTTCAAAAGGAAAATAATTTATTATTCAACACAACACTTGTACTCTAGTAGATGTACATTTATTATTGTATAATAAACTCTTTTTTTGGTTGGTGAAATTTTCCTTATGAGACAAGGGGCATCACCATAGGATTCCATATTTGGTGTGCCAAGTGCCAAGTTTGTGAGGAACACTTTTCAACCTTTTTTTGTTTTTTAGCCATTTTTCATACCACGTGGAACACAAATGTCAAAAAGCTTGATGAAAATTTTTATTGATCTTGTCAAACAAACCCTAATCTAATCACCAAACCCTAACCCAAAAGTCCAATTGTGAAGAATCAACACTTCAAACCCTAACCCAAAAGTTCCAATTGTGAGGAATCAACACTTCAAACCCTAACCCAAAAGTCCAATTGTGAGGAATCAACAACACTTGTGAGTGAGGAGGTTATAAGAAGAAGAAGGTCTTGAGTTTGGACATGAATTTTGGCCAAAGAAAGGCAAGTTAATTCATTCCACACCTCATCATCACATGGGCCTTTTTTTCATCCCTTTCTCTCACCCTCCCCCCCCTCCCATCCCACTTTTTCATCCATGATGAGCATAACAATATCATCCCTCTTTTCATCCACATGATACTTGTGAGAAATGGGCTCCCATAATCAATAACATTTTTTTAATGTTTTTTTTTCTTTTGGTTGTGTGTGGAAATTTTCACAATGCAAAAAAGAAAAAGAAAAAATAAAATTGTCACATATTCCTTCAAATTTGGGGAAAATTTTGCCCATTTTCTTTAATAATTTTTTTTAAAAACTCACATTTTGACTTGGAGTTTAGTTTGGGGGGCATTTTTTAAAAGAAAAATTTCCCACTTTTTTTTTTGACAACATTTTAAAATATATTTTTTTTAAATGCTAAATCTCTTTTGGGATGCTTGCCATTAATCTCAACATTGAAAAAATGGAAAAATAAAATAAAACCCATTCATTGATGATAATTGGATTAATAAGTTTGACATTCGTATTTTTAATAATTCAATGTGTGAGAAAAGGGCGATCCTTAAAAAAACTTATATTTATCGTGTGAATATTTAGTGGGTTGAAAACTACTAATTAGCCTTCATAAATATTGGAATCCCAATTTAGTGGCCCTCTTGGATGAAAAAAAATCATTTCCCATGTTCATGGATGAGTAGTTGAAATTTTTGATTTTTCAAGTTGAAATTAGCAAATGGATTAGTGAATGTGATTAGGGGCTTGGGGGAGGCTAATTAGCATATTGATTGAATGGATGAGTACCTAGCCGGAAAATGATTTTTTAAAGGTTGAAATTAGCAAATGGATAAGTGAATGTAATTAGGAGGGATTAGGAGGCTAATTAGCGCATTGAGTGAATGGATGAGTAGTCAAAAAATGTGATTTAGTGTTCCACTTAACAAATGGATTAGTGAATGTAATTAGGGCCAATTGAGTGAATGGATGAGAAGCCGAAAAATGAGTTTTGGGTTGAATTTAGCAAATTGATTAGTGAATGTAATTATGAGGGATTAGGAGGCTAATTAGCCCATTGGGCAAATGGATGAGTGGTAGAAATATGTGGTTTTTGGGTTCCAATTAGCAAATGGATTAGTGAATGTAATTAGGGGGAATTAGGAGGCTAATAATTAGCACATTGAGCGAATGGATGAGTAGTCGAAAAAAAGTGTTTTTGGGGTTCAAATTAGCAAATGGATTAGTGAGTGTAATTATGAGGGATTAGGAGGCTAATTAGCCCAAAAAAAAGTGTTTTTGGGTTTCAATTAGCAAATGGATTAGTGAATGCATTTAGGGCCAATTGAGTGAATGGATGAGCAACTGTAGAATGTGTTTTTGGGTTGCAATTAGAGAATGGATTAGTGAATGTGATTAGGGGGGGATTAGGAGGCTAATTAGCCCATTGGGTGGATTAGGAGGAGAGAGAAAGACAGAGAAGAGAGAGAGAGAGAGAAATGGCAAAGTGGAGAAGAGCGCGTGCATCACTTACAGAAGAAGGCATCAAATTTCTTCATCAAATTCACAGAAGCTGCTGCATTCCTGGAATTGGTACATACCCATTTCCCCAAATTTTCAATCTCTGCAGAATTCTCTCTTCTGTCATTGGCACTACTTTGTGTGGGTTGATTGTTTGTTGTGCTTCTTCTTGAGAAGAAGAAGAAGAAGCTCCTCAGGTACCTACCCCTACTACCCACATGCCTCCTCCATTTCCTGCCATTTTTTTGTGTGCTCCCATTTGCACATTGCATTCTCAGGAGTTCTGCACATTTCTGTTCTTCATTTGCATGTTTTCAGGAGTTCCTGGCCACTGCACTCTGCTTTCTTTCAGTTTGCTGTTGTTTGGGGGGGGGGGGTTTTTGCTTCTCCCCTTGTTTTTATGGCTTGGGGGTTGGGAAAAAAGAAATTCTTTTGGGGTCAGGGGA
>Ga0116231_10006113_pt1 | contig 23266 bp, 18 predicted proteins | sample S1TSphgellanicum_2_FD_89695 | JGI IMG/M metagenome (GOLD analysis project Ga0116231, IMG submission 89695) | Host-associated microbial communities from peat moss isolated from Minnesota, USA - S1T2_Fd - Sphagnum magellanicum MG | ecosystem: Host-associated > Plants > Peat moss > Unclassified...
GGTTATTTTTTTTTTTTTTTTTTTGTTTTGGTTGTTGTTTGTTGTGTTGTGGTGGTTGGGGTTTTTTGATAATATGGTTTTTTTTTTTTTTTTTTTTTTTTTGTTTTTTTTTTTGATATAATGATTTAATGAAGATTTTTTCTCAAGAAAATATTTTATAAAAAATAATATCTTTTTTTGGGGAATGGGAAATTTTCAACACAAAAATTTTATTCTAAAAATTTAATTGAAAGAACAAAAAATATTTTGTTTAAAATTGAACACTTAATACATTTAACCAAAAAAGGGGAAAAAAATCAATTGTGATTTTTTTGTGTGTTTAATTTTTTTTATGTACATGATAAAAAAAAGTTGGCGTTTAACAAATAATAATATTATATTTGAGTGAAATGAAAAGAATGGTCAAATAGTGGAGAAAAATTTAAGGTTTATGTATTAATATCTTTCAAATCTAAGTTGAAATATTTAAAGTCTAAGTGTAAGCATGAGGTGCATAATTCAAATTCTTAAGATGCCAAGGGTATGAATGTTTTTTTCATTATTAGACCACAATCTAACCACCAAACCATGGTTCATCAATATCCATGGTTAATGGTAGATATCTACCATAGTCAAAGTTACTGAAAGTCAATAATTAAAATTTATAAGATGTCAAGGGTATTGATGTCTTATTCATTATTAGACCATAATTTAGCTATCAAACCATGGATATGATATTTTATTGTTAAGTTGAAACCAACCATAATCAAAATTACTTAAAGTAAATATAAAATAAAAAAAAGTTCAGGGTTAGGTTTTAAGTTAAGTTTAGGGTTTAAGTTAGGTCTTTTTCCCATATAAATACAACATTGTATGTTTGTTGTCTTTCTTTTTTCACAATAAGAACATTGTATTTAATTTAAGCTTTCACCATTTGTTGACTATTTTTTTACTTCTTTTGCAAATATGTGTTTTTATAAGTGCATGTTTTGTCATGTGTTTTTGCAACTTTTAGTTTTGCCAAGTGCTACTTCATTTGTGTTGTCAAATTCATTTTGGTAAGTTCTTCTTTCCTTTTTTCCACAATGGTTATTGTTCTAATGAAGGAGACTAGATTGGTTGTTATGGTGGATGATTTGGATTTCGGAATTAGAGATGTTGCATTTGAGGCAAAAGTGTTCAATAGGTATGGCACTTTTGATCAAATTGCAAATAAGAGCATGGAAAATCCAAGTTATACATATTTGCATTGTGATTTGTTGGACAAGGCAGCTCTTACCACAATCACTTTGAAGGTGAAATCGCCTTATATAGAATGCATGAGCAACATTTGCAAAAAGGCATGTTTGTGAAGGTGGAAAATTTTGGCATTAAATCAAAGTCTAAAAGAGGTTTTGAGAAAGGTGACATGCATGTTGTCATCACAATTGAATCGACAACCATTGTGTCATCAATTCCTACATTCCAACCTAAGTTAATTCCCATGTTTTTTCACATGGATTCCATTAGGGAATTTAGAAATTCTATTCAAAATTGGAGGTTTGCTACCAGTGCTATCATCGTCATTGTTGTAGAGGGAATAGGGGATAGTAAATGTGAAAAGCAATTATTGATTACAAATGGAGAAGGTGAATTTGACCAAGACATTTTTACTCTTTGTAACAACTTCAAAACAAAATATGAACAACTTTTTGAAGCATATAATGGAGGCCATTGTGTAATGGTTTTAATAAAAAATGTGACAACAACAACAAAAGGAGATCAATATTCGAGGGTAAAACATTACACAATTTTAACAAAGGTTGTTGACGAAGGTACTTGAACTTGCTTTATATAGTTACACAATAAATTATCAAGTGTTCAATCTCCATTCAAAAAGGTAAATTCATTTCCTTTCCTTTGCATCATTTAATTTTTTTTCAAATTTACACATAAAACATCAAACATAACCTAATTTTCATCTCATGATCAATTATATTTAAAAAAATAATGAATAATTTTTAAAAATGTAATGAAAAACAAATTTTCAAAATGTTTTTTTTTTAATGTCGAAAAAAATTGGGTGTTCATTTAATTTTCTGAGGTGGTCCAGTAGGCGGTTTCTCAAAGTCGAGGATGGAAACCACCTTGTGGCTGCTAGGTATTAGGTTTCCAAACAAAAAAAAATTAAAATCAAATTTTTTTTCGTTTGTAGACCTAGTGGCCATTAAATCATCCAATGTTAGAATGCGAGGGACGGCTTAATGGCCACTAAGTCATTTTTTTTTTGTTGCTTGGAGACCTGTAAGAGACAACTTGGTGGCCACCAAGTCAAAATTTTTTTTTTTTGGGGGTTATTTTCACTTGGAGACCTAATGGCCACCAAGTTGTTCCATGTTAAATTGTGAGGGATGACTTGGTGGCCATCAAATCATCCTTCGCAATCCAATGTCGCATAACTTGGTGGCCACCAGGTCTCTAAACAAAAAAACCTGGTTATTGTAACCCCACTTTGGGGCTAAGTGTGAGAATGCAACTCACACTCCCAAAAGTGGGAAAAATGGAGTCCTCTGGGACTCTCGAAAACTTAGAAGACGATTTGAGGGGTCAAATCTCCTTGCCTTTGTGTGTTCTTTATATCAATGGAAATCTCTTGAAGTGTAGATGCCCGAAATGGCCTCGCATGGGCCATTTGGACATCTGTAGCCCAAGTTATGGGCAAAAGAAGGGCCAGGAATCAAACTGCCAGTTTGACTCCCGACCACTAAAAGTCAGGAATCGACCTCTTCCCGACGTCGCCTCAAGGAGTGCAATACGACGTTGGAAAGCTCTCAACGAGAGCTACAACTTTGGTTTAGACCTTGTCCAGATCTGAGTTCGGAGCGAGGAGCTATGAGCGTCCAAAGTCTCGGGACTCCAACCCCGGACAGTTTCAGGGCTTCAACTTGGGAGTCCCGGGAAAAATAGCCATTTGGATGTAGCCTTGGCGGAGAGCTGCAGAGTATACTATATGGGGGAAGGTGGTGGCTTCCCCCGAGTCCGGGCTGTGATGAATCTTGTGTGTAAAAGTGCCCGTGGCTTGTCCCAACACCCAAGGGTGTTCCCGAATGCTAACTAACCCTCTTGTGGTTGGTTTTGGATGTAGATTCAAGCTTGATTTTCTAATCCATCTTCCTAGTCTAATCCCGAAACTTCTAGCATGCCCCTCTACCCCTTTTAGTGCTGGAAGTCGATAGCGCCTCTCAAGTCTCAACTTTTCGCAACTTTACATAGTTAGACCCTCAAGTGGGTTCAACAAGGGACTTGGGAGTGCGTCACCGGTGGCCACTAGGTCATTTCTCGCAATCCAGCATCAAACGACCTAGTGGCCATTAGGTCATCCCTCACAATCCAACGTCGAACAACCTAGTGGCCACAAGTCTCCAAGTGGGGGAAAAAAAACAACCCAATGGCCACCAAATTGTCCTTCACAGTCCAACGTTAAACAACTTTGTGGCCACCATGTCGCTCAGAATCCAGCGTCAAATGATTTGGTGGCCACCAAGTTTCCAAGAGCCAAAAAATATTAATTAATTAATTAACTTTTCACTTGGAAACCTTGTGGCTAATAATTCATCCTTCGTCCAACATCAAATGACCTAATGGCCATTAGGTCTCCAAGCAAAAAAAAAACCAACCTAATGGCCACCAAATCATCATTCGTAGTTTAACATGGAATGACTTGGTGGCCAACAAGTTGTCATTCACAATCTAGCGTGGAGCGACTTGGTGGCCACTAGGTTTCTAAACGAAAAAAAAGAAATAAAAAATCAATCGAGTGAGAACCAAATGGTCTTTTGCAATCTAGGTTCAAACATTTTTTTTTGCCTAAGTAGTAAGGAGATTCAAATGCCCAACCCAATTCACTTCTTCCTAAGGAGATTTGGTTCTTTTAAAAGAAGAGACCCAAATCTAATATAAAAAAAGCAAAAAGAACCATTTGGTTTTTTTGTTCCTTGAGGAGGGGATAATCGGGTGGTCACATAATTTTCCTGACTAAAATGATCTATAGAAAATAAAATTACATTGATATGACTTTTTTTAATTTTATATCTCTAAAGAACAAAAATCCATGTTCTATTATATACTAAACATAAAATACAATGTTAATACTAGGAGTGAAAAAATTGTCTCTATATAATCTAATGGAATTCGTTTTTGGGTAAAAAATATGGGATAAAAAGTTTGGAATGTATTTGTTCAAAGAATAACATATTGTAATTTCAATATGGGAAATAAACAAATATGTGAAAATCCCTTATAAATAAAGTTATATATTTTTGTCCACATTGGTCAATAGCTTTTGAACATTTAAAAGATTTTGTAGCCCCTCTCTTGGTGCATCTAATGTCATAAAAATCACTAGAATTAGTTTTTAAATGGACAAGATGTGGCTTATGGAAGTGAAGGAGGTGAAAATGTAAGGTTTAAGCATAAAAAAACCAATTTTTTTTTTGAAGCTTAAGATATATATATATAGGTCTAATGTTTTTGCATGTCCAAGACCATTTGTAAAGCTTTAAATTTCAGCCCATAGCTTTTTAAATCTTTTTTTAAAAATAACAAATAAAAGAGATATATGGTTTGAAAGAAGGGGGTATAATGGTTTTTTCCATGTTTGAATGACCTTTTTCTTACAAATATATTTCTTTTGTTGTTATTAATTTTTTTATCTTATTCTTTGTCTTTTCTTTAGGTCTTAATTCTTTGCCTTGTTATGTTTCCATAACATCTTTTATTATGCATTTCATTTTTTTAATTTACATATTATATGTATGTGTGTGCATGGTTTTAATAATTTTTTGATTGATCTACCTTTTTTGCACATTTCTTTATGTTTATGTTCATCTTCATTTACCTTTTCATTTGAACATATTATCTTTTGTTCCTAGGTGACTAGAGTGTTGTCCATAGCTAGCCCTACTACACCTCCATTTCAAAAAGCACGTGGAAGTTGTCATGTAACAAATGTCAACATTTATCCAACATGCGGTGTTTATTGTAACATTTGTCATTCAAAATCAACAATTCAAAAATTAAGTTTTTTTCGTGGTTACATTGTAACCAATGATGAACTTGTGTTCTTGATTATTGAGAGTAAATGGCTTGAAGCAATTATGCATATGACAGAATCCGAATTCTTGGATTTGCCTTGTCCAAAATAAGTTCAATTCTTCATTTCAATTCATATTCATGGTAAATTTCATTTATTGACCACATTTGCCCTTGTTAGCTTTAAAAAAGACATCCAACAATTTATCCCACAACCAAAAACCAGTTTGAAGGGCGAAACTTTGGTTGCTCCTTCGACAATTATTCCTAATGATAATGTCCAATGGAGTGTGAAACGCAAATTTGATTTTGTTGAATCAAAATCAATTTTTAAATAAAAATCCTCTTAGACATTAAGGTTGTTGATAGTTTTTGTGTGACCTTTCTATAATTACCTTTAGTATATGAAAATTTATATATGTGGAAACTCCCTATATCAAAATTTGGTTTAAATAACCCATATTGTATAGTCATTTTCATAGTTTTTTTATAGAAGAAACGAAAGTTCTTATACATTAATTTCCATCAAATGCCAAAAATAATTTTAAATGCAACATTTTGTATGTGAAATAATTTTTCAATGAAAGCAATTTTTCAATGGAAGCATTTTTCTTAATGAAAGTAGTTTTTTATGAAATTAGTTTTTTGAATGCAAACAATTTTTCAATGTAAATAATTTTTTCAATGAAAGTAGTTTTTCAATGCAAGGATTTTTTTTCAATGAAAGTAATTTTTCAATGCAAGTAGTTTTTTCAATGCAATAGTTTTTTTCATGAAAATAGTTTTGTAATGCAAGCAATTTTTTTCAATGAAAATAGTTTTTTAATGCAAGTAGATTTTGAATGCAAATGATTTTCCAATATAAATAGTTTTTCAATGCAAGTAGTTTTTCAATGAAATTTTTTTTTCAATATATGCAAAATTTTAACATTAATATTTTTTTAATTAAAAGTTTTTCAATGCTATCAATTTTTTAATTCAAGCAATTTTTCTAGTTAAGTAAATTTCCAATATAAAAAGTTTTTCAATGCAAGAAATTTTTCAAAAAAAACAAGAGAAAAAAGTAAATAGTCTTCAATTAGTCATCGATTTTATTTATTTTTAATGTGTTTATGTGGGAACAATGTTTTTGTTTATATAAATATCCATTAAATTGAAGTTAATAATAATGGAAACACCTTCATTAAATCTTGTTGATTCATCATTTGAACATGTATTGCATTCATGTGGCCTTCATCTAGTTTCAACATGTAAATATGAAATAAACAATTATCTTTTTTATTGTATATCATATTTATTGGATAATCATTTATCATATCTTGAATTGAGCCAAAATAACATGGCACATTTAAATCAATGTTTATTATTGAATATAAAAAAAACCCAACAAAGTCATGTTTGAAAATTAAATCCAAGTTTTTTGTTTGATTTGCATCAAGGCATGGTCACAAATGAACATTAATATGTGACAAAAATGGCATTAACTACTACTATGGGAGGTTTGTGGGGAAATTTCACTACAATATTTTGAATAGTTGAATATTTACAAAGGTTAGTTTACATTTGAAATAAAGTATCAAAACACATTATGTTTCGATGCGGCATGAATTTTCAATCTATCCCCTTACAAATAATGTACAGTTCTCAACATTTTGAACCAATTCAATATGTTAATGGTTTATTTAGGTTTTTGCATACTTTTCAAGTTAATGATTCCAAAGTTACCATAAATTTAAATGATTTTCCATATCTTTCAGAATTAATGATGCGACAACCTCCTATTCAATTATCATAATTAACTACACATTTTTATTGAAATGAAAATTTTGATTATGTATTAATGGACATTTTGAAAAATAATTAGGATTCACCATTGGAGTATGTTGTTTCATTGTTTAACACTTCTTGTTATACAAATATTATTAAAAAATAAATTAGAAATTATATTCAATACTTACAATTGTTTTTGAAAAACAACACAAAAGTTCATGTCAATGAGATTTTGTTTAATCCTTTCATTTCAATTCACTTTATCAAATTTTTAAAAATTCCAAAATTCAAATGGAACATTCCCATTTGATTGTTGAACCTAATGTAACACAAAAAAGAAAAAAAGAATATTTTGATTGGGCATTTTATGACAACAATATTTTTAAATTATTAGCGGTTTATCCAAATCTAACTTATTACACAAAAATCTTTAAATTCATCAACATGTTTTTAAATATTAAAATAACAAGATCACAAATTATGAATCACATGAAATATATAGACAAGAAAATCACAAGAATATTTCATAAATGACAAAGTTCAATTGTCATATGTTCAATGCACTCTAAAAGAAATTAAAGAACTAATTTCCACACAACAACTTTTTGCAAAACATGATGTTGAATCAAATAAAATAGAACATGATGTTAATATAAAGGAAAATACACATAATTCAATATACATTGTAATTTATAATTAAAAAATCCAAGGTGTTCCCATAATTCCATGTTTTAGTTATGTTTTTAAAAAAAACTTAAATGTTTTTCAAATCAATTGTCAAAACAACTTTCTATATATTTTCAAATTCAAATACAACCTAATTCAACATCATAAATATGTACAAGTTGTTTATGTCATATTACTGAAAATAAACCACCCTTATATCAAGTACCAAATAAAATTTCTAGAAACAAAATTATTCCATTAATCCAAAAATTAACACAATTATAAAAATGTTTTATTTCACCACGTTTTGCTTTTGCTCAAATTTATAAACTCCAGGGGTATGAGCAATATCAAATGCATGGTAATGTTATTGATGTCCTTGCAAATGTGGATCAAACTTAATCAATATTACCACATTTACCACATGATGGTGAAACAATAGATGCATTTCTTAAATGACGTCTTGAATATAAATCATTTTATATGTTAAGAAATGTTTGTCAAATATGGTGATGATCAATTTACGAGATTTAATTGAAACAACATTATATAAAGATTTGAATGTTAGCATTCATCATCAATGAGCAAGTTTGTTTGCTTTGCATATGGATTCAAATTTTCAAATTCCTACTTATAATAATGCATCATTTAATAACTCTACTTTTGACGAGAATTAAATACATTGTACACCAACAAATTCAATGATACATAAGTTTTTAGATGTTCCAAAAATAATGGATTATGAAAATACTATATATTCCATTGCCCCAAATCAAAACTTTCATTTTTTAGGTTTATTTAAATATAAACATTCAAAAGAACTAAATATTCCAACATTGTTCTATGGGCAACCTCGACAATTTTTTGAAGGTTTTTCATATCAACAAATAACTCAATGGGAATTATTTCATAAATCTGGGGATTTTTTAACAAATATTTCTAACATTTAAAAAAATTGTTAAAATTTCCATCTAAAAAATCATAGGTTCTAGTTGGGTGTGAATATGAAATGGAAAACTATGTGGTAGAACTTTAAAAGTTTATCAAGTACAATATAAACCAAATTTAGGTAATATTTTCAAACCATATTTAAATTATCATTATTTGGAAATTTTGTGTAATTCATTTGAATATTTTCAAAGGTTGTGAAAAAAATTATTTGTAGTGATTCGACAATTTGGTCTTCCAACGTTCTTTGTCATTTTTACATTTACTGAAAGATTATGGGATCCTTTCATTAAAGTTTTTCACACATTACATGCTTCAAGATTAATTTTTTCAAATAAAATAAAAGACCTCCAATTTGTTTGTACAGTAGAATTAATACGAATTAACCCTGTCACATGTGCAAGATATTATGATAAAACATTTTGTTTTCACAAACTTATCACAAAAGATCATTATTTTTTGGGTATATATATATATATATATATTTTGTCATTAAATTCCAAAATCATGGTAGCTTACATGACCATGGACTTTTATCAATAAAAAATGCGCTTGTGTATGGAGTACACACAAATGAAAAAATTGAACAATTTATAGACATGTATATTTCTAATGATGTATCATTGTTATCAAAACCATGACGAAATGCACAATAACATGAACATACATGTACATGTAAAAAATAAAATCATGTTGTTTGTAAATTTCATTACCCATTGCCTCTTATGCTTCAAACAAAAATTTTAGAACCTTTTCAAATAAATGGAAATTATCCATTTTCACAATAATACCTCTAAACACAAGCAATTTTTTTTTTCAATCTTTAAAATATTTATTAAAAATGATGATATATCATTTAAAAAATATTTAAAATATTTAAAGTTTGGTGAAAATACATATATATTAAGTTTTAAAATTAAATTAACAGAGCTGTACATTTTCTTAAAATGAACTCCTAAAAACATAAAAAATAATGCATTTAATATATTTGTTATTCATTTGTGGTTTGCAAATACAAATATTCAATTTATCTTGGACCCATATGCAAGTATAACATATTGCACATCATATATGACAAAAATAAATAAATCAATAACATCATAACTATAGTCTATTGTAAAAAAATACATTGCAAATAATATATATGCAAATACAAGAATTCAAAAGTTAGGTAATGTTTTTTTTAATGCCCAACAAATGGTTGCTCAACTTGTTACTTACCTTGTGCTTTCTTTACCATTATATCATTCATTTCAAACATTTCAATTCATAAATATTTCCCCTTTTAAAAAACATGTTTTTGTGTTAAAATCACAAGTTCCATTAAATGAATTAGACCAAATTCAACTAATATAATGTTTTGATTGATCATAAACAAATATATTAATTGTCCTAATCAATATGAATCGTTGTCATTAGTAGAATTTAGTTCTTTTATAACATTAAAAAAATTCAAAACATCACAAACCCAAAATTATTAGGTTTGTAAATTATAATAAATATATTAAAAATTGGTCAAGAAAACAAGTTTTATTACATTCACCATTTCAAAATTCAAAAAATTCTTAATTTGGAACTAATGTAATTTAGCATGATGCATATTGTCAACAACATGATGACATTTCTAAGATTAAATCTATTTTGAATTATTAAATGTCATGTCCAAATACAAAAGAGCTAAATGAGTTAATAGATCAAAATCGAAACCATTGTATTCAACTAACATTTGGACTAACGATGTAAATAATGAAGTAAATGATCGACGTCCTACAGTTTTTGTAATAAACACAATTAATTTTGAACACTATGATTTACGATTTGACTTTGTCATTCAATCATGTAATGGATTAGACCAAAAATCACAATTTTTAGAAAATGAAAATTTCACAAAATATCATATTTCATAATGATGCAATAATTTGAATATCATAGTTTACTTAGAAAATTAAATGAAAAAAAATATTAATATTTGATATTGTTGTGCATAAAAATCAATTGTACCTTGATACATTGATATGTTTATTTTTGACAAGGGGTGTTGGAATTGGTAAAACTTTTACATTGAAACTCATAATTTAAGGATTATTATGATTATACAATAAAGACATATCTTCCTGACTTAATAAAAACCAAGGTTTTACTTATGGCATCAACAAATAAATATGCTTTCAATATTGACGGCTTAACAATACATTTAGCATTGAACATACTTGTCCAACAATCCTTATCTAGTTTATTAAACTTATCATCAAACTTATTAAATAGGCTTACATGTCGATATGAACATTTACAATTTATTGTGATAGATGAAATATCACTTGTTGGTGTTAAAATGTTTAATGTTGTAAATAATATGCTAAGATCCATAAAACACATTCAAAACAATTTTTTTGGTGGTGTTGATGTTATCATGATAAATGAATTTTATCAAGCACCCCCTGTGAAAGATAGTTGAATCTTTCAAAATATCAAAGATAATGTTAATGCATTATCACCAATTTTTTGGCAAACATATGTCCAATGTTATGAACCAAATAAAGTTATGTTTGATATGGTTTTTATACAAACTTTGAAAAAAAATCATACTGCAATATAAAATAAAAAGGATATTAAATCCATAAATTTAATTTGTAATCAATAACCACCCAACAATTTTACTATTTTGCATTTATTTTATACAACTAAACTTATGCAAAAACACAATGAAAATGTGTTTACTAGCACATTTGGTCCCACTGTTATTTTCAAAGCAGTGGACATCAACCATCAATCATGCCTGCCATCTTATAAACTCTCAAATGATCCAAGTAAAATTGTAGGTTTACACTCTATAATCAATATAAAAAATAGATGTGTCGGTTAAATAATGTGCTAATAACTATGCAACATTTGATGGTATTGTGAATGGAGTTGATGACATTTTAAAAGCATTAACAACATATTGTGAAAAAATATTATATGGATAATGTTTCAAAATTTTATAATTGGAACACTAATAAGAGAAAAGTATAATCATTATTATGATTACAACATTGCATAAAAATGGACACCAATTGAACCTATCTTCAAAGATATAAGAATTGGTAAATTCCAATCATTTATCATAATAAGGATTCAATTTCCAATTCAACTTGCAATAACAAGAACCATTCATCATTCTCATGGATTATCGTTAGATGAATTGGTTTTGATCCCATTGACATTAAAAAAACATGGGTTAACATATATAGTATTATCCCCCATTCAAACAAAAGAAAAATAATTCTTGTTAGTTCCTTTCCAACATGAAATTTTTTATGTGGATCTAAGAGTACATGTAGAAATGAATAGATTGAAAACAATTACAACTTGGACACTATTAATTTTTTAATTAAAAAACTTACATAATTCTCATGTAATTATACAACCCTTGAATACAACTTCTTTACGCCAACATTACGAATCCATCAATCATGATCATAACCTTCAAATGTCTCATATCTTATGTTTTATAAAAACAAGAATACACCATGCATCAATAGATGTGCACAAATTTATAAAATTCATCAAAGTATTCATATATTTCAATGCATAATGGTCATGGGTTAATGATGATGTATGACATACACATGCACTTAGATTCCTTAAATACAATAATTAATGATGGTTTAAATTATATAGCAACAACTTTTTATATTAATACATGAAAAGTATATATATTGTATGTGTGTATAAAGTTCATTCATGTTCAATTTTTACATTCCTAAACAATCTTCAAACTATAATTTAACAATTTTTTGAACATTGTTTAATCATCATTATGGGAGATTTTAATGTTAATAATCTAAAAGACAATAACCAACCGAAAAATAAACAAGAACCATTATATTTCATGGATAAATTCCAATTAAAATCACAATTTAGTGAAAACATCACAAAAGTTAGACCCCAATTATCATATATGGGCAATTATCTTTGGAAATGAATGCAAATCTAATGTAAAAAAAACATATTGGTTAGATTTTCACAAACCAATTTATATTGCATTCAAATTACCAAACACACTTCCAATGTATAACAAAAAACCATTAATGTTTCCATTTATTTAAAGTGTAACGTTTGTGAAAATATGCATGTAGATGTTGCATTTTCCACCTAATTAATTACTCCAAAAATGTTGGCACCTTGTGGCTTGAATTTGTAGTTTTACATTTTTTTCATGGACCATACATGCAAAAAAAAACATAAATATCAATACCAACACAAAATTTTTGAATGATTGTTCTCCACACATACACCCATCAGACATCGTAACAATATACCTTTCATAAAAAACCTAAACCCAAAATGTGACAAAAACAAATATAAAAAATGTCAAATTCTCAAAATTCAAAATGAAAATGAGACAAAAAATAAAAATCTTTCCATGTAAATTATATCCATTCAATATTGATGTTTGTTTCAAAACATCGAAATACTTCATGCACATTGCTAAAAATTGTCTAAATTATATAAAATTTCTTAAGTAATATAATTATTTACAACTTTATATTCATTTGTATGATTAAAGAAAAGATAATGAAACTATGGTTTCAATTTCTAAACATGTAGAATGAATTCTAAGATGGTTAGAAAACTTTATTTTTTAGTACAAATGTGAAAAATAAATTTTAATGATTTTTCATAAAACCAATAAACTTTCATCCAATATAACTTGAGTTCATAGTAAAACATTAAATATAATTTCTTATTTTCAAGACAGAGCTTCTCGTGATAGAGCCACTTGTTGAACATTGAACCCTCTTACACCAAACATCCCATATTTTCCCCAATTCCTTTATCAAATTGAACAATTTTTGTGACATCTAAAGTGCTAGGTGGAGGGCTACAAATGTTCTTTGAGTTTCAGAAACAAAGGAACAATGTGTGAGGATTCAACCTCCTTTGCTTTTTAAATGTTCACTCACCAACCTATTTACTCTAATACATCACCTTGGATTAATCCAGAGCTTTTTATTTTCCCCAGCCACGGCGGAGCTCTGTCTTTGTGTATCTTTCTTTCTAAGTGAGAGCAGGGAAACTCATCCTGTGTTCATCATTCGCTTTTCCTTACAAAATATGCTGCCTGTTTTTCTCAGCATATTTTTGTTTTTGTTATGTTCTGTGAAGAGTTTTGTAACGGCCTCCTTCCTACACCGGACTTTTACACGTGAGGCAGTTTTTTTCTCGTGAGAGAGAGAGGAGGTGTGGGCGCAGGATCTACCTACGTAGGTATTCTTCTTCCGCTCCATTTTCTGATTTTTTGGGGATTATATCATCATCATTGTTGCGGTAGTGTATCTACTATTTTCTTTTCTTTTTTTTGTGGGGAAAGACTACCTACACGCTTATTAGGAGTGTGTGTGTTTTTTTTCCGTTTTTTCAAGCTTTTGTGCACAGGGAAAAATGCGCGAGACTACGAGGTTTTGGGCATCATGATGTGTGGAGTAGCCGCTGCGGGTAAAGAAAATGCACATTCCTTGGTAGGAACTTCTTCACAAGCATGTCTCCTCGCCGGGGGGCCTCTCTCCCTCTCTCTCCTCTCTTCCTGATTCTCCAATTCGGAGGTCCCTTTCTCCAACAAAAAGATGACTTATCTTCTTCTATCGACGCAGGTGATGATTCTTTCTCTTTTTTTTGCTTTTGGTCGCAAAGTTGCTCGTGTCAATTTTTTCCTGCAATATGTCGTATTTTTCTTGCATACACGAAGCATGTTGTAGTCTCTTGTAGACCGGTTTGGAACCAGTTTCGATAACGTCTGCGGCTGACAGGAAGTTTGATTTGAGATCCAACTGCATTCACGATTGACTCTTCTTCACTGCGGAATTGAATGTCTCTGTGACAGCAGGACTCACAGCGGCGGATCGGATCCGGTATTGATGTCTCCTCGGTTGTAGTTCAATTACGGGGAGTTTTTCGAAGCAGTTTTTGGCAGTCGGTGAACAAAGTTGAGGACGAGGAGCTATGAAAGCTTAATAAGTCCGCTGCTGCTGCGCCATCATCATCGTAAACATGAACATTGCTCGTGGATCCGGAACGAAAACATCCTCGTTCGTCCTCTAAACACTCAGACAGAAGAAAGAGGCAATCTTAGCTTCGCTCCGTATTCTTGACATCCTTTCGATTCTAATCTCTTGTCGTCGCCTTACAAGAAGAACTGTCCAGAGCAGGATCCAACACCCGAGGACTGGCAAATCACTTTGACGCTTCAGGTTCTGCATCAATACGGGGAGACTGTCATCTTCCATTGTTTTCTTCCACACAAGAATTGAGAAGCTTGTCAATTGTTTTCTTTGTTCATTGAGTTTTGCTTTGCTGCTGCTGCTGGTTATAGTCGAAAGGCAACAACAGTCGAGAGTGGCAAGAGAAGCAAGCAAATGGCTCACGAGACGCCGGGAACGCCAACTTTCTACGTATATGTTGTGGTGATAATCGGACTGGTGTTGTTTGCGGGCTTGATGTCGGGATTGACGCTTGGGCTCATGTCGCTGGGGCTTGTAGACCTTGAAGTTCTTATCAAATCAGGCACACCTGCCGATAAGAAACATGCAGGTTTGCTTTCATCCCGGAGCCCTCACTTCCTTCGTGTATCTCTCTCTGTCAACACGCGGCCCATGTCCTTCGTCATCTCTCTCTCTCCTTGTTCTTGAAGTAACCTTTTGTGTTGCACTTTTTTCTACTGCGATCGTCTATAGCACTAAGGTTCTTCGAGGGGCTGCCCCGTGTAAAGAAAAAGTGCCATGAACTCATTTCTCGGCAAAATTTCCTTCATGTTTGCATTCTGCTAAGTGGCTGGGTTTGTTCCTTTTCTCTACAGAAAAAATTCTACCAGTGGTGAAGAACCAACATCTGCTGCTGTGTACCTTGTTGATAGGGAACGCACTTGCAATGGAGGTACTGATGCTGCTCAGTGATTCCTTTTTCTTCTCAAGCAATCCTTGATCAATGCAAAATGTCTGTATCTGCCTGCAAAACCATGTTTTGTGCAAATTGCTGACTTCTGATTTGGCATGCCAATGCCATAACTCTTGTGAAAGTTTTCAGAATAGGCATGTGACCACCTGCCAGAAAGAAATCTTCAGTTCAATAACTCATCATCATCCTCCTGTTTCAAACGGTGTCTGAAGCGCAACATAAAACAATGTCGGTTTTTCAGTGAGTGGTCAGAAGGGATGTCCAGATCAATCAGTTTTTTACTCGATATGCTTCTGTCACCAGGCGCTGCCTATCTTTCTTGATGCTTTGCTTGAAGCATGGGGTGCGGTTCTCATCTCAGTGACCTTAATCCTGATGTTTGGAGAGGTAAATAACATATTGTTTTGTGCTCTGGACACTGCCATTTATTTAAACTTACAAAAGCCACTTTCAACATGCAGCCTTGTGCACACTTGTAGTGCTTTAGATCCTCATGACACAGTGACACTTTTGAACCAGTTTTACAAAATAACCCCTTTCCTTCCATACCTGTTTCAGATTCTCCCACAAGCAGTTTGTTCTCGACATGGATTGGCTGTTGGAGCAGCCATGGCACCAGTAGTTCGTATACTGCTTGTTGTCTTCTTCCCAGTTTCTTATCCAATTAGCAAGGTACTTTCTGTACCCACCTTCTCCTTGCTCAATGCTCAGCCCTATTCTCATAATTATTTTGGGGGACATGTTGAAAGCTAGCTAGTCAACTTCCAACTGCAGTTTGGTCTGTTGCAATGGTCTTCCTTGTTTTACGTTTCTATACTTCCTTCCATACTGTAACATACAGTAGGGCACTGTTTGACAATTAATAGCAGATGGGTGTGTCACAGTGGCAAGCTTTTGTTGTTGTGGCCATCCAGTAGTTCTCTGGTCCAAGAATGTCTTTCACTTGCAACATCTTTGAAAGGTTCATTTGCTTATGGAGCAGCTCCTGGATACAATTCTTGGCAAGGACCATGCACCACTGTTTCGGCGGGCTGAGTTGAAAACACTTGTGAACTTGCATGGCAATGAGGTAATTTTTTCAGGCACTAGCCTTTCTATATTCCCGGACATAGACCAACAACAAAATATCCTGAACATGATATTTGGCCTAGTATTAGTTGAATGCATAACCCAGTGTTTCACAATGTTTGAAAGGGTTGCAGCCATTATGGAGGCTGCATTGGGAATGCAAAGGAGCTTGCTATTGGTCTGTTGTATGACTTGATGGGGGAGTTTTCAGGCTGGGAAAGGTGGCGAATTAACACATGATGAGACCACAATAATTGCTGGAGCTTTGGAGCTGACAGAAAAGACTGCATCCCAAGCAATGACTGCTATTGAGTCTGTGTTTTCACTTGACGTGACAGCAAAACTTGACCTGTACGTAAGATTGTCATGTAATTGTAAGCAATTCATTGTCAGTGGATAAGAATCAATTGAAGCAAAGAATAGTCTGCAGCTCTGACAACTTAGAGAATTCTGCATGTGTATTTTCATCACATCATCAAGCTTCGTCAATTTTGAGTTGTACCACATTAATTGTTGGTAAAGAGTGCAACTTTGTGGAATACTTCTTAGATTATTTCTTGCTCCATTTTTACCTTTTCCCAGCATTACAGCACAACTCACGCCATGGAGTATTAGACATTTTGCACTCTGTACAATCTAAAGAATGAACCATCTGGTTCTCATACCTGATCTTGTGGCATTGCAGTGAAACTATGAACATCATAATGGCAAAGGGCCACAGCCGGGTTCCAGTCTACATTGGGGAACCAACTAATATTGTTGGTCTCCTTCTGGTAATTAGGGCAAGAAGTCCATAAATGCAAAGAGCAGTCATTGGCAATTTAACTCTATGTCTTGGAATCACATGATTGGTAATTACCAAGAGGCCTTTACAAGCCCTGTGTCATCCTTTGAACAGATTACATATGGTTTTTGAGTTGATATGGATCTTTTGCATTTTGGGTGACAGGTCAAAAATTTACTGACTCTCCGGCCAGAAGATGAGACCCCTGTGAGGAGTTGCACCATACGAAAAATACCCAGGTTTCCACCCTTGGCACACTGTCCTGCGTATATAGTTTCACTGACATACCTCATCTTTCTTACCAGTTCATAAAATGCCTATTTATTATGAAATCATTCTATAACCATAGGTGCAAATTGGACTGAAAATGTTTGTTTAGCTCAAATAGTAAATTTGCCACAGCATGAAACAGGATTCAGCAGTATGGCGTTGATTTCAATGGTGCAATTAGCACTCCAGGTGTTGTTGCCTTGTGGCACTTTCTTGTTACCTGCCTTGCTTGAGTACATGATAGATGGAACTTCTACTGTTTGAGGAAAATGTGTGGGCCTGGGGTTGATCAGGATAGTGGAAGAGGCACCTCTATATGACATCTTGAATGAGTTTCAGAAAGGACACAGTCATATGGCTGTTGTTGTGAAGTACAAGAAGGAAAAGGCTAATTTGACACAGCAAGGCCCTGATTTGAAGTTGGATCGGAAATTTGGTCAACAAAAGCATTCAAAATCGATCAATGAATCTAAGCCCCTCAAAAGTAGGAGCTCCTATCTTTTAGGTATGTCTTCTTGATCTAAAGCATTTTCTTCTTTCTTGTCTGATCCACAGAACTTTCTTCTTCCCGGTTCTCTAGATGATGCTCCATTTAGAGAAACTCATCATTTGTTCATGTTGGTTCCCATGAAGATGCAGCTCCAGAAATTCCTGAACGGAAATACATTCATGATGGCATCCTAGATGAACAGAATTCACTGAAAAGAGGACAAGGAGAGAGTGGAGCTGTGTGTAGTGATCATGGCAGTTCTCTTCCAACTTGCTTTAGCACTTCCTACAGTGCTCAACTGAATGCTTCCACTACAGTTCTGGGCTTAGATGAAGAAGCATTTGGCAGTCGTCACCGCAGCAAGAAGTGGGAGCAGACAAGAGCTTCCAATGTGCTGGAAATTGGGGAAGAATCATTGCCAAACTTTTCAGATGATGGAGAGGTGGTAGGAATCATAACCATGGAAGATCTCATTGAGGAGCTCCTACAGGTTGAAACTCTTGCATTTTTCCCACTGTACAGGCTCCTGTTTCTGATGTCTTCGTATTAGGAACAGTATGTATAGCAACCAGCACAGCAATGCTTCTTCAGCTTGCATTAGTTGCAAATGAGGTTTCTCATCTGAATTCAGAGAATAAGCATCTAAGCAACCAATGTGTCCAATATGAATGCATTCAGAATCTCACGACAGACTTGCACTATTGTTGGATTTCTGTTCAGGAGGAGATTTTGGATGAGACAGATGAGTACATCGACATTCATAACAAGTAAGATACAACAAACATATCGGTTGTTTCAAGAATGTTGGATTTCAAAGATTTTCAGGATTCTCATCAGAAGTTCAATGGAACTGCAAATAATCCAATATTTAACTGGGGAGATTTAGGCACAATAGACTAGGAGCTCAATGAATAGCCTTCATCGGACACTTTCTTGTGATTTTTCTCAGTAGTACTAGAACTCTTTATCAAACTGCTTCGGCCGTGATATCAAACTTGCTTTGACATCAAATGTAGAAGCAGCAGATATAGAGTGTTCAGCACTAGTATGTTAACTTGAAAATCAGGAGTGCAGATGTTTCTACTATGAGTGTCCATTTTGTCTCACTTAATCAACACAATAGTTGAATGTGTGTTGAGGAACCTTTCTGGACTGCTGACTACATGCAAAAGTGCTTGAATCTCAACACATTGTGCTATAATCTATTAGCAAAATGTGAGGATAAATTTTTGAATCATTCATATGTAGTCTATTCTAATTTCTTGTTTGTATGTCTGCAGGATCAAGGTGAATTTGTTACCACCAGGGGGAAGGTCTCCTGCATCCCCAAGGGCAGATTCCACATCACCACTTTCAACTTCTAGTACTCTTATCCTTCCACCAGGGTCATCGCTCTCATCTCCTCAAAGCTCAATTTATGCCACTCCAGTTCAATCAAACTCTCCCCGAACGTCCATTTCCCACTCTCTCCCAACAATGTTGCTCCAAAACTCGGTGACTCAACCCCAACCAAATCAAACAAGCCAGGAATTGTAAAGCACAAAAGTTGCATTTCTAACTTGTAATTGTCAGATATCACTTAGAATATCCAGTGCACATAATGGAGCTAGCATCGTTTTCAACTGAAAGGCCAGGGGGTACAAGTCTCTTTTACACCAATATTTGAGCATTCTTTGTGACCGCAAGAGAGAATGCTTGATCATGTTTTACATCAGCTCGAGTTGCATTCACAAAAGGATGGAGCCTCTTCCCAAATCATCAGGAGCAATTCATCATGTGCAGCAGCTTACTGCTGTACCTTATGGTAATTTTTTACACAATTTGTATTACTGTACAGTTCTTGTTGTTATATGACTTCACTGGATGTCTGTATTAGGTACTGATCTGATCCCAGCTCTATTGAGACCATGCTATTGAGACCCATGCAGATGCCAATATACCATCCCAAGAAAAATTCAATTCCAGGAGTAAGTTCTGCTAAACTATGTCTCACAGGTTGTGCCCCTGCCAGTAGCCCAGGCCAAAAGTGATGACAAACAGTTTTGGAAAATAAAAGTTTCATGCCCAGCTAATGAGAAGGCTCTCAACATGCAACTCATGAGGGGTCCAGTTTTTTCCTTGGGGGGAGAGTGGGTGGGGTGCAGCATTGCCTCATTGGCTGAGCAGAATTACTATTCCTGCATTTGTTTGTCAACATTTTCAACCTAGGCTAATGCCAGAGACATCATACAATTTGGGGGTTTATCTCTTCTGGGGATAGTGTGATTCATATTAGTCAGATCATGTGTGTGCTCACAACTTTTTCTTTCTTTAAAAAGAACCCATATTGATTTGCCCATAAGCAATTTTCTTGGAAGATTGGGCACGGCCCCCAAAAGATGCACCTCTGGTTGCAAAATAGAAGCCAACATGATCTTTGGATTATAGTTTATATACAGGGAAGTTGAACTTTGGGTAAACCATATGGGATAAAACGCAGGTGCTATTGGGAACATCTTGGGGAATGCAACTGGGAACACTTTGAGAACTTGGGAACCATTTGGGAACTTGATGGGAACATATTGGGAACAAGGGGGCAAAAAAAAAACTCTTGTCCCCCCCCCCTTTCAAAAAGAAAAAAACTGGAATGTTCATGAGTGCATGCCAAGCCTTCACATTGGCTGCATGAAATTTCTCTTTCCAAAACTGTTTGTCACCATTTTTGGCCTGGGCTAATGGCATGGGCAGAAATTTGAGGACTACTTGGGGGTACTTATTCTGTTTCATATTAATTAGTTAAGTGGCCTCACAATTCCAACTTTTTTTTTGGCGGGGTTGGAGGGGGCAATGAGCCATTTGATTTGCCCATCACAAAAGAAAGTCGAAACTATGGAAGCTCCCCAAGATTGAAGATTCTATGGAATGATGAAGTGGGTCTTCCTTTGGCCCAGTTAGATAGGTGAGAAGGGGAGGACTTTGGGCAAAACATATGGGATTAAAGTGAGGTGCTATTGAAACACCCTTGGGGAACACATTGGCAACCTGATGGGGAACTTGAATGGAACATGTTAAGAACAAAGGAAAAATGGAAAAATTCCTCTCCCCCCCTCCCCCCCCCACCAAAACTTAAAAGAACAAAATTGAAGGCACTTTGAGTGCATGCTGAGCGTTCCCATTGGCAGCATGAAATTTCTATTTCCAAAACTGTTCGTCACCATTTTTGGCCTGGGCTAATTCCCCCATTATAAACTGGGGGGAACTTATAACTGGGGTTGATTATTCACACAACTTGTAAATCAATTCAGTATTCAATTTTTGTAAACTTCAAGGGCAACCAATAAGACTACAAGAATGTATATATGGTAGTGACAAATATTTATGTTGAATAAAGTCTTATTGAGGCAAACCTAATCCCTTATCCAACATTTGGGAAGAAAGGGAAAATCCATATAGATGAATATTTTAAAAGTTTCAAGATGGAGTGATGAAAATGTGAAGATTGTTCCACTTTGCTTAATTACTTTTTTTATTAAATTTCCAATCATCGAACAGGTTCACAATAGGAGTTGCATCATCTCCTGCAACCCTACACATGCATAGAGCATTAGTGCTTAGCTATGTCCCATATTTCATAAGAGGAAATCTCTATAACTAAAAAAGAGTGGAAACATAACTAAATCTAATTCAAATTTAGGGCTATAGTTCTGCTCTTGAATAATCCCAAGATATCTTTTGAAACAATTATAATGATGGAAAAGACATATAAAACCAAAGTTAAAATATTTGAGAACCTCATGTGCAGACCTTAAAACTCTAAATTCAAGTGTCAAAATGGCCATGTAACCTATAACTAATCAATTTCAAACACTTGCCTTTGCCCATTGAAACTAGCCATCACTTAAGGTAGTCTTCACAAGATGGATGACAACAAAGATCTTACACCCAACATCCCTCCGACTCTGAAGGAGTAGACATAATATCCCTCCTCTCTTTTCAAGGAGGTTCATTTCTAGGAGGAATTATTGATGGATATAAAGGTGAACTCGTAATGCCCTGGCCCAATATTTTAACACTAAATGGAGGGCTTTACAAAGAGTAATTTCCTATAACCTTTGTCATCCCCCATCTTGCCTTATACGCCTTAGATGGGGGATGACAAAGGTTATATAAAAGAAACAAAATAAAAGTATTGGAACCCTAAACTCTAAACCCACACAATTGCTGTACCATGTCATTAAGATGACATGAACAAGCAATGGGTAACTTGGATCAAAGTTCAAGCATGTGTTGTTTGATCCAAGTTACCCAGTTGTGGAAAGTCCTGTTCTCCTGTTCTACAAGGGAATGTTTTCCGACTGAAGGGTTCCTCACCCTTTGGGAAAGACTGTACACACAAAAGTTGTAAGTTCTTCAGCTCGCAGCTCAGCAATCGTGTCACCATAACTGCTGAGTTCGGGGAACAAAATCAGATTAAGAGATCAGTTCCCATTTGCACATGCAGAATATCTCTGGCAAGGTGATGCAGGACTTGATTTTTTGGGAACGACGGCAGACTTGGACTTGGTGGAACCTAAATCCTAAACCCACAATAATTTCAAATTTGTTTCTTTTGGGAGAGTTTTATCTTCTATCTCGTTGATATCTTTTGTCTCAAATACTGTAGTTTTTTTCTGACACATTCGGGTTGCCTCCAGAATCACCTTGAACTGATTTCCTGAAAAATGCTTATTCCGCCTCTCCTCTGAGAAACTGTGGCGGGATCCTTCGCAATGGTGTGGGATCATAGATCAGGGAAGGTAACTGAACATCAAATCTATCAGAGTTCACATGTCAAAGGAGCCATAGCTCTTTCTTGGTGTCAATCTTGTTGCTCTCTCTCTCTTGGTTGATATCGTGCGCTGAACTAAACTTGACAGAAATTCTTTTCAGGTCCTTAGCACTTGTGAGATAGTAGTAGTAGGTAGGTAAATGCAATATGTTGATGGAGAAGGTCAGTGCAGCTTTCTCTGTTCTTATGGTACCATTTATGCCTGGGATGTGGAGAATACATGGCTGATCAGTTTGATCTGGATTTCTGGTTGTAGACAAATAAGAGGTACCCAGATTTCAAGCATAAGAAGACACAGAAAGCACTCTGGCTTGACGACTGACAAAACCTGCCATGGGTGGCAGCAGACATGGCTGCATTGGCACCAGGCGGAGTGCAATTGAACAATTTTCCATGGAATCAGAACTGTGAGACAGAGTCCTCAAGGTTATCCTGTGACATTTTTGACAAACGCTCTCAACCAGAGTATGCAGGTATTGAA
>Ga0116231_10006116_pt1 | contig 23262 bp, 39 predicted proteins | sample S1TSphgellanicum_2_FD_89695 | JGI IMG/M metagenome (GOLD analysis project Ga0116231, IMG submission 89695) | Host-associated microbial communities from peat moss isolated from Minnesota, USA - S1T2_Fd - Sphagnum magellanicum MG | ecosystem: Host-associated > Plants > Peat moss > Unclassified...
GATCGACGGCACATTCCGCGCGCCCTACACCAGCATCGTCGTCCATTGTCCCGCCATCGACGAGGCCCATGCCCAAGCCGCCTCGTTCTTCCTCGAAACCAAACCCATTTGGGCGAGTGCCGACTTGGAAATCCACCCGGCGCAACACGCCAATGCCGTGTTCTACCGGGGGATCAAAGTGGCCGAGGCCAAGGAAAAGACCCTGTTCACATACAATATATTGTCGAAGCAACATTTGACCGAGGACCGCACTCTCGACCTGTGGAACTGTTCGTGGGCCATCGTCTCGGCCCTCGCAAAGCTGGACGAGCTGCGCCTGGCCGAAGAAATCCTCCTGGCGCCAAGCCAAACCTATGAGACCAGCTTCACCTTCGCCTACGCCGAGAGCTTCAGCGAAGCCATGAAGAACGCCATACGCCTGCATGAATACAACGAGCGCATGAACTCCACGGCCAAAAACCGGGCCAGGAGCCTGTTCGCCGACGACTACCGACCCAAAGCCATTCCGATGAAGGAAGAACAGGTCGCCATCCTGGCCGAGGTCAATGCGGCCCTGACCCTGTTCGGCATCGAACCCCCATGGACCTCGATCCGGATCGGCGACCAACATCCCGACGATGGCGATTGCATCCTGTCCGAAGGTATGCTGTTCATCCGGGCCTCGGTCCTGGAAGACGAAAACCTCTTCTATCGCATCCTTGAGGCCCACTTCCAGAACACGCCGTGGCACCAGTGGAAGCGCGAAGCCCTTATCGTCCGGCTGATGCAACGCTTTGAGCCGAACCTGCCGCTCTGGTCCCGGCTCGCGCCCCCGCAGGAGCCACCGGAGCCGACATGGGAAACCACATCCATCAGTGCCCCGCTCGACGCCATCGCCGGTTCGGAGGACACGTTCTAAGGCCACCGCAGGAAAGCATATGCAATACAGTCACTTTATAGCATATGCTTTCCCGCCCCCTTGCCACCGCCGCTGGACCATTGTAACCTTGGACCCAAGATCGAAAGCTCGGCATCATGCGCTTCTTCGCCACTGACCGACCAAGACAAGCCAACGGAAACCTGGCATTGCGTCTCGACGGCGCAGCCCTGCCAACCATCAGCGTCCTGCCCGTGGCGGAAGGCCAAGTTCGCCTGAGCGTCTGGCTGCGCGAACTGGACTCGGGCCAGATCAACAGTTTCAGCGGCAAGCACATAACTTTACCCACGAACCAACTCCGTGACTTCTTCGACTGCTACACCATGGACCCCGAGGAAACCCTTGCGGCCTACTTCGGCTGGCATGATCGCAAGCCATGGGCTGCGCCTCGGCCAACGCCCAAGCCAACCCCAAGGGCGCCCGCTGCGCTCTCGGCCGACCTGGATGCTCAGACCAAAGCCTTCGCCGATTTGTTCTAACCCACCCATCACGCGCAGGAAACTCGCCATGCCCCACTATACCTTGCCAATCGTCGGCGCATTCTACCGTCCGCCTGCCAAAATCGTCCTCGACGCCATCCCCGTCGGCACGCCCCTGTTCCTCAGCGCCGAACCCGACAACGAACACGACACCAATGCCGTGGCAGTCTGGATCGTGTCGGAATGTATCCCGGCCAGCGCCCACCCGAAGCTTGAAGCCGACCTACCTCGCTTCGGCTTCTCGCTCGACACCTTCCTCGAACAGGAACAGTGGCACCTCGGCTATATCCCTCGGGATTTCGCCGCGGGCTTGCGCAGCCAGGGCATCGTCCCCACCGATGCCACAGTCGCTGTCCAATTCAGCGTGTCGAATGAAGGCAAACCTCGGGTTCGGTTCGAAGAACCCGTGCTCTAACCTTCCCGCAGGAGTTCGTGCCTTGTCGCATATTTGGCCAATGTCTACCATTCGCGAACTCATCGCCTTGGCCGAGCGTGTGGGTTTGGCCAAAGCTGCCCTTGGCTCACCGGAGGAAGCTCGGCTTTTCCGCTTCGCCATCTACAGCTTCCGCCGAGCCAATGGCGTCGGCCAAGAACTGTCCATCACGCTTGAGGATAACGAAGTCGTGCTGCGTAAGCGCCAGTGTCCGTCAATCGAAATCCTATCCACGTCATCCCCATCCGCAGGAGAATAACGGTGCCAACGGTGTTTATCGACAATCGCCCCATTGACCTGCCGGTCCGTTGGCACGCGGGCGATATTATTGAGCCAGAATTTACCGAAGTCCTCCATCGCATCTGGCTCAAACGCATCGCCGCCCGGCTCCGCTACCTCAAAGAAAAGGGCGAGGACGACGAAACCATCCAGGCCAAGGCGTTGGAGTTTGCGGCCCAGCCTCTCGGCCCATACTCCACCGTTCAGGACGAAGAGGACGATGATCCAGTCATTGCCGAAGCCCTCGACATCGCCCGGGCCATGATTGTGAGCCGCATGGAGGCCGAAGGTCTACCGCCGCCCAAGGGCCTGGACACTCACGCTCGCGCCCTGGTCGATGCTATGCCCCAACTCGTTGAACGTGCTCGTGGCCGAGTTGAAGCACGCTATCGGGCCGCCAGCCTAGCCATGGGAGTCGTGTGATGTTCATCCGGCCGCCCGTCCAGCTTATTCATCGGCATTATTCCGGTGTATCCGGCCACTACGTTTCGCACCGTTGGCGCCTATTCTGGCTCCGCCATCTTAACTTCGTCGCGGAAGAGCGGGAACAAATTTGGTCCCCGTTAATGAGCGAAGTGACTTACAGCCGTTCCCTATCGTTTTGGGGTCTTCGGTTTGGCGTCTCGTGGCGCCGGCGCTTTTGGCATGATGCCAAGGGCGGAACGGAATGGATGAAGGGATAATCATGTTCACGCCAACAACGGACCAATGCCTCAGCGTCATGCAAACGGCCGCAGCGTCGGCCATCGGCATCGTGGTGCAGACCAACAACCCGACGAAGCTGCGCCAAACGCTTTACCGTTTCCGCAAGGAATGGGCAGACCCGGAATTTGCCAACCTCCAGGTCCGCGCTTCGCCCGACGACAGCGAAAACGAAGTCTGGATACTTCGGCGCAACACTGCGGCCGACCCAACGGTCAATTTCTCGGAACTGATTTAGCCATGCCCAAGATCACGGACGAGCCTCTCGTCGCCATCCAGCTTCGGATATACAAAACCGATCTGGAAAAGTTGCGCCGGCAGTATGGTTCCGAATTCGGCGTCAACAAGACCATCCGGGCCATCATTCGGACCTTTATCAAACAGGTCGAAGCAAAAGCCAATGAGGAGATCGACCGAAGGGAAACGGCCCTGCCGCCCCTCAGCGAAGACTTCATACAGACGCTGAAGGACGAGCCTCTGGCCACAACCTTGGCCGGTGACGTGCTGTGATCTACGTCACCCATGCTAAGACGGCCGAAGAGCTTCGCCTCGAAGTCATAAGCGATCTTAACCGCCGGATCGACAACCTGACGAAGCAGCGTGAAGTCTTTGGTCGTGGTGCCGCCGGCAAGGCCCGCTTCGACGGCCGAATTAACGAGCTTGAGGACATGCTTCGGTTCTATTCTGATCTTCAAATCGTTCCGCCTGCAAAATCACGAAGCCGTGAAGCCCCATAGGTAACGGAACCGTGAGCCACGCCATCGCACTCGCATATCCCTAACCTTAGGACCAAACCATGAGTGACTCCGAACCATCACCCCTAGCGCCCGACGTTTCGCCACTGGCAGAAGCCGATACCGACTCGGTCAATCTTCTGATCTCGGAACGCATAAACAAGATCATGAACACACCGCCCCTGGACCTGTCGGACGAAGACCTGGCCATCACCGTGGCTTTCTACCGTAAGGAACGAGCGCGATTTATCCTTGAGAGCCAGAACAAAGCTTCTCGGCCCAAGGCGCCTGCCGGCCAAGGCAAACCCAAGCCGGCGCCAACCTCTGTCGCCGACGCAATCAAAGCCGCTCAAAACTTTGGAGACTTGTTCTGATGGCCGAAGAAACCCTTGTGCCAAAGCACGAAGAACCCAAGGCCGATTTCAAGCCTGATGCCGAAGCTCGTCGGCCTCTACGCCAAGTCGCCATCCTCGCCCCTGGCACAATGGCCTACGTCCACTATACGAATTGGAGGGGCAACAAAGCCATTCGGCACATTCTGTTCGATGGCGCTCCCTTCTGGGGCATAACCGAATGGCATCCTATTCCGTGCTGGCTAATCTCTGGCACGGATTTGGAAAAGGGCGAACATCGCCTTTGGTCCGTCGCCCACATAAGTCCGGTGTGATGCCATGGAACCCAAAGCCGAAACAATTCCGCAGCGTTTGAGCTTCTCGGCCATAGAGCCTCGGCTTCAACTCGCTTGGGACTCGACCTCGCTTGGTGCGTTGAAGCGCTGCCCTCGCTACTACCAATACAATATCCTCATGGGCTATACTGGCTCGGGGGAAAGCCCCCACCTACGCTTTGGCACGGAATACAACAATGCCCTCGTCACCTACCACCAACTCAAAGCCGACGGCCAAGATCACGAAACGGCAACACTCGGCGCTGTTCGTTACCTGCTTCACAACACCTGGCAATACGATATTGGTCGTCCGTGGACCAACGACGAACCGACGAAAAACCGGGAAACCCTGCTGCGAAGTGTTATTTGGTATCTTGACAAGTTCTCGGAAGACCCGCTTGAAACCCATGTCAACTCAGACGGCAAGCCAGCGGTGGAGCTTTCATTCCGCATCAATCTCGGCATAAGCAGCCACTTGACCGACGAAAACTATTTGCTTTGCGGCTACCTTGATCGCAAGGTCAATTTCGCCGGCAGCGCCTGGATCACCGACTTCAAAACCACAAAGAGTGCCCTGGACGAGAAATACTTCGCCCAATACTCGCCCAACAACCAGGTCTCGCAATATGCTTTCGCCGGGCGCATAATCTCGCCCGAACCTATCGCCGGCATCATCATCGACGCGGCGCAGGTCGGCGTGACATTCACGCGTTTCCAGCGCAGCCAAATCCCCCGCAACGAGGCGCAACTCGAAGAATGGGCCAAGGATGCGATGATATACATTCGCCAAAACGAAGCATACGTTGAGGCCGACTATTGGCCAATGAACGATACCTCGTGCCAACAGTATGGCGGCTGTCCCTACCGTGTCGTCTGCGCCTGCTCGCCCAGTATCCGCCAAAAGCAACTCGACGGCCTATTTCACAAGCACACCTGGGACCCACTCCTTATCCGAGAAATCTAGGCTTCGCCTTCGCTCCACATCAGCGTTTCACCCACCCAACGGAAAGCTAAACTCATGGGCTCTATACTTGACGACGTTGCCGCACCAGCCAAAGTCCTACTGATCGGCAAGACTGGCAGCGGCAAAACTGGCTCTCTAGCCAGCCTTGTGGCTGCCGGCTGGAACCTGCGCATCATCGACACGGACAAGGGCGTCAGGCCCCTGCGCAGCCTCCTGACAGACCCACGCTACCCCTACGCCCGGCTCATTGCCCAGCAGGGCATCGACCTCAACCATGCTGTCCGCTACGTTCCTATCGACACCGCCATGAAGCTCCGAACCATCACCATTAAGTTGCCGGGCGAAGGCAATCGCACAAAGACCGAAACCCTCCTTGCACCAACCGACGCCAAAGCCTGGCCCTCGGTCATCAACCTGCTCGCCGAGTGGAAGGAGGGCGATGTCAACTTCGGCTCAATATACGACTGGACCCCCAAAGACGTCTTGGTGCTGGACAGCTTCTCGACCTTGGCCAAATGCGCCTACTACTTCAGCCAAAGCATGAATGGCCGGCTCGGCGCCCGTGACTCGGGCTACGACTATCAGCGCGATATTGGCGAGGCCCAAAGCCAACTCACTCGCCTGCTTGAAATGCTGACCGCAGGCATGATGCCGTGCAACGTCGTCGTCATCTCGCACATAACCTGGGTGGAGGAAAACGCCGGCGTGGCCAAGCGGCCCAACGTCGAGAACCAAACCCCCGAAGTGTCCACCATGGTCGCGGACGGCTACCCATCGGCTATAGGCCGAGCGCTGTCGCCCCAGATGGGAAAATACTTCAACGACAGCTTTACGGTCAAGGCCGACGGCACGGGCGAAAGCGTCCGGCGCGTTATCACCACCGTTCCGAGCGGTGGCGTGATTGCCAAGAACAGCGTGTTCCTCAACCGAGAATACAACGTGGCCTCGGGCCTGGCCGAAATCTTCTCGGCCATCACGTCCACGCCTTTGCCTCCCGGCTTCCTTGAAGCCCTTACCCCCGTTCGCCGAGCTGCTGCCCCCGTCGCTGCGCAGCCGGCCAAACCTTCGGACCAGCGCTCACCGGCCGCTGCATCCGCCTAGCCCACCAAGTCGGTTCACTAGCACAAACCACAACTGAAAGCACAATATACCATGAGCGCATCAACCATCCGTGCACTTCTCCAAATGACCTCGGCAACCGTCGAACGCCCCCGCGCCCTGGAAGGCGGACACTACATCGGCGAAATCAAAGCCACCGAGTTCGGCACCAGTCGCCAAAAACAAACGCCCTATCTTCGCGTGCTGCTCACGCCTTCCGAGGAAACCGACGACGTTCCGGCCGGCGCCAACGAAGGCATCGACCTGTCGCGCAAGGAGCTTCGGAAGGATTTCTACATCACCCCGGCCTCGCTCTATCGCCTGGATGACCTGCTCAATGCCGTGCTCGGCAAAGACGGTCGCCCGTTCGATGAGCGTATCCCCGATCTTCGCGGCCAGCGTGTCGTCTTCTCCGTGACGAAACGGGACAACGACGAAGGGACCGAAACCTACAACGACGTCGGCACCATCGTCGCCGCCGGAGCCTAAACCTGTCCGAAGGGGGCCGGCGCTTGCGCGTTCGGCTCCCCAAGGCCCTTTTAGGCATACACAATACAGTCACTGCATACCATATGCCTTCCGCTACCCTCTACCCACAGGAAACGGCCAACCATGCACACTGACACTCTCGTCGATCCCAAGACCATTATTGTCCGCCGAGACAGTCGGCAGCGCCAAGTGAATATATCCGACATCGAAGACCTTAAAGCCAGCATTAAAGCCACAGGGGTCATACAGCCGATTGTGGTGCGCCAAGTCCCCACCGAGGGCCTGGTGCTTATCGCTGGCGAACGGCGCCTCACGGCCGCAATGGAAGTCGGCCTAACATCGGTCCCCGTCCGGGTGATGTATAATGTATCGGACGAAGAAGCCGAGGTCATTGAGCTTGAGGAAAATATCAAGCGCAAGGAACTCCACTGGCGAGACCATGTGCGGAGCGTCGGCCGCATCCACGCCTTATACAAGGCAAAACACAAGGATTGGACCATCGGCCAAACGTGCAGCGCCATTGCCCTATCGCAGGTTCAGTTTCACAAAATCCTTCGGGTGTTTGAAGCCATCGACTCCCCCCGGATCGCCCACGTTGAGGGCATCGAACAAGCGTATAATACCCTGGCACGTTTCGCCGAACGCAAGGCCGAAAGCATCGTCTCGGACATCATAGCCAATGGTGCTGCTATCTTCGGCGCCGCAGGCCAAGCCACCACGGCCACATCGTCGTCCCAGGACGACTTCACGGTTCTGTCCGCCATATCTATCCTCGACGATACGCCGCCGCCCCCACCAGCGGGCGAAGCCGGCAGTGCCGAGGCTTGGGAAACCCTTGGCGACACGGTGCCACCAACGCCCACGAACGTCGTGACCTTGCAAACGGGCACCACTACGTTTCCTGTCGTCGCCGCAGCTCCGCCCCCAAAACCTTCGGACCCCATTATCTGCGCAAATTTCCTCGAATGGGCCAAGGCATATGACGGGCCGAAATTCTCGCTCATCCATTGTGACTTCCCCTACGGTAACTATCGCGGTGACGACAGCCTAAATGCTATGGCCGGAAACGCCACGGAAACAAACGACTTCTACGACAACCACGAGGAAATATATTGGAACCTCCTCGATGGCCTGATCGACAACCTTGACCGTATCATGAGCTACAGTGCCCACCTAATGTTTTGGTTCAATATGAATTTTTACACCGAAACGGTCAAACGCCTCCGCGTAGCCGGTCTGTTCGTCCACGATCACCCACTGATCTGGCACAAGACCGAAGGCGGCGGTGGCGGCCGCGGTGTCGTGCCTGGCAATGCCGTAACCTATCCTCGGAGGATGTATGACACAGCGTTACTCGCGGTGCGCGGTAAGCGCCCACTTGCCCGTCCTGGGCAAAATAGTTACGGCGCTCCTACTGTCGGGAACAAAATACATCCTTCCCAGAAACCAGAACCCATGCTACGTGTGTTCCTCTCAATGCTTGTGGACGAGACAACAACGGTTCTCGACCCAACTTGCGGCTCGGGCGCCGCTCTGCGCGCGGCGGAAGACCTCGGCGCCAAGTCTATCCTTGGCCTCGAACTCGACCCGAACTACGCCAACCTGGCGAACAGCAAAACCCTCCAGGCCCGCATAATGCGTCAAGCCGGCCAAATGTCTCGGAGTGAATAGCCATGCCCCAATCTATGCAAGAAGCTCTGGACTCGGGCATGGTTCTTTGGGCCGGTGGCACGCCCAATACGCCGGGCGACATGACATCCATCGGCATGAAGTATGGCCCCAGTCCTGACCGGGCAAGGATTGAAGCCATGCTTGACGACGGCGATGTGCTCGTGCGCCTCGCCGGCAGTGCCACTGATGTCGTGGGCATTATGACCGAAGCTGACAAGCTGGTTCCCCTGCCCGGCCACTTGCCCCCAAGCCTTCCCGCAACACCAGCCGGCTACGTCGGCGGTTTGCCAACGCCTAAACCTAAGGCCGAAGACAGATATAAGCCTGCCATGACGCCACAGGAACTCGAACGGCAAGCGGCGTCAAAGACCTCGGCGGAAGAATACGAAGGCGTCGATTGGCGCCTGACGAAGCCAGAATTTCGCCACGAGCCCTTGTTCCAACTCCAGGCTCGTGACCGCTTCGCCGCCGTTGTGGCCGAGTTCTGGATCGCCTTGGCCGTCCAACACCTGGGCGACGATCACCCCAAGATCGCCTCGGCCCGCCGCCGGGTCATGGAAATCAAGCGGTGGCAGGAAATCCACGGCACCAAACACCCAGACTAGGAGGCTCGCCGTGGTTGCCACCCAAGTTATCATGGACGCAATAGCTTTGCTCAACCGCGTGGAAACGGTCCACCAGGAACTCGTCGTCGCGGTCGAAGACTTTTGCTCCATGCCGCTGTCGCCCGGCGCCCAAAAGCGCCTGATCGACGCCCTCGCCGTTAGCAACGCCCTGTTGAAAGAATTGGAACCATAACCATGTCGGAAACAACTAAGCCCACAAGCGATTATGACGATGGCTTTTATGCCGGTATCAACGGCTGGGATCAAATTGAAAACCCAAGCGCCGACTGGCTTAGCGGCTATGAAGACGGCGTTATGATTATTGATGAAGAAGACGAGGACAAAGATGTCTCGGAGGACTAGCTCGTGATCACCGAGCTTCGCTCGCCCATACCTATGCTGACGCCGAAAGGCCCTGGCATGTGCCTCTTGGTCATAGACTATGGGCCAGAGCATGACTTGATCTGGGTCGTAGCTTTGCGTGATCCTCCTCACGCCGGCGAAATTTGGGCCTATCCCAACGCACTTGTTCGTGTGACTGAAAACGTCACTCTCGGCCGCAGCTTCGTCAACACCAAACCGCAGGAAGACACTCATGAACGCCGAACTTGACATAAAATGGGAAGCACCCGAACCCGGCGTGCTAACGCTCGTGGGCACAAAGCTCTTCATCATCCACGCTCCAGGCGCCCATCCATTCCACGTCCATCGGCGGGTGGAGACGCCCCGCTGCTACGGCAGCTTTGAGACTCTCGACGAGGCCAAAGCCCGAGCTGTGGAAACGGTATCGGCCCTGCTGGAAATGGGCCTCGACCCATGAGCAAAGTCGTCCTCGTCGGCGAAGCCTGGGGCGCTCGTGAAGCCCTGTTCGAGCACGCCTTCGTTGGTGCCTCAGGCCAAGAACTCGGCAAAATGCTGTTCGAAGCCGGCCTCTTGCCGCAGGCGCCAGTGATCTATGCCTCCGAGCTTGAAATGATCCCCTATTGGCGCAAGGCCAAGGCGGAGCATGGCATCGTCATTGCCAATGTGTTCAATGCTCGGCCGCCCGATAACGACGTAACCCTGTTCTTCGGCGGCGCCAACGACGATGTGGCGAAAGACCTGCCGCCCTATGGCCGGGGCAAGTGGGTAAAGACCGAGATGGCCCACCACATCGAAGCCTTGTGGGAAACCATTCGGCTAGAAGCGCCAAATCTTGTCATTGCCTTCGGCAACACGGCCTGTTGGGCACTGTTGCAGGAAGTCAAGATCAGTGCCTTGCGGGGCACGATCAAGGAGAGCCCACACCTCGGCGTTAAGGTCCTACCCACCTATCATCCCGCTGCCGTATTGCGCCAGTGGAACTTGCGGACCATCGTCGTCGCAGATTTGCAAAAGGCTGCAAGAGAAGCCGAATACCGGGAAGTTCGCCGGATCGAACGCTGGCTGACTATCAACCCAACGCTGGACGAAATCGCCGAATGGAGCACTCGGCCCGCGAAATATTACGCAGTCGATATTGAGAACCCGAAGGTGACTATCGGCGCCAGTGCTCGCTACCTCCACGGCCAAATCGCAATGATCGGCTTCGCCCGAAACGCCCATGATGCCTTGGTCATTCCGTTCTTCGACCCTGACCGGCCGGACGGAAACTATTGGGCCACGGCGGAAGAGGAATGCAAAGCCATCCTTTTGGCCGACGCCTTACTCAAGCGCCCGGTGCCAAAGATATTCCAAAACGGCATATATGACCTGACGCACCTGCTCCGCCGAGGCTATCGCCCAACCATGTGCCAACAAGACACCATGCTGCTCCACCACTCACTTTATCCCGAGATGTTAAAAGGACTTGGCTTCCTCGGTTCAATATATAGTTCCGAGATTGCCTGGAAGACCATGTCGGGAAAGGGCAATAATCTCAAGAGGGACGAATGACCACTGTTCACAACAAGAAAACCGAGTTTATGCTCCCTGGCGATATACTGATTGATCGCAATACTGATCTCGGCAATCCTTTTCACATCGGGCCGGGAAGGCATAGAGCCACGGTCATAGCTCAATACGAAGAATACGCTCGTTGGCGGATGGAAAAAGACGCATACTTTCGCGACTTGATAAAAGCCTGCTACGGTCGGCGTTTATTTTGTAATTGCGCACCGAAGCCCTGTCACGGAGACGTTGTGGCTAAGTTGGCTGCCGAGCTTGTGGCTAAGGACAAAAATAATGCCGAGCAAGAAGCAGGACTATGACCATGGCCTACGTCATCACCTGTGAGGAGCTCGGCATCTACCTCGGCAACGCCATGGGCATGGGCTTCTGGACTCGGATCGACACCTGCGGCCAACCCTGTGCCGTGGCCTTTGTCACCAAGGCCGACGCCCAAGCGCATGTTCGCTCGTGGCTGGACAACAATCACCCAGACAGTTACCGCTATGTGGAGTGCGAAGCCGACCTTATGGGTGACTTCCTATTCGCCTCCATCGCCCAACTCAAAGCCGCCGGTCTCGCCTCCCAGCTTTACGACATGGAGGCCCAGGCGGCGAAATACGACGAACTCGAACGCCAAGCCCAAGCGGAAAGCAAAGGGATATTTTGATGGAAACGGAAGATATAGCCAAGCACAAATACAGCCTCTGGCTTCCCATGACGGACCCGGGCGATGTGGCCTGTCTCGGCAAGCTGGCAGAGGAAGCCAACGAACTGGCGGGCATAATTGCTCGGTGCATTATCCAGGGCGGCCTGGACGAAGTTGAGCCGGTGACGCGCAAGCCGAACCGCCAGGCCCTGGAAGAGGAAATTGCCGACGTTACCTATATGCTCGATCTTACGATCCGTCGGTTCCGCCTCGACACAGTGGCTATACTCCAGCGCAGCGCTGCCAAGTTCGAGGTCAAATTGTCTTGGCTTCGGGACATTGATGCCCTTCGGCAGGACCCTGGCCATGAGTGACGTTCCGCCGCCGGCCCCGGTGCAACGGGCCGAAAACGTCGCCAGGGGCTTGCCGCCTTGCGGCACCGCCCAGCCGTGCATGTCCTCGGAATGCCCTTGGCCCAATTTCGAAACCGCCTACGGCCTAGCTGGCGGCGGTGGCCCAGGGGTTTACGAGTATTGCATCGCTTGCGGCCAAATCGTCAGCAAAACCCTCGACCAAACGGAGACATCCGATGCCGAACCCTAAACTCGTCGATATTGCCGGCGAAGTCCGCGGTGAGACCGAAAAGGCTTGGAGGTTCTTCGACGGCAAGATTACCGTCTGGCTTCCCAAGTCCCAATGCCAGTGGGATGCGGACGAAAGCACGATGACAATGGAGGAATGGCTCGCCAAAGAGCGCGAGTTAATCTAGGCTTTGCCGAACGTGAACATAGAGTGAACACAAAGGAAACGGAACATGGACAAGTGTATGTCTGACGTATATGAGTTCAACATCGCCTGTGGTGTGCCGATGCGCAGCACTCCCGGCCTACCCGCTAACCTGGGCGAGCTTGACCTCGCTCGGAGCCTAATCGACGAAGAAGTCAACACGGAACTACTGAAAGTGCTTTGGGAAAATCCCGACGATCTCGTCGCCGTGGCCGATGCCGCCATCGACGCCATATACGTCATCACCGGCCTGCTTCTTCGGCTTGGCATCCCGGGCGCCCAAGTTTGGCAGATCGTCCAAGCAGCCAACATGGCGAAGGTCGATCCCATCACGGGCCAAGTGCTTCGTCGGGCTGACGGCAAGATCATGAAGCCGCCCGGGTGGGAGCCACCGGAGGAAAAAATCCGAGCTCTACTCATCAGCCGGGGGTGGAGACCATGACGGCAATACACGACATCCAGCGCGAACTCGACGCCATCATCGAGGACCTGGAGAAGCTGGCGAAATTTAAGGCCGAAGACGCCAGGATACTTGCTGCTTCGGCCAACGCAGAGCGTGAGCGCCCCTGGTATAAGCGCAAGATACGCATTCCCATGGCCGAGCATTTGCGTATGCGCGCAGATAGGCAATATCATGCCAAGGCCGAACTCCAAGGCTTCATCAAACGGCTGAGGGATTTACTATAATGCCTGATGCTCCAATCGAGGCCGAGTTTAGAGCCAAGATGAATGCCTTGGCAAAATACATCGACGAGTATTTCAACGGGGGCAAGTTTGGCTCCGCTCGTGATGTTGGTTTCGTTCTCCTCGTTGCCAAGTTTGGTGAAAACCAACGGTGCAATTATATATCAAACTGCGACAGGTCCGACACTATCGCTATGATGAAAGAGACAGCGGCCAGGCTTTCGGGCCAACGTCTCGATCCTGGAAGGGGATGACGAATGCTCGTAGGCTCGCATACGCTAACGCCAGACACGGGATCGGAACAGGCATATAATGCCCTGGACTGTTGCCTGACGCACGAAATCTTTCATGAAATATCCAAGCAAGTTGCCGACGCCCAGCCGGCCTACAACTTCGAACTGGCGCTTCAAGGCCCCGTGCTCGAAATGATGCTACGGGGCTGGCGCGTCAATCCGTTCGCCCGCCAGGACGGCATAAACACAACCAAGGCCCAACTCGAACGAATGAACCACGTGATCGACACGCTTGCGCACGCGATTTGGGACAAGGGCCTAAACCCGAACTCGGGCCAACAACTCAAGGAGCTATTTTACGGCCGGCTCGGCATACCGGAGATCAAAGCCTGGGTCAAGGGCGAGTTGAAGTATCCCATGGACCGGAGCATAATCGAACAGATTGAGGATTATTTCCAGGCCCGGCTCATTGCCGGCTCGGTCCTCCAGCACCGCGATTTGCAAAAGACCCTCCAGGTGCTTGAGACCGAGGTCGATCCCGATTGGCGGATGCGGACGAGTTACAATATCGGCGGAACGAAAAGCGCTCGGTTCTCAAGTTCCAAGTCGCCCACAGGCACCGGGACGAACCTCCAGAACATTACCGAAAGCCTCCGCCACATCCTTATCCCCGATCCCGGTTACTACCTCTGCGGCATTGACGCTTCTCAAAGCGACAGCCGAATGGTCGGCTTTATGCTCGGCGTGCTCTTCAACGACTGGACCTATCTCGACGCGTGCGAGTCCGGCGACCTACATACCTTTGTCGCTCGCCTGACTTGGCCGGAACTGCCCTGGACCGGCGATTTGAAGAAGGACAAAGCCGTTGCCGAACAGCTTTTCTATCGCCACTTCACCTATCGGGACAGTTGCAAAAAGCTCGGCCATGGGACAAACTTCCTGGGCAAAGCCCCGACGTTGAGCAAGCTCATCCACATCCCGATGGGATTGGTCGAAGCCTTTCAGGACAAGTATTTCGCTGGTTTCCCGGCACTGCCAATGTGGCACGCCTGGACTGCCGCCGAGCTTCAGCGCAATCGCCAACTCGTCAGCATCCATGGCCGCAAGCGTGACTTTTTCGACCGGACCAATGCTGACGAAACCCTCCGCAAGGGCTTGGCGTTCCTTGCGGCTGCGCCGACGGCCGATAACCTCAACCTCGGGATGTGGCGGGTCTGGCGCTACGAGCCTGACGTTCAGCTTCTCGGCCAAGTCCATGACGCCATCTACTTCCAGGTTCCGCTCGACATCAAACCTGCGGACATCCTACCGCGTATCCAGAGTCGGCTTCGCGTTGAACTCAGGGCGCCCAATGGCCGGATATTTGCCGTCCCCACGGAGGCCAAGTATGGGATGAATTGGGGCAACAAGACCGAGAAGAACCCAAATGGTCTCGACAAATTCAAAGGATAACTGTTATGAACAAAATCGTGATAGTCTTCGGCCCGCCCGGCTGTGGCAAAACTCGAAACGCCGAAAAACTGCGCCAACTATTCCCCTGCAAGTATTTGTATGACGGCGGTATAATACCCGCTACCCTCGTGCCGGAAACCCTATACCTCGTCCAAGAAGATGTTATGCCTATCTATGCCTTGTTTAACCGTCTAGTGCTTGATTGCGCTTCGGTTGAAATCGTATCCTTCGAGCGTTTAAAAGCTCAAGGCTATGTGAACTAGGGCCGAGGAAAATGCGTTGGACCAAAACTATAAACCCGAGGCTAGAACATTGGCCTTCGATTTTATTGACAGCTATGTAGCCGAGACAAAAGATGTCCCAAGTCCCGAAATCTACCGCCTCTGGTCCGCCATCACGGCCCTCAGCGGCGTGCTCGAACGCAAGGTCTACACCACCGGATCGGCCGGGCCAATTTACCCAAACCTCTTTACGATCCTTGTGGGTCCGCCGGCGAGCGGCAAAACCAACGCAATCCGGCCGATACGTGACCTATGGTCCCGGGTCAAGGGCCTTAATCTCGCCCCGGACAATGTGACCAAGGCAGCCTTGATTGACAGCTTGAGCCGAGCCCTTCGGACCATCATTACAAGCTCGAATTCGGCCCTGACCTTCAGCGCCATGGCCGTGCCATGCTCAGAATTTGGCATCTTCTTCACCCATCACGACCTAGAATTTCTCTCGGTCCTAAATCATATCTACGACAGTCCGCCAGCATATAAAGAAGAACGCCGCACGGCCGGGATTATTGAGATCAACAAACCCTATCTCGTCATCCTGGCCGGCACACAGCCCGACTTTCTCAGCACGTTCCTGCCCGAGGAAGCCTGGGGCATGGGCTTCACGTCCAGGCTCATTATGATCTATGCCGACAAGGCTCCGCCAGCGGACCTATTCTCCCGCAGGGAGGTTAAAGCCTCCGCGCTCGCGGCTCGTTTGCTCGAAGTTTTCGAATACAAGGGCGAGTTCCAGTGGACCAAGAATGCCGTAGACGAAATAAATGCCTGGAACGCAGCCGGTTGCCCACCCACGCCGACGCACAGCAAGCTGTTCCACTACAACGGCCGGCGGGCGCTCCACGTCATCAAGCTCGCCATGATCTCTAGCGTCAGCCGCTGCACGGGCGAATTGATCGTCACCGTTGACGACTTCGAGCGGGCGAAGGATTGGCTGCTTGATGCCGAGAAAACCATGCCGGACATATTCCGTGCAATGGGGCTAAAGTCGGATGCTCAGCTTATTGCCGACCTACACTACCATCTGTATCGCAAATACAGCAGCGTCGCTATGGACAAACGCAGGCCGCTGCCCACGTCGGAAATTTACGAGTTCCTCCACACCCGGGTTCCGAGCGACAAGATTGCCCGGCTAATCGACGTGGCGGAGAAAACCGGCTATATACGCCGGGGCACCTATCCTGACGAGTGGGTGCCGCAAATCATTGCGCGAGGAAGTTTGGGGAGCGTGTAAATAGGCATATACAATACAGTCACTGTATAGCATATCTCTAACCAAAGGAGGCTCTGCCGTGCGTAACGCTTACGATCACAACCTTGCCGAGCATCACAAGTTCTTGCGCCACGTGCAATTACTTGCCTGGCTTGTCCGAGGGGCGGTGGTTATACTAGGCACAGCCGTGGTTCTTTACCTATGTCGTTAAATGGCAGCGCAGCTAGGAGGGCGGCTTCGCCCTCCTAACAGGCCCCAGTTACTTGTTCACAAGAATAGTATTCGTCGCATTCGGCCCGGCCATGGTGGGCTGCACTTGTGCCGTGGCCTCTTTCGCCTGCGCCAGAGCCGTGTTGATCTGCTCCAGTTCATCGGCCGCTGGCGTCGTCGCATTCACATGATGGTTCATCTCCACCACGGCGGCGTCAACGAGTTCTGTCGGCACAGTGGCCTTGCCCTGCAACAAGGCCAAGATTGTGCGCGTCAGCGTCAGCATCAGCTATTCCCTCCGGCTTTCGAAAACACGCTCGCCAGGCCCGTCAGGATCGCCACAGCAAAGGTGATCCAGCCGGCGCTTGTTGTCGGCAGACCGCCCGCCATCGCGGTGCTCAGGACCGTGAGGATGCTCGCCACACCACTCCATGTCGAGCCTGGGCTCTTCACGGCATTTGCGAGGCTGAACAGCGGTGGCTCGCTGACATTGCTGGATGTCGTCGTGCCGGCAGCGGTGTTGGCCGGGGTATTCGTCTGGCTCATGACTTTTCCTTTCTTTCGGTTTGGCGTTTACGCCGTCTTGACCGCGGGCGTTTGTGCCACGGCAAGGGCTGCATCCACGGCCGCAATGAGCCGTGTGGTCCATCCGTTCTTGAACGACGGCCAAGAACTCAGACCCGAGAGATAACGGTAATGGTTGCCATGAAGGGCGTGGATCAGGGTCACAGGATCGGCCTTGAGCATGGCTGTGAGATCATTCTGTCCAATGTCATTGTCCACGCTCTTGCCGATCATGCCAATGCACTGCTCGACAATGGCCTGGTATTGTCCGGTCATCATTTTGCCGTTGGCGACCATCAGGTCCACGCCAGGGGGCAGGGCATCACACACAGCGCCCCACGCCACGTTGCGCAGCACGAGGCGGAGTTGATCGTCTGTGGCATCCGCCAAGGTGCCTGTGACCTCCCCCTGGCGCACCTGAGCGGCCCATGTGGCCTCAATCACGCCCCCCTTGGTCCCACCGCCGCTGTCCCCTGGCGTGACGTGATAGCCTTGCTTTGGACTGTCAAACCCTCCATTCTCGGGCCACACAAACGCGATGAAAGCATCGAAGTTCTGTTCCACGGCACTTCTCCTATTTATGCAGATTGTCCATAAGTCTCGTATAGAGCTTGTCAAGCTGGCGCTCAAGTTCGCTCTTCGTCGCCATCATAACGGCAATGTTCGCCCTGTCATGTGCGGCCTGTTTGCGATCCTCGTCGATCGCGTGCTGTAGTCGCACGAGTTCGTCCCGTGCAACAACTTGTTCCAATTTCGCCCGTATAACCATCAGGTCTTGGCGCAGGCTGTTGTCACCTTCGGCTGCGCCTTCAGCTACATCTTTCGCCATAACATCCTGTCTCCGCTTTAGCTCCTTCATCTCGTCGTTTATGTTCTTCATAAACAAGCCGTAGAAGAAGGTGAAGAGTCCGATGATCGTCGTCACTACCCATTGTGCAGCGTTCCATAGTGCGCTGTCGTTGCCCGGCGGTCCATCCATGATTTAATGCTTTCGTCTAGCATTGCGCAAATGTGCATTTTCGCGCTGTGGTTGTAGTCTGCGCCCTGCACTCGGCGGAGTCGTGGCTGGCGGTGGCACAGGCGGAGGTATTGTGCCGTTCGTCAACGTGAAGGTTGTCGCAGCAACGGAACTCAAATCTTCCGGCGCGGAATTGAAAATGTTAAACGACACGGCCTTGACGTAGAAGGTCTTGCCGATGTAGTTCGCCAGGGCGGTGGTCTCGAAATAGTTCGCTCCTTCACCCACGGCCATAACGGCCGAGCCAGTGCCCCAGAACCTCGGCAAGGTGCCATACAGCCCCCGATATAGGCCCGTGAGGGCGTAGGTGTTCGGCCCGGTAAGTGTCGCAGTCGTATAGCTCAGGAGTTCGATACCACTGACGTCCTGAAGACACAGCAACGTGTTGCCGGCGGCAGCAGCGCTTTCACTCACCGACGCCAAGCTTCCACCACTCGCCCCAAGGTTAACGATCAGGCTATCGCTGTTGTCGGGATTTGTGCCATTGAACCCCGCAAGATTTGACACCAAGCTGCCGACGGTGGACGGTTGTGTCTGCGTCCCGATCTGCTGATAGCTCACATTGTCGAGCGAAACCCAAATCGTAGCTCCGCCCCAGTTCGTGTCGAGTTGGTTATCGTATGTTGCCGTGCAGCCGAATATCCACTGCGGCGTGCTGTAGCCTTGGGCCGTAAGCATCTCGGGCGGCGGACAGAACATGAAAACATTCGACACGGGGCTGGGCGGCGAGTTCGTTGGCCCCTGGTTCGGCGGCGTGGTTGGCGACATGGGAATTGTCGTCGGACTCTGGCTGCCGACCGGAAACTCCTCGGCTACAAACGTGACGTTTTCGTCCTCGTCGTCCGTGGCGCTAATAATCCGCACAAGTATCTGGTTGTTGTAATTGCACGGATCGGGGATGGTGACAATATCCATCGGATCGAGCCACGCCCACAGCGGCCCCATTTTCCACGTAAAGTTGCGGCGGATGCTGGCGTTGCGCCGAAGCTGCATCGTCGCCGCCACGTTGGCGTAGGTTTGAAGCGTAAACTCGTCCGCTTGGCCCATGTTATCCACCCTGGGGCCGTAGAGTTCAACCAACGACTCGTCTTTGGCCTCCACCGGGTTGGCATTGAAGAAATTCGTCCGATCCATAAACTCCATCCGCACGGTGTTGTAGACCTCCCACGGGTCTTTGCGCGAAAAAGTTATCGGATCCTCGTCCTTGCTTTCGCTCTGCAAAATCTGGTCAATCGGTATCGTTACGACTGAGGTCGTATATGGGCAGAAATACTTCATAGGCGTGGACGAGCCACTGACGTAGCCCGGGTTGGTGCCCGAGAAACTGTCCCAATACGGAATAAACCGCAGGTAGGCGCCGTTCCAAACAATCGCTACGTTTAGATTTTTGCACCAACGGTCAAGCCGGCTGCCAGCTCCCTCGGTATTGTTTATCACCACGCTCCACGCCAAACCCACAGCTTGGCAGAAGGTGCTCAGAGCCGTGTCGCCAGTGTTGGGATCATAGCCGTTGGCAGAGGTAAACAGTGTGCTCGTGTCAATAAATTCCGCCGGGAACCCAGCGCCGTAGCGCCAGTTCGTCAGATAATCGTAGATACAAAGGGCCGGATCGGCATCACAGGCACCAAGGATGATCGTGCCGATGAACGACAAGGGATCACCCTTGCTGTCGTATTGGCCAGAGGTTATGGTAATTTCCGAGAAGTTCAACGGACTGGTGCCGTAATATATCCCTTTCGGCACCAGGTTAATCTGCGGCACCGTGGCGCTGCTGTCGAGCTCGGCATTAAGAAACCCATAATAGGCCAAGTATGGGTAGTTTCTGCCGTCACCTGGCCAAGTGTCATTGATATACGACCATTGCACCTGCTCTGGTTCGCCCTCAAAGAACACCACACCATTGTTCGGAAACGTCAGCGGCGTCCAAACCTCTTGATCTTGATAGATAATCAATATGTCCGTGATTTCCGCTTCGCCAATGGCCAGAATGATGGTGGCGAAATACTCGGTCTGCTTGCTGCCCTTTCCACCGGAAAGTATACCCTTGCCACTTTGCGAACTGACCTGGGCGCTATAAAACCCATTATAGTATATGAGATTGATCTGGACCCGAGGGCTGCCATAGATGATCGGAATTGGCATGACCTGGACGGCCGTATTGACCTGTAGGCCCGTAAATTCCGGAATAATCTTCGGCGTAGACCCAAACAGGTTCGACATCAGCCTTCGGCCTCAAGCAAGGATTTCACGCAAAAGAAGCGTTTTTCCACCGTCCAAAAGGCTCGCTTCCCTGTTCGGCACTTCGACACATCTTCCCTTATAACCCTGACATCACCCACGGCATGAATGATGTTGGGCCAACCTATTATGATGCCGCCATGGCTAAACACCCGGCCGAGCTTAAACATCACCATGTCGCCGGGCAAAGGCGCGCGTTCGGGCGGCCCTGGGACCTCTTGCGCAAAACGCAAAACGTGGTTCATATACTGTTCCACGTTCCGATGCAGATGCCACTGCGCGGGATACGGCCGAGGATCGTATTCCTTCGGAATAAGGCCACAGTTGCCATACACCCCTATCAGCAGCATGGCGCAATCAGTCCCGGAACCCTTCACCAGGCCGTTGCTGACATACGGCGTGCCAAGCCACGACATGGCCTCGGCCACAATAGCGGCCCGAACGTCGGCGCTCATGTGCTCACCATAATCGGCGGAACCTTGTCGAAGCCCCTAAAGTTCGTCGTGTTGTTGAACTTGACCTGGCATGTGTTAAAGCTCTTGGAACACCCCGGCCAATAGCTTACCGTATCCCCCGGGCTCGGCTCTTGGGTCAGCGGATAGGCCAAATGCAACATTTCGCTATCGTTCGAGTCCATAATCGTCAACAGGCCCTCGTTCACGCCCGACGTGAACAGCAGCCGGCCTTGGCAATACGTGGGCAGACCATCGCCGCTCGTCGGGTTTGGGATGCCGCCACCAAGATAAAGTGACGTGGAGGTATAGGACGTTATTGTGCCGGTGATTGTGTAGTCGTCCTGGTTCAGAGTGCAGCCCGGTTGGCTGAATAGGGTCCACAAACATCCTGGCTGGTAGAAGTTCCTTGGCATATCGACATTAAGACGCATCAAGGCCGACTTGACCTTCATCTCCACATGGCTGGCGCCGCCCTTGTCGATAGATGACACATAGCCGGTGAACAGGGGCCACACGGCCAAAGGCTGATTGTTCGCCACGTCAACAGCGGCGTTGCCTGTGACGAACGGCCAAATGGCCCGGTATCGCACGAGCAGTGCGCCGTCCAACAAACCTTCTTGGGCGCCTTCGAGGAAATTCGATCCGAACATCGTATCACCAGGGGCTGCCCAAATCTTCAGCGTCTGCTCGTCAACATCAGTTCCAATGCTAATTTTGCGTTGAAGACCCTCAAACCGCAGGCTTGACGACTTCCACGTCTGATTGTCATAGTTGATGTCGAGGTCAAGATCGGTAAAATAGTCCATATAGCCGCTCAAACTCGTCCAAGCGTATAGATGGCCCATGATCGCTCGGTTTGTGGCCAGTATCCACTGAATGTATTGGCGCGAAACCTTAAGGTTTTGCTGCGCTGATATTTGTGCCACGGCTTTCGGCTCCCTTTACGGCTTTACACTCTCGAACCGGACTTCTTTCACGTCCCAAAGATTTTCCAAAAACTGCGCATAGTTCATAGTATCGTCGCTAAACCGACAGCGGTAGTAGAAGTGAAAATCGGCCGTGATGGCAGCACCTGCCGGGGCATCGGCCGTGATCTCGACAAAGCACCCGTTCGGCAAGGTTTGCAAATTGTATTGCGACGAACTATACGGTGTGCCGCCGTAATACACGGCATCAAGACTGGCTATGCCGCCGGCCGGAAAACTAAACGGCGTGGAAAACGGCCCGGAACCCCACGGAACCATGATCTGGAAGGTCTCATTACTCGTGCCGCCACCAGTCCCTAACGGTGCTGCGCTGCGAGAACTGTCGTCAGGATCGCTGTAGTAAAACTCCCCATACGAGCCCTGGCACTGGAGAAATAGGCCGAGGAGCTGCTGTAGCTCCGTAAAGCCCTCAACGCCCGGCGCCGGCACAATGTTCTGCGTCTGATCCCTCAGCCAACTATTGCCGCCCCCATACGATAGCACGAACTCCCACCGGGGATACACGCAACAAGCCAGTTTGGTTTCCCGCCCGCTTATCGCCGTCGTTGCCCTTGAGGCCAATATCGGCTTCTTATGCACGCTCCACGTCAACGGCGGCAGGACCGGGAACACCGGCGTTGTGGCAGGGAACTGAATATAGCTCACGGCAGAAGCTCCTTGCGGCAGGCATATTCAATACAGTGACTGTATAGCATATGCCTAATCACAGCCATGGACTGGCCCGAAATCGCAGGCTTGGCACGGTCCAACGGTTCTTGCTGTATTCCTCATAATCATGCTCGTCCTCGGTCCAACGGCAAAGGTAATAGAACGTAAATGTCAGGGCAATCGTAGCGCCGTCTGCGGGCGGAGTTGCCACCCCATACGAGTTGATAAACAACAGCTTATTCCGACTAAACGTATAGGTTCCAGCCGCTTGGGCAACGCCGTTGATATAAACCGTCTCTATGTCGTTTATCTGCCCCACGGGAACAAGTGTAGCTTGCGACCCCAGGCCGTAGGTGGCAAAGACGGTAAACTGATACGTTAAGCCATCCCCAACGCCGATAGCTTGCTCACTCCTGCTGTCGTCCCAAAAACAATCAAACGCAAACACGCCAGTTTGGCCATACATGCTGAGCCACAGGCCCACGAGTTGCTGAAACTGCGTATAGCCTGCGAACGCCGCAAAGGGCGTTTGGTTCTGCGTCTGGTCTTTTAGTTGTTCGAATGTGATTTCAATATCCCATATCGGATAGGTCTGCTGCGCTACGCGCATCTCGCGAAGGGATTTCGTCGTCCCAATCACGGTGTCAAGCACGGGGCTGACCTTGACGGGAAAACCTTGCGGCAAGGTCGGGAACACGGGTATGGCGCCGAAGTTATTCGTCTGCGGCACGTAGAGCGCCAGGGTCTTGCGCACGAGGCCGGCGAACTTAACTTGTGGCGTGGAGGAGTTTTGAACGCTGAATAAATCCGAACTGCTTGCCTCATCACTAAAGCCGGCCTCGAAAACTCCCGGGACGTAATTTCTATCGTAGCTAACCACGAGATCGAAAAGCGTTTGGCTGGCCGCAA
>Ga0116231_10006117_pt1 | contig 23261 bp, 24 predicted proteins | sample S1TSphgellanicum_2_FD_89695 | JGI IMG/M metagenome (GOLD analysis project Ga0116231, IMG submission 89695) | Host-associated microbial communities from peat moss isolated from Minnesota, USA - S1T2_Fd - Sphagnum magellanicum MG | ecosystem: Host-associated > Plants > Peat moss > Unclassified...
AGGTTGAATTATTTTTTTTACTTATATTAGTTTGGTTATTTGTGGTTTGGTCTTTTAGTTAAATACCTTGGTTTTGATGGTTTGGTTCTCTTTTCTTCATTGCACAAATTTGTGTATTTCATGTGACAAGAACCTTGAAGTGTTCTTGATGTTATGTTTCGCGTTATGAACATCATGTTGTAGTTTCCTTTTAATAAAGATTTATGTTTGCACTTGAGTAGATTTCCTATTTGTTAACATGCTAATCCCATTCTATTACATATGTTTTGTTGTGACTTCCAAATTCCACTAAAAACAAGGGAATATTTGACCAAATTTCAGATGTTACCTTTTTCACATTACAACCTACCTGGTTGCAAGATGTCCATGACTACCTATCAACTAAGACCTTTCCGATTCATTTCTCACAGGAGTAGAAAAAGAAATTAACTTTAAAAACTTTTCCTCTCACATTACAAGCTAGTGTTATTTACTGACAAGGTCATGATTAGGTTTTGAAGCGTTGCTTACAACTGGAAGAAATTTCAATAATCATTAATTAAGGAGATGCATGACGACATGGGTGGTGGCCATTTTTCAACAAACATTACTAGCCGCAAGATTCTAGATGCCAAATATTGGTGGCCTACATTACATAAGGATGTTAAAATATATTGCCAATCTTGTAATGCCTACCAACCTATATGAAATCTATCACTGGCAAATATGGCCCATTTAGTTACCACCCTACTAATTGAACCTTTCATGAAGTGGTGCATTGACTTCATAAGTCCCATCAAACCTAGTTGGCCAAACCATAGGAAATTGGTACATACTGGTGGCAATTGATTATGCCACCAAGTGGGTGGAAGCCAAGGTGTTGCACACCAACACAACTATAATGACTACAAAGCTCATATATGAAAACATCCTCACTAGATTCAATTGTCCTCTCACTTTGGTTAGCAATCAAAGTGTGCATTTCATCAATGCAACAATTGAAGTGTTGACCACACACTTTTTGATGAAGCACACTAGCTCAACAACCTATTACCCTCAAGGCAACGACCAAGCAAAATCAACCAACAAGGTGATTGGCATTCTCTTGACCAAGTTGGTAAATAAAAAGTGGTCTTATTGGGACGAACATTTGCACACATTCTATGTGGATATCGAACTACATTCAAGGTTATTGTTGGACATACTCCGTATGAGTTGGTCTATGATCTTCGCCTTCTAATGCCAATGGAATATTTGCTTCTAGCAAACCCCTATACAAGTAACGATTTTTTTTTAGTTCAAGTCTTGGCCACCAAACTATTTTCAATTGGAGTGATTAGATGAGGCCAGGGACACATCTACCACCATTCAGGGCAACAACAATGGAATCGAGCTCAGTGGGCACAAACCCATTACAAAGAGAAAGCATTTTCCATTGGGGATTTCATGCTTTAATTCCCTAAGACACGAAAAACCCCACATTGGCAAATTCAAACACTAATGGTTTGGACCTTATTGGATTCAATATTGTCTCCCCAACAACATTGCCTTATTGGTCACAGTTGAGAAATTTGACACAAACCTTATTTTGGTCAACATCAACAAACTAAAACTTTACAAAACTCTGGATGTTGCTTCCCAAAGACTGGAAGTCACAACTAAAGGGGGCAGAGAGGACTTAATGGTAGCCCCCCATCAAAATTCGGTATTGGAATACAAATTGAACGATCAACACAAGATTAGCACCATTGAAAGATTTCATGGAATGACAATGGAATCCCCCAACCCTATGACCCAAAGGATCAACTAAACAATAGTTGCAGCAAGAAATAAACAAAGCATTGGAAACCATACTAAAAATTATTTTGATACTCACATAACTGAATTGGTTATTGGACTAAGATTCGATATTGTTTGTATTGAATTGGTAATCAAACGAGAACTCGATATCGGAAGAACCAAAAGAGGACACGATACTAGAAGAACCAAAAAAGGACATGATACTAGAAGAACCTGACGACGACTTGGTATCAGAAGAATTGAACAAGGAGTCAATACAGGAAGAACCAAATGAGTAGTCGATACCAAACCTAGATTTGGTACCAACGGAACCAAAAATGGATCTAGTATTGGAGGAACTGAATTGGGATCCAATACAGGAAAAACCAAATTAACAATCAATACCAAGGGAACCAAATGAACAAAAAATTCCCCTCCACCCAAATTGGAGTTCGATACTGTAGCTGAAGAACATCAACCAAGACAAATGGGTGCAAAAAAAACCAGTAGATTCCAACATTCATGAATCTACAAATGATTCTAACCAAGTGGAATCCACCATTAAAGATAATAACAAAATCTATCCCATGGATGCAAGATCCTACTTTCATCCAAAAAGTCTTTTCATTCATGCTTGTCAACTCAAATCCTTTCGGCCAAGAATTGATGTGATGATTCCACTTCCCAAACGTCACCTTTTTCATCCAAGTCGTTACCACACCGAAGTGTTGCATTCATCCCTTCTAACACCTATAAAAGGACCTCAAATTTTCATTTCCGCTATTGTTGTTGAATATTTTTGCATTTCGAATCTTAGCAATATAACATCCAATGCCAAGATGAAAGGAGTAATTAGCAAAGACGAAGCAAAAAGGCTAGCTAAAGAGCAACAAGAAATGGAGAAAGGAAGAGAAGAACAAGGGAAAGCCCCCAAGAACTTTCAATCAAAACCAAAAAATCTTGAATCAGAATTGGATTTTGAGGTTGAGGGAGAGAAAAAAAAAAGGCAAAATGTTAGTGACTTTGAAAGGAAGAGGCAAGGTAACCTTTACCAAAATGGATAAGTTTGAGAGATAGGTGAAAGGGAAAAATGTTCATTGGGCAAAGCAGGTTGGAGTTTTTGGTTTCATCAACATCAAGCTTACCCCAATTTGGCCAGTGGTGAAGGAGTCGCTATAAGGCATCACTTAGTACACCCGTGAAATAATCAATTTGGTGGTGCAAGGGCAATCGATTTCCATTACTGAAAAGACCATCAGTGAAATGATGCGCCTCCCCAACACCAAAATCACAACTCCACCGAACTATAAACAAGATGAAGTCACAGAGACATGCATCAGGTTTGCACCAAAAGACACAATTATGCAAAAGGAAGGTAAGAAGGTTGCACAATTCAAGGGCAAGTACATAGCACGCATGTTTACATTGCTACAAGCAATTTGGCTCAAAGGGAGTAGAACAACCTATGTTATAAAGAAGCTGATGCTTCTTGTGACAATGACAGAAGATGGGAAGCAGATTGACTAGTCTGTTGTCCTTTTCTATAATTTGTGCAATCACATTTGGGACTTTTTGACACCCTCAAAGTTGAAAGAAATGACAGGAAAGGAGCCAAAATTCAATCCTACACAAGTAGTAGATATCCTATTACGAAAATGGTACCCTTTGGAACTGGAAATTGGACTACTGGAATTGGACCCCGACGATGAAGACAACGATTCAAAGTTCTTCGACGTAGATTTAAAGATGAAGTGCTTGTCCAAGGCGCACTGATTGATCTAGACTCCATGCTAGATGTCCAAGGGGAAAGCACACAATAACCATTGGATGTGCATTTTGGTTTTGTATTGGAACTAAACCTTCCATTACCAAAACTGAATCTGCTTTCGGCATTAAGGGGCTAAAATATTTCCATCTGTTTGAGGCCACATCCAAACCAAATGTCGAATCCATCACCTAGGAAAAGTGATCTAGTGGAAAAGCCTTCAAGCTCGAAGAAAAAATCCAGAACAACAACTCTAACACGAAATTTATTTTGCAATATGCTAGATGCCCCTTTTGAGTTCCAACCGATATCTCCCCCTTGGTCTTTGTCGCAATAGCTACATGACCGACTACAAGGATAACCGATTCTTTTGATTCAGGTATCAGACGTTGACACACCACTAGGAGGATTTCCTGGTGGAAGTCAGATGGACAATTGAACTGAAGTTTAAAATGTGACTTTGGCCTCTTCAAGGGTACCATAAACTTTTTTACACCCTTAATTTTTCAGCACTTTTAGCTTGAATACCTACATTATAGCCACTTTCAAGAGAGTCCAAGAACATTTGTGACTTTTAGTGGTGTTGGCAGAACAATAGGAGAGGTTTTGGTGGTGTTCCATGTTGCCATGGTCGAAAAGTCAATTGCAAAAGACCAAAGAATAAGGGCTACGCAGGAGGTAATTGATCTTCCTAGACAATACTAAAAATTGGAAGACACCTTACAACAAGATGCTCTCATTAGGGAAGGGCTCCGAAAGGAAATTGAAAGCCTACATGAAATTCACATGAAAATTACCAAAGTTTAAATCAAAAATTTGGCCTACTGAAGCCAACTACCAGAAATGAAAGACCAAATCTTGGTAATTTCCTTGGCTTACGACCAATTGCAGGTGGACCATGAAGCTTTACAAGCCAAGCTTTAAAAGGAGGAGGCAAAGCAACATTTGATTGACTTTGCAGCTAACATCACACAAAATAAGCTCAAGGTTGCCAAATTGTAAATCATCTGGATACAACTTGAAAATTCCACACTACAAAACAAGAATGAGCAATAGGAGGAGGAACTTTGGCATACTATCAAAACTATTTCTAGTCTGCAAAGGACTGTCCAAGACCTCAAGAACAACATCCCTATAGTTGAGGAGGACTTTCAAGCCTTGGTTACTGAAAATGAGAGGTTGAACGACAAGGCCGAGTTAACAGACCTTTGGCATTATCGGATTGAGGAATTTGAAACCCTCAAGATGGAGCATGCCTTCATGAGCATAGAACTGTTCATTTACCAACAAAAGGTTTGTCAAATTCAATTGGATTAGTGGGAGCATTACAAGCCCCTAGTTACTGAATTAATTCAATAATCTTTCAAATCATTTTGGAGGGACAAACAACAACTACGTAATTGTTTTGAAGCCTATCTACATGCGTTCCCATGGTTTGTACCTCCTTCTTTTGGTACAAAAAAATGGCGGACACGACAAAATTAGGATCTATGAGTGAGAGTTAGTGAAATGGCCAGGACATGAGAATTCAAATGGAAGTTGATTCAAGTGAACCTTTTGTAGTAAAAGAGATTAGTATCGAAATCGATCTTGTAACCAAAACCGAAACCAGAATCGAATTGACACTGTCACCAAAACTAGAATTGAAACCGATCTTTTCACCAGGATTGATACCAGAATCGACCACACTGCTAAAACCAAAGCTGAAGAAGTTGTTTCCCTTGCAAACCCAACACCTAGAAGTGACTTTGTGGCGAAAGATTTTGCTCTCTCAACTTCTCAACAAATCTTAAATGACCAGGGAGTGACAAATATGGTAGAATAGTTGATAATTTTTTACGCCTAGTTTTGATTTAAGATTTTGTGATAGTTTTTTTGTACTGATCACGAGGATGTAATCACAAATAGAGAGAAGGAGGATTCTAATTTTTCATTACCAATTTCCCATTATCAATTCTCACTGCTGATTTCCTATTATCAATTCTCACTATAGATTTCCCATTACTGATTCTTACTACCAATTCACTATGAGAAATCATGTTCACCAAAACCACATTATCCTACAACTAAAACTCAAAAAACAACTCATATATCATTATTATGCAACTATCCCCTTAAAAATATTATGTATTAATAAATAAATTACCACGTCAGAAAATCAATTAGTTGTATTATAATTGCAAGTGAGTTGAAAATGGTCTTTTATACATTAATTTATACACATCGTATATACATATGTAGTCAACCATGTTTAATTTTTTGAGGAGTTGCATGTGGCAACTACTTTAGAACTATTATAAATGTGTCACTAAAACAATAACTATGTTGCAACTAGTGTACAATGTACATACGTATGATCATGCCACATGTTGACATTTCCACCACCCATTATGGGATACATTTGTAATTAATTTCAATTATGATTCTCATTAATACAATTAGTATGGCCATTAGTGCACCACTACTAAAATACTAATGTTCAATTATGTTATGACTATAATACAACTACTTATAACTTAATAAGGATACATATTCATTAATTATTTATATCTTCATCATATGTGTTTCGTTTTGAGTGATTTAAAATGTTATGGGAACACTACCTCAAGTTTTAGAAATCATCTTTGAAGTGCAAAGGAAAATGAGTAATGAAAAAATAACAAAAAGAAAAATAAGCTTTCCAGCTTACAAAACATGTTTTGTTTTTCCTTTTTCTTCTCTTTGGACCCCTCCTACTTTCAAACCTCATAACTTTCTTATTTATTATTCATTTTAAATGATTTAAAGTGTTATAGGAACACCAACTAAAGTTTTACAAGTTCTTTTTGAACTTGAATAACAATAAAACAACATACAAAGAATTTTTGTTGGTGTTTGGGAAATGGCCTTTGTAGCATTTGATGGTTTGTTTTTTTGAGTTCTTGACCCCCATTACTTTGAGGGACCATAACTTTCTCAATTTTATTCCATTTTTGACGATTTTTAGTGCACCAAATGCACGAATAGGAAGGTTCAAGTTTTGTTGAGACACCAAAAACAATGGAACCTTCCCCTTGGATTTAACCTGCCTTGAATGCTTAAGTGTTATAGTTGTAACTCAATTTGCAACTAATGAACAACTAAAAGATTTAACCCATATGATTTGTTTTTAAATCCCATGTTACAAACTATATAAAAAAGGCTTGTTCTTTTATGTTTTCACATTAAAATACATGTGCCATTTTGGGATGAGTTTAAAAAAACTTAACTTTAAAGCAAAACATAAATTTAAAAAAATAAATTCATGGTTATTTTTTAATGCATTTAGTCTTCTGCTTTCCTATGTCTTAGCTACCTAGGTAAGTAAGTAGGTCTTGTTTTTCTACCTACCTATGTAGGTAGGTAGGTCCTAAGAAAAATGTAGGTATGTACATTTTAAGACCTACCAACTTATCTACCTATGGTTATGTATGACCTACCTAACTACTATAATTTAAAAATTTTTTTTTTTTCCAAAATATAATTAATATGCTATGGCAATTTTCAATTATGCCATGTGTCACAATTTTGGACTATCATTAGCAATCCTAATCGACAATAGATATTAATATTTTGAAAAAATATTTATGTCCAAAAATCTTCATAATGCCACGTGTTAAATTTTAATAGATGGATGACAATTAATGATGTTAGCATGACATCATGGGTGTAGTTATAATGGAGTTGCATAGTAGTTGAAAATGAATTGTTTTGATTGAGTTGCAATGAATTGCACCGTATATATGGTGAATTACAATTTTGCAACTCATACAACTTATTTGTGTGCATTCATGGCATATAAATAAAGTGAATTGCAAGGCCAGTTGCAAAACACCTTTTTTTCTCAAAGTGATTTCCCACTACTAATTCTTATTACCGATTTATCAGGAACCAAAAAGGAATACCGAAGTAATTTAAATGTTTATATTTAGAACCAAAATTTTAGAGGATTAGTCTAACACCATTTAAGTTTATCCCGATTAATTAAGAGAGATTTATGGGATTTTCTTGGAATTCCACCATTTTCTGGAAATGATTTCTAAGAAGGATCCAACTTTTGTAAAGACACCTTTTTTTGGTGAATGGATGGAAATTTTGTCTTTGAATCAAGTTTTTCTTTATGAAACACTACCTTTTTTGTATCATTTTGGATTAAAATTTTTGTTGTTTCCTTTAGATGTTGAAATGTTTGGGTTAAGCTTCTTTGAGCTCATCCCAAATGGCACATGATTTTTAATGTGAAATCCAAAGAGAAGGCAACTTCTTTATGTACTTTGTAAAATAACATTAGAAAATAAAACATATGGGTTAAACCTTTTAATTGCAAATTCAATTGTAACTAAAAATGATTTTTCCACAACTTTTGTGTTTATTTTGTTTTGTAAATTATACAATCAAATAGGTAGGAAATAAGTAATTAATTAATTAACTAATAATTAATTGCCTACCCGCCCACCCACTTATAAAACTATTTAATAATAATATTTTTAAAATTATTTTAATAATTTGAGAAGTAACACTAGTCATTATTCTTTCATGGTTTCCAATAACTAATCAATTGGTTCATAGTAATAATTCAAATTTCATAATAAATTATTTCGAGAAATAATTATATAACATCTAATTAATTAATCAAGTTGCAAATTAATCATTTAAGTTTTTAATATATATAATTATTTGGAAATTATTTCTAAACTAATAACTTTATATTATTCAATTACTTAAATAAAAATACTAATTTTACTTCTGAAAATAAACCTTTTTAATCACCGGTGATCAACTAATTAAATAAGAAAAAGGTATTAATTGATTATGTAACAAAATAAATTATTAATTAATTGGTAATTCCTGAATATTAACTATAATTTATTAAAATTTTAACTTATTAAGTTAATTAGTAGATATGAAATCAGTTTTAATAAACGATAAATAGTAACTAATAAAAAAAGTAAGTATTAAACCAAAATAATATATTATGATTTAAAAAAATTGCTAAGTAAAAATTAAATCAGTTTTAATTAATCATTAATAGTAACCAAAAAATTCAATTTGTGAAGAATTTAATATTTATTATTCATTGGCTGATTAAATATTTACTAATTAATAGTCATAAGCTATTAACCACAACTCTTGATTAACTACCTAAATTAAATTATTGAAATATTTCAGAACTAATCATATTTTTCAGAATTATTTAAATAAGGAAATGATTAGATAATAATTATCTAAATAATTATTCAGAATAATTAGTTATTTCATAGTAACTTAATATTTAATAATATTTAATAAATTATTGAAAAATTATTGATTGATAAATATTAGATATGGATTATTTATTTATAAACTTATTGACTTGATGATGGAAGTTAAGTGATTTAAAATTAACTAACTATTATTTCATATTTCTTAATTAATTAATTAATATGAATAATATTCATGAATATTGAATAATTTTATTGTATCAGTTTACAATTTAATATATAATTAATTAGTAAAAAGTTTTGAAGTAACTAATAAATAATAATTGATTACTTAATTAATTGGTATTAGTTAAAATGTAATTAAATGACTAAATAAAATTATTTAGTTCATACTTTATACTAACTAATGAACTATTTTAACATAATAATTTATCAATAACTAATTCTTGTGTAATACAATGATTATATCTTATTAATATGACCTCGCTACTATAATTTAATCATATCTTAATAAAGATGACATATTTCAAATGAACCATACAAAATCAAAATGATATTTTTTTAATCCAATATGCCCATAATATGGTCAAATATATGTTGAATATACTTTGAATACAAATTAAATATCTTAACTTACCATGAATAAAATCAAATATGCTTAATATACCTTGAATATAATTTAAATGCACTTTAATATGTTAAATAGACTTAATAGATTTTGAATACACCTTGAATAAAAGCTATATAATATACTTTCAATGTAGTACACAAAACCATAATGTACATAAAATGTATACACACACCATAATAAGTAACCAAATCGCAATTAATTTTGCAATTAAATGAACATACGAGCTTATTCATGGATGAAAAATCCAAAAAACTAGTCAATATGGAAGGATGTGTAATTTAATAGTCACAACATAATCACAAAAACAATTGTAAAGTTTTAAAGATGGTGAATAGTTGTAAAATTGATAAAACAAAGTTGCATAGGATAGGTAATTGCATGTAATCACATGTTGTTGCAAATTGAATGGTTGCATATTACAAAATTTCTTCTAGTGTAAGACCTTGATTGATGATAGGGTTGTTAAATGATTAGTACAAGCAATGGCGAATAAACAATATATCAATGAAGGACTACAATTATAATCATGTTATATATATATAGTTTTTTGGACTTTGATGTGAATGTTGATGTTTTAGCAACATTAGTACTCAAATATAATTAAAATGCAACAATACCAATTTGATATATTAATTGTAAGTTTAACATTCTTGAACATGCACTTGCTAGTCACATGGAAGAAAATGAATAAGTAATCAATAGATGCACCAATAGGTCCATTAACAAGCAACAAACAAAATCTTAAATGAAAGGAGAAAATTCAACAAAGATTGAGTTAAAGCTTAACATGGAGTAGGTGAATTCTTGATTATGCACTTATCTAAACATTAAGAGCCCATTCAAAAGGTAATTTGAGTTGGATTGCAATCTTAATTATTATTCTAACATATGAATGGTGTACATCATGTATAATCACTTTTCCAAAAAAACATTGTTATCATTTTTATCATTTATGGACGGGGTAGATCATTTCCAAACATTCATGGATGTTATGGATTATTTTCAATCACCCATGGACTATAGAGATGCTTTATATTCACTAAATAGGGTTGATCTTTTTTGGATAGGCATGGATGATGTGGATTATTTTTGGTCATCCATACATCGTTGAGATCATTTTTAATCACCTAGAAAAAAACTAATTGTGCAAATCATTTTCATTTTCCCAATGCCCCTAGATAACATCTATCATCAATGACGGAGATGATTTCCAATGATCATATCCAATTGCCCATTGATGGCATGGATTATTTTTTATCACACAAGGATCATGCCACAAAGCAATTCCAATCATTGATGGATGAAAGGGATCATTTTTTTATCACACATGGATGGCAAATATAATATGTTTTAGTAAAAAAACAACTATAGATCATTTCCAATTGCCCATGGATGGCATGGATTATTTTAGGTTGCCCATACAAGATGGACAAATTTGGTAGCCTACCTCCCCCCGGCAAATTGTGTTGATCGTTTTCAGTTGCTTAGGATGACAAAGCCCGTAGAGTAATAATAAGACCAAAAAAACCCTAATGGTGTAGATCATTTGAGGTCGCCTATAGGAGGCACATATCAATTCGAATTGCCAACTAATGGCATAGATTAATTCTAATCCCTCATGGACACATGGATAATTTGCAGTGGCGCAAAAGACACCCCCCTATATTGGGTAGATCATTTTTGGTCACCTATACATGGCCTGTACTGTTATTATTTTCTCTACTAGGCCTAAGTTGATTTACTTGCATTTGAAAAGAACTTGGTGAAGTCAGAATGGGTGCCAAGTCTGATGGTGGAACTAATGCAATCTGTTAGAATGCTGACATCACAGCCAATGAAAGGTTGACACGTCGCATCAATTTTGACGACCCTCTTTTTTGCCCCCAATGACTAGATAGGATTGTGCCTGATTAAAAGTCTTATGAAAAAGTGTGTAGGAACAAGTGTGTAAGTGATTAGTAGGTTAAGTAGGTTTAGGGCAAGTAGGTCGATGCTTGCAGATGGTTCGTATTTAAGTAATAAGGACAAATGGCACATTAGTTGGTAGGTATGGGCAAAAAGATGCTCAGTAGGCCGGTACAAAGCTTTCTGAACTCACTTAATATTACTGTAGGGTAAGGTAAGTAAAAAGTAAGAGCATCTCCAAGTATGTGATCCTGGACAGTAAAATTGGATTAAGAAAACGCAACTTACGCTGGTTTGGCTCAGGAAAATGGGTTTGGCTCGGCATATTGGTCACGTTGCCTGCCGTGGCTAGTTAAGGGCGCCTGCAAAAAAGAGTGTAATAAATATGATCTAACTGCTGCTCAGTGTTTCTGATTGGCCCATCGTAATGGTCCAGGTGGTTTGTTATTAGTAGTCCCGCACCGATTTGCTGTCCCCAGTTTCAGTTTTATGGGTGGGGTTGCAAAAGAGTACATACCTAAACTTGGATGCGAAAATATTCGCAGGCTCGTATACTGAGAACTGCTGGAGATGCTCTAATGAAAACACAGGTAGAAACCAGTGTTGGGCGGTTCTCACTTTTTCAATGAGAACCTTGAAGGTTATCATTCCGGTTCTCAGAATGAGAATCGAAAGTTTTCACATACAATGAAAACCTTTTTGAGAACCTGCTCACCGGTTCTCTCCCACTGAAAACTGACTTTTTAAAGCCTCAAAAGGTATCAGTTGAATATTTTCTGATAACCTTTAAGGGCATTAAAACATATGAGCACCGGTTTTCAGGGTGTTTAGTAGAGTTTTCCGTAAAGTCAGGAAAACAGGGTATCAGTACCCTTGAGTTTAGTCCAAAACCGGGTGAGATTAAAGAAAAACCTCAAAAAAAGTACATTAGCCTTCAACTGGGGGTCAAACTCATAAATGCACCACTTTTTGTGCCAAACTGAGTTTCATCCGCTTTTGACCCCGTCTTTCCTTTTTCCTGAGCGCCTCCACTGCTGCTACATATATTTTCACTGCTCCTACGTGTACAACTACTATAATTACATGTACCCTCGAACCTTGTGCATTAAATGCTGAGTTTCAGCATTTCATACCCAGATTTAATAAAACTTCCTTACTTTGCGGACCTCACTCAAAGAGGGGATAGGGGGTGAACAGAGGCCCAAAGACAGGGTGAAGACAGGATGACTTTAAGGAAAATTCTAGTGTTTAGTCAGGTTTGGGTTTTAGTTTGGGTGGCGCTAGCCTCCTCAACGGCTCCTTCAGGGGGTGCTTCACGAAGAAGCGTCGGGCTCTTCTACAGAAAGGGGCAATTTTAATTTATTTCAAAACCAATTAAAAATATATCCTGATTTTTTTAAATTTGAAAATCGGCTTCTGAGAACTGTTGCTGAAAACCGAGGTTGTAATTTTTATAAGAATCGCAAAGACTGAAAACCATTTGAGTTTTTTTTTCAAAAACCTGAAACCCTTAAAGATCATATAAATCTTTTCTTTTTTTTTTAATAATGAGAACATTAAAGGTTTTTTAAAACGGCTGGGAGAACTGGAACCGGTGGTTTTCAAAAAAAAGTGAGAACCGTCCAACACTGGTAGAAGCAGTAAGAAGAGGAAGGCCTAAGTGGAATTATGCCAAGTTGAATCAGTGTTTTTTTTTGGTGGCAAAATTTTGCAACAATCTTAGCTATAGGTAGTTGTTTTCCTGAAAAATGGAAAAATCATGAAGAATGATGTTTCCGACGGTTTTTTCTTTTTTTTGGACATTTTAGAAATTTTCTTTGAAAATAATAAAAAAATGTTGTCATATCTTGACACAATTTTGAGACTTATGACAATTTTTTTGCCAGTTTCAAGTTTCAGTAAAAGACTTGTCACCGATTAATGTCCTAAAGATGTTACATTGCAAAACTGAAAGAAAGAAAAGCCAAAAAGAAACACACACTAAGTGTCTATAGTGCCTTGGTAAACATGTCTGTTGAATAATTAGTTAGTTTTTGAAATTTTTTGAAGATCTCATATTTCTCTTTCACAAAAGTTTGTTCTTTGAAGTTTTTCTTGTGAAAATTTCAACATTTCTGAAAATAATATTATATTGTCCAAAGTTCAAACCAGTGATATTCAATTTTCAGATGTTGCAACTTGTGTCATTAACTAGCATCCCAAGAGGGATTTAGCTTTATATGGTGACATGTTTTTAGAACATGTTTAAATAGTAAAAAAGAAAAGTTTAAATAATGTTATTAAATTAAATCAAAGTCCAAATGTGACAAAAACATAATTTTAAATATAAAAATTTCAAGAAATTTGGCAAAATTTTTTTTCAAAAAATGGGAATATTGTGATAGAGTATTCCCTTTTTATTTTATAAATTTTCACATTTGAGTAAAATTTCACACCCAAAACAAAACACTGGACTCCAAACTGCTGGCCAGGGTGAACCAGCACCCATGTTGATACCTTCACCATTTTCAGCAAGACCTCTTAGAGGCCAAATGAAGCCCAAAAAATGTTAGATTTGAACTTGAAGACCTTGATGTAGTCTAAGGGGTAGAATATCTGCAATATTTAGAAATAATTTTAATGGATTTTGCAAATTTTACCATGGTACCAAAGTGGGTGCTGGTTTTAACCAAGGCAAAAAACTGCTAGGGCATAATAACGATAGCACTAAACCACCACAATGGTTAGCTATGGGACCAAAGGGAGCCATAGGGAAAACTTACTACATTGCTGTTCGGCCTCGTGCTATTGCGCTGCTGCTTGCTTTCACTCTGGCCTGGCCGCACACACACGCAGACAGAGGGAATGTGTGCAGTGTGTAGCCTGTGAGTGTCGTGTATGTGTTTTGCGTGTTGCGACAGGACTTGTTGGCGTCGTCACTTACATCTGGAGTGGGCTTTTCTTTTGCTGCTGTAGCTGCGGAGAGTTTCTTCTGTCTGGCTGAAGGTCCGCGCAGGTTTAGCAGGAGAAAATAGAAAGAGTTTGCTGCCTGTCTGCCTGCCAGGGACGTCTTATCTAGGTCTGGCTCAGCTATGTTTATGTACAGTGCTGGCTGCTGCTGCTTATTATTATATGCCTGCAGCTTAGTACTACCAGGTAGCTCAGCTGCCTGACACTAGTATCTATCTATGTATGCAGATCGAGGGTGTCTGCAGCCAGCAGGTTTGCGATCCGCACATACTGTGTAGAAGCTATGGGGTTTTCTTCCATTAGTAGTACTGCAGCTCATGAGTTTGAGAATAACGTCAGCAGCTGCGGCTCATGTTGCAGCTTCTCAACTGAAGCTTAAGAAGAAGCAGCAGCTACTGGACGTACAACAGACGGGGCGAGTGGGAACTAGCTGGTAGTCGAGGGAGGACAGCAGCTGGTGAGATATTCAGATGAGCTTGAGATTTTAGGGGAAACAAGACGGAGGAGAGAGAGAGAGAGAATCAGTAGCTGTGATCAGCTCCAGCAAGGATTAATTATGGCATTGCTTGCAAAATGGTGCTGCAGGGGGCGCGCAAGTGAAGAAATGTGAGTTGTTTCTTCCCTCCCTCTTTTTTGGACTTCTTCAGTACTACCTACTACTTTGTTGAAAGTCTCTAGCAGTGGTGAAGGTGGCCTCACCAGGATCATGTGAAAACAAAGACCGGGATGAAGCTACACTGAAGTATTACAGGATTGAATCCGGCCTGCTCTTCTTCTTCCTCCTCTATTGTCCAAGGACCCATTCAAACTCATGTTGAGAAGTAGGGTTGGGCATTTGATGATCTAAGAGCATCTCCAGAAGTGCTCGTTATGTGACCCTGCAAAAATGTTGCTCACATCCAAGTTTTAGTTACTTACTTTTTTCCAACCACACCCAAGAAACTGAAACTGGGAATACAACTAGGTGGGAGACTACTAATAGCAACCCACTTTGACCAATCAAACTATCTAGCCAATCAGAAACAGGGAGCAGTCAATAAATACGGTTGGACTGTGTTTATTAGACTGGTCCAGGGCTCCTCAAGCTGTGCATTTTTTCAGAGTCACCGCAGTCTTTCCAGTGAATCCACTGGATTTGGCTCCTGCACCTCATCCAAGATTTCACTACTCAGTGCCCATGGAGATGCTCAAAGGCAGACTCTTGACATCATCAGATATTATGTGTTGGATGGAAAAAAAATGTGAATGATGTTTTGAGCTTTATGATGTCACTGGTGAGTGCAGGCCGGTGGATAACAACAAAAGTGGTGGTGGTGGTGGTCGTGGTACATGGCGCATATTTTCATTAAGAGAATTGCATGCAGCTACAAACAGTTTCAACTATGACAACAAGATAGGGGAAGGTGGCTTTGGGAGTGTTTACTGGGGCCAACTACCGAATGGAGACCAAGTATGGAGTCATGTCATGGCCTATTGATCCCACACTCTAGTGTACCACATGCTCCTCTTTTCCCCCTTTGCAGCTTGCAGACTCTGTTAGAATATGCCTGTTTGACTGATCATGTTGCCTTCTCTACAGAACCTCATCATCTTCAGCACATGAGTCAGTTCCTATACTTCAGGATGGTACTAGGTTTGGACCTAAAGTGGGCACCTGGATTGTTGTTGTTATGGTGAGATTGGGTTTTGTTTGCTACTTTCTGGACTTTCTCAATCACCTAGCACATTGCACGTGACTACCTACCTACCAGTGCTTTCTTGAGGGAAATTGCAGTGTCTTATTTGTGTGCAATTTCGTTTGACTGTATTTTGCAAGGTATCATCAATTTGCTTCTCTGGAGCTGAAATGAGAGACCCTGGGTGATATGGGGAAGCAGATTGCAGTGAAAAGGTTGAAAGTGTGGAGCACTAAGGCAGAGATGGAGTTTGCAGTAGAAGTTGAAATTCTGGGGCGTGTTCAACACAAAAACTTGTTAAGCCTGAGAGGTTACTGTGCAGAGGGCCAGGAGCGCTTGATTGTGTATGACTACATGCCCAAGCTCAGTTTGCTATCCCATTTGCATGGCCAATTCTCATCAGAGTCTGCCCTCAATTGGCAACGGAGAATGAAAATCGCCACTGGTTCTGCTGAAGGCCTTGCGTAAGTACTAATCCCTGTCTTCTGTATATCAACTGCTGGATGGCCAACATCAGGACTGAGTCTTTTGTCTGCTTCTGGAAATGCAACAGATTTAACTCCCTGAATTGCAACTAACTGAAACTCACTGAAGTGTGCCTGGGCAGTGTCAAAGAACTGTGAAAGCAGGCCTGATGTTCTGGATTCAAGAGACATTCACCAATTGATGAAATGGGTCTTAGGGTTTACAAGCTTTTTGTAAATGCTACAATACCAGCTACCTGTTGATGTAAAATGAGAAGCTAGCATGTGGGTGACAAGCAAAAAATGGTTAATTGTTTTTGTCTGGTGTCTCTGTACAGTTACTTACACCACTACGCAAAACCCCACATTATTCACCGGGACATCAAGGCCAGCAACGTTCTCTTGGATGAGAATTTCGAGGCCCAGTTGGCGGATTTTGGATTTGCAAAGCTAATTCCGGAGGGTACAACACACGTAACAACACGAGTGAAGGGTACACTTGGCTACTTAGCACCAGAGTATGCCATGTGGGGGAAAGTTTCAGAGATGTGCGATGTGTACAGCTTTGGAATACTGCTACTGGAGCTCATCAGTGGGAGGAAGCCAATTGAACGGATAGGGGCCACGAAGCGGACAATTGTGGAGTGGGCTGGGCCCTTGGTCTTGCAAGGAAACTTTCATGACTTAGCTGATCCAAAGCTGTGCGGCAAATTCCACGAGTATGAATTGACCAGGGTGGTACAGGTAGAATAAAGACCTCCTCTCATTTCTCTAGTGTATCTAGAGAGCACCTTACAGAGCATAAAAAATCCCACCAGGCTTTTCAAAGTTTGAAAGTTCTGCTCCTGCAGGCATTCCCATTTTTGTAAAGCCTCTTGTCTTTTTTTCCTGTGATACCCGATGGGAAAAGAAAATTTAAATCAAAATGCAAGGTTGCTCTTTACACTTGGTAAAGCATGCATACAAGGACATTACTGAAATTGGGCAGCACTTCACTGCCACCTCACATGGGCCCATATTTCAGTAATGCCCTCACCCTTGTGCTTTACCTTATACTAAACTCACTTTCCCAGTTGTGGGAAAATCTCTTTCTTTGCTTGTTAGGCAGGTTGATATGTTGCCAGGTAAATTTTGTGGCACATCGCTTCGTAGCTTACAAATTGTGCCTAAGTAATTATGCACATATATGGCAGGCTGCAACGATGTGTGCGCAAAATTCCCCTGCAAACAGACCAACGATGCAACAGGTGGTGGAGATGCTGAAGGACTTGAACCAGGGATCCACAGAGCTTCAAGACAATGGCAGCAAAGACTGGAGCCATTAACTTATGATTCTGACTATAAATGGGCTGCCAATGAAGGATTGTACTTTGGGATCTAAGAATATTTCCATGAGCTCAAGGGCAGCAATGACATGACATCATTCTGTATCTGGTGTTATAAGTCATGGGTATGCATTTTGCTCAGCTGTTACAGTACTCATCTCAAAGTGTGCTCTCATAGAGTTTCATTTTTTTCACTTCCAAGATTTAATTTTGGTATTTCACCCCACTATACATTTACCCATTCATATTAGGTACAACATTTCAGAGGATCAATCATGATGCTCAACATTGGCAAGGTTTGATTTATTGACCCCCCCTCAAATGACCTTGTTTTGGTTAACACCCAAGGTCTAAGGTCTAATGCCTTGCTACTTTGTGCTTGTTTTGTGGAAGAAATTTGTCTAAAAGTATGGCAGGGTGCAATGGAAGAAATGTTTTTCATGTCTGGAATTTGACATAGGTGCATGTTTTTTTCTTATTGCCCATAGGCCTCATCCAGTTTGTGGCCAGCCAGGCTTCTTGATCTGAACAAGAATTGGACAAAAAGAGTTCCAAGCCACATTGTGCGATATGGGTTTGCAGTGCCAACCATTTTGGAGCTTGGAGGAGCCTGGAGGATTTATTCTTTATGTTCATTCATTGATGTAGTAAAGCTTTCTGGGTAGAGTCCATTTCTCCTTTGGTGGACACAGGCTGTGTTTTTCTGTGTTCTCTAAATACTCTGTCTGAATGCAAGCTGGTTTAACACTGATTTTGAGGTGAGCGATTGCAGAAAGTGCATACTTACACTCGCCTGCACCTTCCTGCTGCATGTTTGTGTATTTTCCATCACAAGGGAAGAACATGTGGGAAGATACTGTGGAATGAATATCATGAATTCTTATTAGTATCTTTGTGATCAACATGGTAAAGTGTGTGTGGTATATTGAAGGCAAATGCAATAGCTACAACTTCTGCTCATTGTGATAAATGAGCCACCTTTCCTTCTTCAATTACATACTGTAGTAAACAATGATAATTGGTGCAAGAACAACTTTGATGGTGTGAAGTCTATTGGTCCTGGAATCAATGAAGCAAATTCATATGCATTGCTCTCCTGCTGACCTTTAAGGCGTACTGTCTATGTGGCAGTCCTGAATAATCTCATCCAGAAACTTTTATGATGTGGATGGAGTGTTCTCATTAAAGTCTTCAAATCTGCCCACTGTACCAAACAGTTCCTGAATGCTTTGGAAACCATGATAAAGAATGCAAGGAAGTTCTTTGATACAAAACCCTAGACTTGACACCCTCTTGATGTTAAAATAGTCTCCATAATGCACCATGCACTGTCCATTTATACACTAGTACTTCACAATCCCTGCACCATATCACAACACTAAAGCTCACCAAATGTAACAATTATGTGAAATACCAACAAGACATCACATTTGAGAGAAAATGCAATAATCAATACCACTTTCAAGATGTGCACTCCAATGTATCATTCAAATCATGCAATCATATAGATTGGTATACACTCTACTCTTAATATAAGAGGATCTTCAGTGGCAACAATAAAATTGAATTGTTTGTCTGTCAAATTTTGGATGAGGTAAGTGGCCACAGTTGTGAAAAATAGGAAGGAATGGGTGCAAACATGAGCTCTGATTGTGGAGATTTCAGAGGATCTGCAAAAAGGAAAATCACTACTCTTGGTAGGTGCCATGGTTGGGACCAGCTATCGGTCACATATTGATTGTCACATATTGATTGGCCAGCCTCGGCGATTGGCTCGTGTGTGACATATAAACGTTCCCTCAATGTATATTGTCCAATATTTTACTATTTGTGGGTGAGGGAGGGGCAAACATTAACACTAAATTTAGATGTGATAAATATTGATGTCACCTCAAATAGATTGCATCATTGGAGTTGCTCCAAAGGCACCTTTCTACTGGGAAGCTAGACCTTCAGCTTTGGAAGCTCAAATAGCTTTCCATTATGAAGAGGAAATTGTGAAGCTGAAGGTGTAGCTAGGTTTCCAAAATATAGGCCTTGCAAATTATTTGCAAAATTGGTCAATCCAAAGTCACAAGGTAGGCCTCCCTCCTATCACATCCTCATCAACACACACCATCCCATATTTTTATAGAAAGGCACTCGTAAGTTGTGTGTTCCTGTGTTGCATTTCAAGGGCAAGCAATGGAAGGTGCAGATGACAAGTATTCTTAGTCAAGAACATTTCAATCCTGCAGCTTCAGAAAGCCTAAGAGAAAACCACCCTAACCCCTTTTTGTTCAATGTCCATTCAAACTCTCTCTCTCTCTCTCTCTCTCTCTCTCTCTCTCTCACCTTCAGTCACATGCCCATCCACCACCGCATCTTCTACCCCTCCACTCACTTCATTCCTTTGTGGTGTAGCACATCCCAGTTGGAGCCACCCAAACAAAAAAGGTGGTGAAGCAAGCAAAGACTTAATTCTCATTGACACATGCCAAAAGAACCCATTTGCTGCTCATGATTATTTCAATATATGTTAAGAATGCATGCAATATGTATAGTTGCCTCTTAAGGCCCACTTTACACTAGGAGTCAGGGTCAATGTTCGACCCAAAAAATTCCATAAGACAAATGGACTCCATAGTGTAACATTAGGCAGGGGATGAAAAGCTCCATTTTGACAAAAGGTCTATCCAGTGTGAGAAAGGTGCAGCTGAAAATTGGTGGTTTTTAGAGAGCCAGAGGCATCCCCACACAATTTGCACATCATAGCACCCAATCTGTAATACCCGATTTGAAAGTGATTGGCTGTAGGGACTGTGCATCCCATCCCGGTGTTTGATGGCCGGTTACCACCAAGGGTCCAAGAGTAGGTTATATCCTTCACCAACCTGCTGGGTCTGAAATGGGCTAAGAACTGGACAGAGATCCTACGGGTCTTAAACTTACCATCCCCAGAGCACAGGGCTCTTTCCACCTTGTAAGGTGCTATCTTCTATAACTCAGAAATTGTAGCCAGGTCTTTTCAATTGTGCAACATGGACGGTTGGGGAGTTCAGCTGTGCTTGAAACTTTCGCTCATGTACAAAGCAGGGGTTTTTTTTCTTTTCGGGCAAGAGATTTCACACACCTAATTTCAACCTCAAAAAATATATATGAATATTCTGTTGCCATTTCCCCACTTTTTTTTACCAAACCTTTTGAGAAAATAGTTTTTGTCAGGAAAAAATTTGCCACATTTTGACACACGTTTTAGTGTTGGGTGTCATTTTTTTTGCCAGTTTACTACAGTTTTCAACAAACTTTTCACCTGAATAACTCCGGTTTGATTTTGTGAACAACCTTTCATTTAATTATTTTGAACTTTTTGGAATCTCAGAACCTCCAATTCTGGTTCTCTAATGTTTTGAGAAGAACCTCCAGTTCCGGGCATCAACAATTTTTGAAGAATGGTGGTTCTCATGAAAGAACCAGCCAAGAATAAGCCATTTAGGGTAGCTTCTTTGACCCAGTTCTTTGATTTTTTTAGAACCCTCGTTAAGGGTCAAAACTGTGTCTATGAACCTCTCTGGTCACGGGTTGGAACCAATTCTTTGAGCTTGATAACCAGCAGTCAAGGGTATACATAAACCCTACCCTTACCTGCTGGTTCCAAAAATTGAGAACCTCCCAATGCTGGTCAAAACTAGTGTTGGGCAGTTCTTACAATCAGGGATGGAGATACACACCGGTTATCAACCTGGGTATAAAAACTTACCTCCTGGTTATTAAAAAAATCAAAGAACCTATATTGGTATGTAACCATGATTCTCTACAAATCTAAAAGAGTCAAAGAACCAGACAAAGAATCACCAGTTCCTTCATGAAAACTGCCAGTTCCTTGAGGTTTTTGAAATAACCATGACCAGCGGTTCTTTGATTTGGAAATTGTTTGAAAAGAAGTGAAACCAGCAGTTCTTTGGTTCTGCTATATTTAAAGAACCCGAACTGCTGGTTCTTTAAAAATTCAAAGAACTGCACAACACTGGATAAAACTTAAAATGCCTCAAAAATTGTTTTGCTGAATTTCGCAACAAGGTAAGCTTACTTGGTACATGCACTTATGATTCGAGAGCGGAACTATGGGACAAACAAATCACAACTGAACATGTGAATAGCAGCCAAACCAAGAATAAAGTGTAGCTGTGTGTATGTGTAACCTTCTCATCTGAAATTGAGGACAAGACTTATGAAATCAAAAGGAGGTAGGCTACTAGATCTCCAGGTACAATTGTGGATTTTGGTTTCCCAAACAGCTTCAAGACAGAGCCATGGCTCTCAGGAAGAAGAAAAGGGGGGGAAAAAAAAGCTTTCAAGTACCTATGTCAAAATGCACAACATGTTGACTGATCAGTACAAGTTAGATGAATGTGGTAAAATGCATCTTCTAACATGGTAGTAGAGGAAACAATCCAAAGGTACAGAAGTTTGCTGATATCTGTTTGTGTGGTTTGGTGACATGAGATACAACATACAAGCCTATCTTCTTAGGGAAACCTTAACAAAGGGTTTACCTGTCGACTATGGAAATTAATCAGGATGTAGCTGCAGAGCTCTTAGCTCAGCTTGAAAGGTATATGAGATGAAGAAGATGACAGGTTACTAGTTACCACATGCAGCAAAAACATGCCCAACTCTTCTTGTTTCATCATCACAGACGTATCACTTTGCGACTGTGCACCTCATGGACAGGGGGATTTTTTTTCCAGTTTTCTTAGTAGCATCAATTGGTGAGAATCCCTAGGAAAGTTTAACACTTACTGAAAGGCCAATTGGACATGAAGGTTCAAATTTTGCTTTGAACATGTTGGGTACAAGAAAAAAGCTAGACAGCAGTAAGGCCAGACTAACTCACTTCCAAGTTCAGCCCATGCCATGCCATTCTCACTGCCTCACCCATCCAACATTTCTTGGGCATAGTGTGGTAATAATAGTGTCCGACATACTACCAAGCAATCCAGTGAAGATAGTGTGACCAAACAGTAGGTCACCTCACTGGTGTGAACACATCATGATTTTGAGGTTTGCTTTTTGTTTTATTAGCCGTCATTTGTGCAGCCGGAAGCCCTCCATTACTGCTGCAAATAATGCATGGGGAGGCTTTTCTCTTGGTAGGGATGTTATGGAGTGCAGGAAGGAGGCGGCGCAAATGATGGTGAGGCATGGAGCTGTATTGATGAGGGGAGGCGGAAGGAAGGAGGGCGGCAAGAGGACAAAAGGTGGTGGTGAGCTGATAGCTGCGAGGGGGTCCAAACGAATGAACAGGCAATGTAGATGCGAGACATGTAGAGAGTTGTAGGGAGCTGAAGAGAGCTGTGGAGAGCTATTCAAAGAGTTGTTTTTGGTAGAGCTTGGCAGGTTGTTGAAATTTCTTCCGCTGCGCCAGCAACTTGGCCAAGTAGTTTTGTAAAGGGACCTATGAAAGGTTGATGTCGAGACATGATGATGACTTGAGGGATTCGAGCTTTAGAATGGGTGTGCATATTGAGCAGAGTGCATGTCAGGGATGAGGGGCTTGGGTTGCAGTGCCTTGCATCTGTGTTGTCGG
>Ga0116231_10006118_pt1 | contig 23260 bp, 20 predicted proteins | sample S1TSphgellanicum_2_FD_89695 | JGI IMG/M metagenome (GOLD analysis project Ga0116231, IMG submission 89695) | Host-associated microbial communities from peat moss isolated from Minnesota, USA - S1T2_Fd - Sphagnum magellanicum MG | ecosystem: Host-associated > Plants > Peat moss > Unclassified...
CGGGTTGGTGGCGGAAATGGGCGGGCCGCCGACGCCGGCGGTGGGCTGGGCGGCAGGGATCGAGCGCCTGTCCATGCTGCTGGCCGAACCGCCGGCGGCCGCGCGTCCCGTGGCTGTGGTGCCGCTCGGCGGGGCGGCCGAGGCGGCTTGCGTGGATGTGCTTCAGTCGCTGCGGCGTGCGGGCGTGCGGGCGGAGATGGCCTATCGCGGCAACATGAAGAAGCGGATGGAGCGGGCGAACCGGATCGGCGCCCGCGCGGCGGTGATACTGGGCGAGGATGAGCTGACGCGCGGCGTGGCCGCGGTGAAGGATTTGGCGGCCGGCACCCAGACGGAGATTGCGCTGGCCGACCTGGCCCGCCACTTAGCCGCGTAGGGTGGGCTTCAGCCCACCATGGTCCGGCACGCCGCGGCCATGGTGGGCTGAAGCCCACCCTACGCGTGGTTATGTTATCGCAAGAAAGCCTTTCAAACTTCTATGAAACTTGCCGAAAAATTCGACCGTATCGTGGCCCGCGCCGAGGAGTTGCGATCTGATCTCAGCAGCGGCCTTAATGGCGAGGCATTTTCCCGCGCGTCCAAGGAATTGTCGGAGCTGGAGCCTATCGTCGGCCGGATCGAGGAATTGCGCGACGCGGAACAGCAGGTGGCAGAGGCGGAGCAACTGCTCGCCGATCCCGAAATGCGTGACCTGGCCGAGCAGGAGTTGTACACGTTACGCGACCGGCTGCCGGCGCTGGCGCGCGAAATCCAGATTGCGCCGCTGCCGAAGGATGAGGCGGACGAGCGCAGTGCCATCTTAGAAATTCGGCCGGCGGCCGGCGGTGATGAGGCGGCGCTGTTCGCGGCCGAACTGTTTGCGGCGTATCAGAAATATGCGGGCTTAAAATCCTGGAAATTCGAGTTGCTGGAATATGGCGACACCGAACTCGGCGGGCTGAAGGAGGGGATTGCGGAAATCACCGGCCGCAACGTGTTTGCGCGCCTCAAATACGAGTCCGGCGTGCACCGGGTGCAGCGCGTGCCGGCGACGGAGACGCAGGGGCGTATCCATACTTCAACCGTGACGGTGGCCGTGCTGCCCGAGGCCGAAGAGGTTGACGTGCAAGTCAACGAAAGCGATTTGCGCATTGACGTCTATCGCGCCTCGGGCGCCGGCGGGCAGCATGTGAACAAGACCGAGAGCGCGGTGCGCATCACCCATATCCCGACGGGGATCGTGGTGGCGATGCAGGAGGAGCGCAGCCAGCACAAGAACCGCGCCAAGGCGATGAAAATCCTGCGCGCCCGCATGTATGAGCAGCAGCGCGAGTCGCTCCACGCCAGCCGCTCCGCCGACCGCAAATCGCAGGTCGGCACCGGCGACCGCAGCGAGCGGATACGCACCTATAATTTCCCGCAAGGCCGCGTGTCGGACCACCGCATCAATCTCACGCTACACAAGATCGACCGCGTCATGGCCGGCGATTTCGATGACATCATCGATGCCTTGACGCAGGAGGACCAGGCGGCGCGGCTTGCGGCCGATGTGTGACCCGTTATGCGGTGGGGATGTCGCAGACGTGGGTGCGGTGAATGTCGGCGGGCGCTTCGGGGTAGCCGAGCGGAATGTCGGGGCCCCAGATGCCGTTGCGCTCGGCCAGATAGAAGACGGTGAACTCGGCACCGGCCAGCGCCTCGAAGCGGCGGCCGTTGACGTCTTTCAGCGTGGCGCCGTCGTCCAGCACATGGGTGACGTTCTTGCCGTCCGGCCCCCGCACCGTGACGCGGCCGCAGAGCGCGTAATCATAGGCGCGTGCCTGCGGGATGACGATTCGCTTCTCGTCGGTGAGATGCTCGGCGTTGAGCACGAAGGTGGCGACCAGGCGGCCGTTGATGAAGACGGTGGTCGCCTCCTCCACCTCGGTCGGGTCGGCATTGTCCACGACCGTCAGGCTGACGGTGGCGGTTTCCGCGCGCAGCGGCTGGGCGAGGGTGAGGGCGGCGAGAGTTGCCACGGTCAGGGTGCGCATGTGTTCTCCGTCATGCCCCTATGTAGGCGCCGGTGATCCGGCTGGAAGTGGCCGTCGCGCGGGCGGCCGAGCGTCTGGCGCAGGCGGGGATCGAGGACCCGCGCCGGGAAGCGCGGCTGCTGGCGGCGCATCTGCTGGGACATGCCGGCCGGGATGGCTGGATCGACCCGCTTGCGTTCGACGCGCTGGTCGAACGGCGGGCGGCGCGCGAGCCGTTCGCCTTCATCACCGGGATGCGGGGGTTCTGGACGCTTGAATTCTCCGTGAGTGCCGAGACGCTGATCCCCCGCGCCGACAGCGAGACTCTTGTCGAGGCGGCGCTGGCGCATTTTCCCGCCCGCAGCCAGGTGCGGCGGATTCTGGATCTCGGGACTGGCACCGGCTGCCTGCTGCTGGCCGCATTGACAGAATTTCCACGCGCCTGGGGGCTGGGGATCGACATCGCCGAGGCGGCAGCCGCGCTGGCGCGGCGCAATGCGCGTGCCTGCCGCCTGGAGGAGCGGGCGTCGTTCATCGCCGGCGTCTGGGCCGAGGCGCTTGGCAAAGGCGCGTTTGACCTCATCCTGTGCAATCCGCCTTACATCCCTGCGGCCGATATTGGCGCGCTGATGCCCGAAGTGTCGATGCATGAACCGCGCCGTGCGCTGGATGGCGGGGCCGACGGCTTGCAGGCCTACCGCGCCATCCTGCCGTCGCTGCCGCGCCTGCTGCGGCCAGGGGGTTTCGCTGTTGTGGAACTCGGCCAGGGTCAGCACGCTGACGTGGCGGCGCTGGCGTCGGCGGCGGGGCTTGTGGAAGTGGCCTGCCGTGCCGACTTAGGCGGAATTGCCAGGGCGCTGGTCGTGGCGGCGCCGGGCGGGGGCTGAAAAAAACCGTTTGGCAGTATCGTCGTGGGAAGCTAGGGTTCGGACGCGCCGCAGAGGACGATTCCGAACGGGTCCCGACCCTGCGGAACGGTGGCGCGTATCCAGGCCAGAACGGCTTTAGGGATCAACACCTCGCCTAACCCGCCAACCCCCACCGGCGCGATCCCTTGCGGATCGGGCGTGCGCGGGTCCGGGGGCTGCGATCAGGGAAACACGAGTAGTCATCGGATGAACATGAAACGCATGCGCGGAAGAAGCCATCGCAACAACGGTGGCGGGGGAGGGGGCGGCGGTGGCGCCCCTCGTCAATACAACGGCAACGTGCCGCTCAACCGCAACCATGTGTTCGACAGCAGCGGCCCGGATTTGCGCATACGCGGCACGGCGCAGCAATTGTTCGAGAAATATTTGCAGCTCGGCCGCGACGCCAGCAGCTCCGGCGACCGGGTGATGGCGGAGAGCTATTTCCAGTATGCCGAGCATTATTTTCGCATCGTCAACGCCATCAACCAGGCGTCGCAGCAGCAGGCCCCGCAGCAGCAGCATGGCGGCCAGCAGCATGGCGGCGCACCCCAGCACAACGGCCAGCGCCGGCATGAGCGGGAGCAGTTCGAGGGTGGCGAGGCCCAGCCGCAAGGCGGCTATGATGAGCAGCCAGGCATCGAGGCGCGTGAAATCCCGATCGCGGTGGCGCAGGAGTCGTAATTTCCGTAGCGTGGGTTAAAACCCACGCTACGGCTGCAACTTTATTTGAACGCCACGCCGCGTGTACGGCGTGGCGTTCCGTGGATTACGCGGCCTGCGCCACCTGTTCGCTGCACATCGCGATCAGCGCATCGTTGAAGACTCGTAAATCGTCGGGCTTGCGGGAGGTGACCAGGTTGCCGTCGCGCACCACCGGCTCGTCGCCCCAGCGGGCGCCGGCATTGCGCAGATCGGTTTGCAGCGAGGGCCAGGAGGTCAGCCTCCTGCCGCGCACCGCGTCGGCCTCGATGAGCGACCAGGGGCCGTGGCAGATCGCGCCGATCGGTTTGCCCGCGGTGGCGAAATGCTTCACGAACGCGACCGCCTTGGGGTTCACCCGCAGGTAATCCGGGTTGGCGACGCCGCCGGGCAGCACCAGCGCGTCGAACTGCTCCGGCCTGACCGAGGACAGCTCGGCATCCACGGGGAGCATGTCGCCCTTTTCGGCGTGGTTCATGCCCTGGATCGTGCCGGATTTCGGGGAAACCACCGTGACGGTGGCGCCGGCGTCGCGCAGGGCCTTTTGCGGCTCCGTCAACTCTACCTGCTCCACGCCGTCGGTGGCCAGAATGGCGATTTTCACGCCTTTTATGCTTGTCATGCGGACATACCCCGTTTGTTGGTGACGGGGGAATAACGGGCGCGTCGGGGGCTTGGTTGCCCGCGTATGTTCACACCGCCGGCATCAGCACAGCGTTCACGGCGTGGCGTGCCGGGAGTGCGGGCAGCCGGCGCGTGTTCAGCTCAGCAAACCTGCTATTGCGCCGCTCAGGCAGGTCGCCACGGTTCCGGACAGGATCGAACGCAGTCCCAGACCGACGATCTCCGCGCGGCGCTGGGGCACCATGGCCCCCATGCCGCCGATCATGATGCCCAGGCTGCCGAAATTGGCAAAACCGCAGAGCGAGAAGGTCACGATCAGCCGCGCGTGCGGCGACAGGGCGCCTGGCGGCAGGCCGGCGAGCTGGAGGTAGGCGACGAACTCGTTGAGCACGGTTTTCATGCCCATGAGCGTGGCGGCCGTGCCGGCCTCGCGCCAGTCGATGCCGATCAGCCACATCACCGGGCGGAAGGGCAGGGCTGCCAGGTTTTGCAGGGTGAATGCCTCGGCACCGGGGTGCGGAATGAAACCGAGGACGTTGTTGACCAGGGTCACGAGCGCGACGGTCACCAGCAGGGTGGTGCTGATGCCGACCAGCGGGGCCACGCCTTCGGCGGTGCCGCGGGTGAGCGCGTCCATGACGCTCGCCGGGCGCTCGCGGGCGAGTGCGGCGACGTCGGGCTCGCTGGGGCCGAAGGGGACGAGAAGGGCGGCGACGGCCAGGGCCGCCGGCGTGCTGATGACGCTGGCGACCAGGATCTGGCTGAGCGCATCGGGCATGACGTGGGCGAGGACGGTCGCGTACAGCACCATCATGGTGCCGGCGACGCCGGCCATGCCGCAGCTCATGAGAGCGAACATTTCGCCGCGCTGGAGTTTTGCCAGGTATGGCCGGATCAGCAGCGGCGCCTCGATCATGCCCAGAAAAATATGCACCGCGGCGCCGAGTGCCAGCGCGCCGCCGATGCCGAGCGTGCGCCGCAGCAGCCAGGCGAAGGCACCGGTCAGGCGCTGCAACAGCCCCAGGTAAAGCAGCAGCGAACTCAGCGCGCTGATCACCAGGACCAGGGGCAGGATTTTGAAGGCGAGCACCAGGCTGGCGCCGGGGTGGTTCTCGGTGAAGGGGAGGGGGCCGCCGCCCAGATAGCCGAAGACGAAGGCGGTGCCGGCGTCAGTCGCGCTTTGCAGCGCGTCCATGGCGTGATCGAGCAGCAGCACCAGGCCGCGCGCCGGTGCCGAATGCAGCAGAATGAGCGCCAGGATCAGTTGCAGCGCCAGCCCGCCGATGACCACGCGCCACGGCACCTGCCGCCGGTCCTCGCTCAGGGCGAAGCACAGCAGCAGGAGCAGACCAATGCCCAGGAACGCCTGCACGTTAGGGAGTCTCCCGCTAAAATTCCGCAACCTCCGTTAATAGGATGCCAACCTGCCGTCTATATTCTGCCGTCGTATGGACGGCACACAGGCGCTCTCACCCGATCACGGACTATCTGACCCCGGCATACGGGCGGCGGTGTGCGAGGCGGTGCGGCAGGAGGTGGCGCCGCTGTTCGCCGATATGCAGCGGTTCATCGACCGACGGATTGCCGAGCTGAGTGCGGAGGTGCATGGCACCACGCAGTTGCTGGGGTTTTCGGAGGATAATCTGTCCAGCCAACTGGCCCTGTTGCAGCGCCAGATGGGCGAGCTGGCCGGTGCGCCGCAGGAGGCGACCCGCAACAGCGGCATGGAGCTGGAAATGGTGGTGCAGACCACCGAGGCCGCCGCCAACCGCATCATGGAGGCGGCTGAGTCCATCGGCGACCTGATCCGCGGCACCACGATGGACGCAGGGGCTCTGAAAGATCTGAACACCAAGATCGACACGATTTTCGAAGCCTGCTCATTCCAGGACATCACCGGCCAGCGCGTCCGCCGCGCCATCGAGCAGTTGCAGCATATGGAGTCCGCCATCACCGGCATCATTTCGCCGAGCGATGGTCACGTGGTTCTGCCGCCCCCGAAACCGACGATGGAATCGAATGGTGCGGATGTGAACCAGTCGGATATCGACGCGCTGTTCGATTGATACCAACGCGCCAAACCGATGACTCGTGGGAATTTCGTGTCGATGCCATCGTAGGGCATGTGGCCTGCAATATGGGGTTGCATTCTGGCGGTAAGGTGGGCTAAAATCATTGGTACTAATTAGTGCGACTCCGGAACGTGCGGTCCGTCCTTACAGATGCCGAGGGTTCAAATCAGATGTCGGCTGGCATGACACAAGGCTTCAGCCCGTATGATGATGACGAACTCATGCGCAGGCATGTCGATGACGGTCAGCATCGTGGCATCATTGGGGGACTGTGGGACGAGCTTGGGAATCAGCAGCTCGAATTTCTCAAGACATGTGGACTGAAGCCCGGCCAGGCATTCATCGACGTAGGTGCGGGAAGCTTCCGGGCGGGGGTGAAGCTTGTGCCCTATCTGGAGCCGGGAAACTACTATGCCATAGATATTCAGGCATGTCTGTTGGAAGCGGGATATACCAGGGAGATCGAACCGGCCGGCCTGGCGGACCGCTTTCCGCGCCATAACTTTGTTGCTAACCCGAATTTCGATGTTTCCTCATTCGGCCGGACGTTCCAGGCAGGCATTGCTCAATCGGTGTTCACACATATGCCGATTACCCGGCTCAGTGCTTGCTTGACCGCACTTGCTCCGCATTTTTCCCATGGCGGCACTTTCTTTGTGACAGTCTTTCTGGCACCGGAGGAACGTGCAGGTGGGCCTTTCAGGCAAGTTCCGGGTGATGTGGTGACGCGACCGGATCGCGATCCCTATCATACGACGGTCAAGGCATTGGAAGAGGCTTGCTCACAGGTCCCAGGGTGGAGGATGACGGTGATCGGTGATTAGCGCCATCCTCGCAATCAGCAGATGGTGCGTTTCGTCAGGCGCCGATAAGCTGGTGTGGCTGGCGATACCATGCGGCGGAGGGCACTTTTCCTCGCGACCGCCCTCAGCGCGGGATGAGTGCCGCCACCGCCCTGTCTGCCGCGTCCGCGCTCTCCGCCAGGCCCGCCGCGACGCCGGCGCGGTCGGCGTCGTTGCGGTTCTGGCTCATCTTGCGCTTGCCCTCCAGGCGCGTGACCGGCAGGCGCAGGCCGACGATGCCTTTGAGTTGCGCGTCGATGAACGGCGCCGGCGCGTCGCTCACCGCCCAGGGTTGTGCGCGCGCGTGCTCGTGCCGGTCGGTCAGGCGGGTGACGAGATCGTGCAGCCTGTCCGCATCCTCATAAAATTCGGCGGGTCCGTAGGCGTGCACGGCGATGTAATTCCAGGTGGGCACCACGCGATGTGTCTCCTGCTTGGTGGCATACCAGGAGGGGCTGACATAGGCGTCCGGCCCCATGAAAATGACGCAGGCCTCGCCGATGGCCTGTGCCCGCCATTGCGGATTGGCGCGGGCCAGGTGGCCGTGCAGCACGCCATAGGGGCCGTCGTTCGCATCGAGCATGAGCGGCAGCGGCGTGACCATCAGCCCGTCGGCCGTGGCGGTGACGAGATTGGCCAGCCTGGCGCCACGCATCGTCTCGTGCATAGCGGCAAGGTCGTTTTCGCGGAACGCGGGCGGAATATACATCGTAACACCCAAAAGTTTTTTGGTTCTTTTTTTCAAAAAAGAACTGCTTTCTTATCTTTCTCGGCACGCCAACTAAACCATCCTTCAAAAACCGACGATAGCGCCGCGACCAGCCCGCCGCCCGCCAGAACGAGAACCACGGTCAATATCCGTGATATCGTTTGAGATGCCCGACTTCCCAACGTCGTATTTATAATCCACACTCCGCCAGGTTTTGAGCGGAGGGGATCATGGCAAGCCGTCGGAAAATTTTATCCGCTGGCCTTGGGGCGGCCGCGGCCGTGATGGGTGGCCGGCGGGCGGTGGCAGGGACCGCGGGCACCGAGGGTGCGCTCGGCGCGCCGCTGCTGTCGCCGCCCTATGGCCAGCCGTCGCCCTACGAGGCCTCGGTCGTGCGCAAACTCTGGCACCCCACCAGCATTCCGCAAATCGGCGTCAGCCTGACGCCCTTGCAGGATTTGCACGGCATCATCACCCCGTCCGGCCTGCATTACGAGCGCCACCACGCCGGCGTGCCGTCCATCGACCCGGACAGGCACGAGCTACTGATCCACGGCATGGTGCACCGGCCGCTGATGTTTACCATGGACGATCTGCTCCGCCTGCCCTCGGTCTCCAAAATCCATTTCCTGGAATGCTCCGGCAATTCGCAATTGTGGAAAGCCGCCCCCGCCACGGCGACGGTGCAGGATACGCACGGCATGCTGAGCTGCTCGGAATGGACCGGCGTGCGCCTGGCCGACCTGCTCGACCAGGCGGGAATCGCACCAGGCGCGCACTGGGTGCTGGCCGAAGGGGCGGACGGGGCGGCAATGACGCGCTCGATCCCCTTGGCCAAGGCGCTCGACGATGCGCTTGTCGCCTACGCGCAGAATGGCGAAATGCTGAGGCCCGAACAAGGGTTTCCACTTCGCCTGCTGCTGCCCGGTTTCGAGGGCAATACCAACATCAAATGGCTGCGGCGCCTGAAAATCGGCGCGGCGCCGTGGATGACGCGGGAAGAAACGTCCAAATACACGGACATCATGCCCAACACCGGCGGCCGCGCGCGGCAGTTCGCCTTCATCATGGAGGTGAAATCCGTCGTCACCACCCCCTCCGGCGGCCAGACGCTGCGCGGCCACGGTTTTAGGGAAATCCGCGGCCTGGCCTGGTCCGGCCGCGGGGCGATCAAGCGCGTCGAAGTCTCGGTGGACGGCGGCGCCACTTGGCGCGACGCGGCCTTGCAGGGCCCGGTGCTGCCGATCTGCCTCACCCGCTTCCGGCTCCCCTGGCATTGGGAGGGCGCGCCGGCCACCATCCTCAGCCGCGCCACCGATGACCATGGGAATGTCCAGCCGACGCATGATGCGCTGGTCGCCGAACGCGGGCCGGCGGCTTATTATCATTACAATGCCATTCATGCCTGGTCGCTGGCGGAGACGGGGGTTGTTACTAATGCGGCTTGATAACAGAGCAGGAAGAAAGCACTTCTTTTTTGAAAAAAAGAAGCAAAAAACTTTTGGGTGTTTGGCTGCGGTTTTGCTGACAATGGCTGCGGCGCCTCAATATGGGATTGGGCGTGTGCCGACCGATGCCGAAATCAACGCTTGGAATATCGATGTGTCGCCCGACGGCGCTGGCTTGCCGCCGGGGCGCGGCAGCGTCGAGCAGGGCGCGCACATCTTTGCCGCGCGCTGCGCCGCCTGCCACGGCGCCGACGGCGCGGCCGGCAACGGCGCCCCCATCGCCAAACTCGTGGGCGGCATGGGCACGCTCGCCTCCGCCAAACCGGTGAAAACCGTCGGCAGCTACTGGCCCTATGCCACGACGCTCTACGACTACATCCACCGCGCCATGCCTCTAGGTAATGCCCAAAGCCTCGCACCCGACGAGGTTTACGCCGTCACCGCCTACGTGCTGAACCTGAACGGTATCGTACCGGCCGGCACGGTGCTCGATGCCGCCTCGCTCGCCGCGGTAAAAATGCCGAACCGCCACGGGTTTTTCCCCACGCCGCACGAGCCGTAGGGCGTAGGCGGCCAGCGTAACCCGGGACATTGTTGTCCATGGCGTCCCGGCAGTCGGCAAGGCGCCCGGCCGGGCCAAAAACACGCCGAAACGGTTGATCGGGAAGCAGACCGCCTGCCGCACGGTCGGCAGGCGGGCGCTGTTGCTAAGCGGTACGGTCCGATGCCGCGCCGATCGCCGCCTGGGCTGCGGCCAGGCGCGCCACCGGCACGCGGTAGGGCGAGCAACTGACGTAGTCCAGGCCGACCTCTTCGCAAAACGCAATGCTCGCCGGATCACCGCCGTGCTCGCCGCAAATCCCGAGTTTTATCCCCGGCCTGGTCGCCCGGCCCTTCTCCGTGGCAATGCGCACCAGCGCGCCCACACCCTCGATATCCAGCGACACGAACGGATCCTTGGGCAATATCCCTGCCTCCACATAATGCGGCAGAAATTTTCCGGCGTCATCTCGCGAGAGTCCAAAAGTGGTCTGCGTCAGATCGTTGGTACCAAAGCTGAAGAAGTCGGCGACTTCGGCAATGCGGTCGGCCGTCAGCGCCGCACGCGGCAACTCGATCATGGTGCCCACCGTATATTCCAGGGTTTTGCCGGCCTTCTCCAAAACCTCGCGCGCAACGCGGTCCACCTGGGTGCGGGTAATTTCCAGCTCGCGCCTGGTGCCGACGAGCGGGATCATGATTTCCGGCACCACCGGCTCGCCGGTCTCGGCGGCAATCTCCAGTGCGCCTTCGACAATGGCGCGGGTCTGCATTTCATAAATTTCCGGATACGAAATACCGAGGCGGCAACCGCGGTGGCCTAGCATCGGATTTGCCTCCGCCAGTTCGGCGGCGCGGCGGCGCATGGATTCGACATCCTGGCCCAGCGCTTCGGCAACATCGGCAATTTCCTGCTCGCCGTGCGGCAGGAATTCATGCAGCGGCGGATCGAGCAGGCGGATCGTCACCGGCAGCCCGGCCATGATACGAAACAGATCCACGAAATCCCGGCGCTGAAACGGCAGCAGTTTTTCCAGTGCCGCGCGGCGGCCGTGTTCGTCATTCGCCATGATCATCTGGCGCACCGCACCGATGCGCTCGGGCGCGAAAAACATGTGTTCAGTCCGGCAAAGTCCGATCCCCTCGGCACCGAATTTGCGGGCCGTTTCGGCATCCAGCGGCGTCTCCGCATTGGTGCGCACCTTCATGCGACGCACCTCGTCCGCCCAGCCCATCAGCGTGGCGAAATCGCCGGACATGGTGGGCTCGACCGTTGCCACGGCGCCGACGAAAATCTCGCCCGTCGCGCCATCGATGGTGATGATTTCGCCGCCGCGTATCGTCTTGCCGCCGGCCGAAAGCGTGCGCGCGCCGTAATCCACGCTGATGCCGCCGGCGCCAGCCACGCACGCGCGCCCCATGCCGCGCGCGACCACGGCCGCATGGCTGGTCATGCCGCCGCGCGTGGTCAAAATGCCGCGCGCCGCGTGCATGCCATGAATATCTTCGGGCGAGGTTTCTATGCGCACGAGAATGACAGCATCGCCCTTGGCTGCGCGCATTTCCGCATCGTCGGCGCTGAACACGACGGCGCCTGATGCAGCACCGGGACTTGCCGGCAGACCTTTGCTGAATAAAGTGCGCTTGGCTTTGGGATCGAGCGTGGGGTGCAGCAGTTGGTCGAGCGACTGCGCATTGACGCGCATGATCGCCTCCTTGCGGGTAATCAGCTCGCTCTGCGCCATATCCACGGCAATGCGCAGACTGGCCGCGGCGGTGCGTTTGCCGGTGCGGGTTTGCAGCATATAAAGCTTGTTTTGCTGCACGGTGAATTCGATATCCTGCATGTCGTGATAATGGCGCTCCAGCGTTTCGCGCACGCGGCACAATTCCGCGTAGGCTTCCGGCAGCGCATCCTCCATCGAGACTTCGCCGGCTTTGGCAGCGGATTTCGACAGCGGCTGCGGCGTGCGTATGCCGGCGACCACATCCTCGCCCTGCGCATTGACCAGAAATTCGCCATAAAACATGTTTTCGCCGGTGGAGGGATCGCGCGTGAAAAACACGCCGGTAGCGCAATCATTGCCAATGTTGCCAAACACCATGGCCTGCACATTCACCGCTGTGCCCCAGTCCGCCGGAATATCGTGCAGGCGCCTGTATGTGTTGGCGCGCGGATTCATCCAGCTTCCGAACACGGCACCAATCGCCGCCCACAACTGATCCCCAGGCGCCTGGGGAAACGGTTTTGCAATTTCCTGCTCGACCATCTCCTTGTATTCTTCGACCACGCGCTTCCAGTGCGCCGGCGACAAGGCGGTATCTTCCACGACGCCCGCGTCCATTTTCACGGATTCAATAATTTCCTCAAACCGGTGATGATCGACGCCGAGCACGACACTTCCAAACATCTGGATGAAGCGGCGATAGGAGTCCCAGGCGAAACGCTCGTCACCGGAGCTTTTGGCAAGACCCAGAACCGTCTCGTCATTCAGGCCGAGATTGAGCACCGTATCCATCATGCCCGGCATGGAGACGCGCGCACCGGAGCGCACCGACACCAGCAAAGGCCTGTGCGCATCGCCGAACTTGCGGCCGACCGCTTCCTCGATACGCGCGAGTGCGGCGCGCACCTGGCCATCCAGATCCTCGGGGTAGTGGCGGTTGTTCTTGTAGAATTCGGTGCACAGCTCGGTGGTGATGGTAAAGCCGGGCGGCACCGGCAGGCCGATGCTCGCCATTTCCGCAAGGTTGGCGCCCTTGCCGCCAAGCAGGTTGCGCATGTCCGCGCGCCCTTCGTTGTGGCCGGCGCCAAAGCTGTAAACCCATTTGGACATGTGCATTTTCCTCAGCAGGATGGAGAGAATTAGAATCCGTAGGGCGGAAAAGCGAAGCACCTTCGGCTATCATGAAAGTGCGGCAGGCTCGGTGACGATGGGGTTGCGGAGAGGTGGTTGCGGCGGAAGGCGCTTCGCTTTTCCGCCCTACGATGCTCGACGGAATCAGACATTGAGCGCATCGAAATAGCCTACCGTATCGATCAGCTCCTTGACGTTCGACAGCAGCACAAGGCGGTTTTTTCTGACGTCCGCATTATCATCGTTCACCTTGTTCTCCACAAAGAACTCATCCAATGGACGCCGCAGCGTCGCCAGAGTTTTGACCGCATTCCCAAAATCCTCATCCGCCACCATGCGCTGAACGATGCGGGCATCGTTGATGGAACTGTACAACGCGTTTTCGGTTCCGCTTACCAGCATGCCGATGTCCACCTGGCCACCATACGTCGTTTTATCTCGCTTGTTTTCGATCGCCAGGATGTTGGCTGCCCGCTTATAAGCAGCAAGCAGATTCACCCCATCCTCCGTCAGCAGCAAATCAGCCAAAGCGCCGGCGTGATGGAGAAAGAGGACAATGTCGTCCTTGGGCCCTGCCGTGTTCAAGGCGGCCAGGAGAACGTCGGCTCTGCCGCCATCGGCACGGAACTGCACGCGGATACGGTCATGCAGGAAATTCAGTATTTCGGCGGCAAGCGACGCAGCTTTTTCGTCCGCCACAAACGCCGAAGCCGCCAGCGACAGGACCGGCGAGAGCCGAAGCCGCAGGCCGTTGTCGCGAATGGTGCGGATAATGCCAAGTGCCGCGCGACGCAGAGCGAAGGGATCGCCCGATCCGGTGGGCGCCAGCCCCTGGCTGAAAAATCCCGCGATCTGATCGAGCTTGTCGGCGAGTGCCACGGCAATGGTGACAGGTGCCGTCGGCGCCGGATCCGACACGCCTTTAGGCGCATAATGATCGCGCACCGCATCGGCAACCGCATCTTCCTCGCCGTCGTGGCGCGCATAATAGCCGCCCATGACGCCCTGCAATTCGGGAAATTCGCCGACCATGCCGGTCGTGAGATCGGCTTTGCACAACAGCGCCGCGCGTTCGGCCTGCGCCACGTCCGCCCCGATCGCGTGCGCCACGGCCGCAGCCAAAGGCACAAGGCGGCGCACACGCGCGCCCTGCGTGCCGAGCGAGGCGTGGAACGTCACCCCATCCAGCGCCGCCACCCGGTCCGCCAGCTTCGTACGCCGGTCCAGATCCCAAAAATGCCGCGCATCGGCAAAACGTGCGCGCAGCACACGCTCGTTGCCGGCAATGATCGCCGCACCACCATCGGCGGCTTCGATATTAGCGGCAAACGCAAACCATGGCGCCGGCCGCCCATCCGCTGTTCGCGTCGCGAAATAGCGCTGGTTGACGCGCATGGACACCTGCATGACCTCCGCCGGCAAGTCCATGAACGTATCGTCGATACGGCCGAGCAGAGCCACCGGCCATTCGACCAGACCACAGACTTCATCGATCAGGCCAGGATCTTCGACAACCGACAGGTTACGTGTCGCAGCGGCCGCGGCAATCCCGTCTGCCACGCGCGCGCGCCGCTCAGTGGCCGAGGCAATGACAAAATGCTGTTCGAGCGCACGTTCCCACTCATCCACGTTGCGCACGGACAGCGGGCCAGGCGCCATGAAACGGTGGCCTTCGGTGACATCGCCGGAGGTCAGCCCATGGCCATCGTCCTCGCTGGCTGCGAGCGAAAATTCCACCACGCGGCCGCCGAGCAAACACAGAATGCGGCGCAGCGGGCGCACCCAGGTGAATGCGCTGGTGCCGCCCCAGCGCATGGATTTCGGCCAGGCGAAGCGGCGCAGCACATCGGGCATGACGGCCGCGATCAGCGTCTCGGCACGCACCGCGGGTGCTGATTTTTCCAGCACGTAAAAACCGCCCTCTTCGCGAAGCTCGCTGCGGCCCGCGCCATGTTTGCGCAAAAACCCGGCCAGCGCCTGCTCCGGCGCGCCGATCCTGGGCCCACGCTCGATGCTGCTCGACGCCGGCACGGCATCGGCCACGTCGGCGGCCACGGCAATGCGCCGCGGCCCGGAGAAATGTTTGACGCCCTCAGGCTTGAGCGACGCCAAAGCGTCGGTCAGCGCGCGCGCGAGGGTTTCAGCGCCGCGCAGCTGCATATGCGCGGGAATTTCCTCGGAGAATAATTCTATAAACAGCGACGGCAAAGTTCAGGATTCCCTCAGTGCAGGCTCGATGTCGGTGCGGGCAAACCCGTCGCCGACGAACAGGAGTTTCTCGGCCGACGTTTTCGCCAGCGCGTAGGCGAAGCAATCACCGAAATCCAGCCGCGCCGAATGTTTGTGGCGGCCGAAATAGCGCCAGGCATTGCGGGCGGCCGATGCCTGCTCAACGCTCACGGGCACGATTTCGATCCCGGCGGTGCGCACGAATTCATCCAGGCGCAGGCTGGCAATGCGCCCACCCCGCTCTTCGACGATCATCGCCAGCTCCAGCCAGTTGGCGGCAGACATGCGCAGGTTGGACGCATCGACAAGCGCCTCCAACAAGCGGCCGGCGTCATCTTCGCCCAGCAGAATGGCAAGCACCGCGGAGGTATCCACGATCAACGGGGCAGCCCGCCATCATCATAAAGAAATCCAGGCGATGCATCCGGCCTGCGCAACGTGCCGCGGATTTCGGCGGCGAGCGTGCCGAGTCGCGCCAGGCGCACGGCACGGTCGCGTGCGCGCTGCTCGCGGTCCAGCCGCTCGCGCAGCGCCTCTGTCACCGCGGCGGTCAGGCTCTCGCCGGTGAGCGCCGAGAGTGCGGTCGCCAGCCGGTAGCCGTCCTCGCTCTTGATGTTCAGTTGGTTCGCCACCGGCCCCGCATGGTAGAATTTTTGTGCCTCTTGGTAGAAGCTAGCATGGTCGGGCCGGCTTGTCACGCGCGCTTTAACGGTGCGAGAGAGCCGCATGCAGGGATTCGCCAGTTTTTTTGCCAGCCGATTCGCCCAGAGCCTGGCCGCCTTCAGCGTCGCCTTTGCCCTCGGCACGGCGATCGGGTTCGAGCGCCAGTGGCGGCAGCGCACGGCGGGGCTGCGCACCAATGTGCTGGTGGCGATAGGCGCCGCGGCGTTCGCCGATCTGGGTCAGCGTCTGCTTGGCGCAGACGGGGCGACGCGGCTGGTGGGGTATGTGGTCTCCGGCATCGGGTTTTTAGGCGCCGGCGTCATTATGAAGGATGGCACGAACATCCGCGGCCTGAACACGGCGGCGACCTTATGGTGTTCGGCGGCGGTGGGCACGTTTGCCGGTGTCGGGCTGTACGACGATGCGGTCGTGTTCACCTTCTTTGTGCTGGCCGGGAACACGCTGCTGCGGCCGATGGTGAACTGGATCAACCGGCTGCCGATCAGCGCGCGCATGACCGAGGCGCTCTATTGCGTGCACGTGGTGTGCGATCCCACAGCGGTGTCGGACGTGCGCGACTTGCTGGACGCGGAACTGGAGGTCGCAAAATATCCGATCCGGGAGATCGAAACGCTGGCCAACACGTCCGATCATGTGGAACTGGCGGCGGTGTTGCTGCCGACCTCGGCGGATCCGGCCGAGCTGGATGCGGTTGTGCTGGCCTTGAAGAGATCGCACCTGGTGCAATCGGCGACCTGGTCGGCGGGCGCCACGCATTAGCGCGGCCCGACAGATGCCTGATCGGCCCTTGCCGTTGCGCGATCAGGCGCGCCGCCGTGATCATACCGCATGCTTCCGGCCATGCGTGATTGACTGATGGCATGCGCCTGGAGTTTACTACGATTTCGTAAAGGTATTGCAACCTGACGTTGCATGGCCTGGCGCCGGCCGGGCATTTCGTGTGGCAGGAGAGTCGGTCGTGGATCAGGCATTGGCTACTCTTGATGATCTTGGCATCAAATTCGGCACCGACAAATCATCCGTAGATCATAACTACCTGAATTTCTACGAACGTCATTTTCTGCCATTCCGGCATAAGGAAATCACCATTCTTGAAATCGGTCTCCTGGGCGGCGCGTCGCTCTCGGTCTGGGAAGAATATTTTCCGCACGCGACGATCGTCGGCGCCGATATCGACAAGAGAACACTGCGTTTTGCAAGGCCACGCATTGCAATCGAGATAATCGATCAATCCAACATTGAGCATTTGACGCGGCTTGGCCTCAGGTACGGGCCATTCGACATCATAATTGAAGACGGTTCGCATATGTGGGAGCATCAGATAACCAGCCTGAGAACTCTGTTTCCGTTTGTCAGGAATGGAGGGCTTTACATAGTAGAAGACTTGCAAACGAACTTTCCTTCGATGGCCGCAGATTACCGCGGTGTCGCCAGCATTTCATGTGTGGAATACCTGAAGAGACTGGTGGACTTTCGTGTTGGTGACGAAAAGCTTGATATAAGCAAGGAAGAGGATGCTTTCTTGAGAACATATGGCCGAGCCATGGCCACGATAAATTTTTCTCGGCATGTATGCCTGATCGAGAAATCATATCGGGAAGACGGCATCAACGATAGCGACAAGCCATATGTGTCGCATGATCCGCAATTGCCGGGCATTCCGGTCATTCTTATGGCGCATCTCGGCGGGGTGGGCGATAAGACGAGCCAGGCGGGCTGGGTTCGAGCTACGAAAGCCACGCAGGCGATTCAAGGATTTGCGCTCAGCATTGGAGGCAACCGTACTTGCCAAATTCTGTACCGGGCACGTTCTTCTTCCGGCGTATGGAGTGATTGGGCAACCAACGGGAACTATGTCGGCAGCCGGGGACGCGCTGATAATCTGACCGGCTTTTCGGTCCGCGTTGCTGACAGCGACAAGGACAGGTTTGATTTGCAGGCAATCGGTCAATTTGCCGACTCGCCGAACGTGATCGTGAAGAACGGTGGCAGCGATCTGGTTTCTGCCTCAGGGCGCCATCCTCTGCGTGGCATGCAGATTATCCTGCGCGCAAAGCCGTAAGCGGGAACAGCGGCACCAAAGGGCGGATTTTCTCAGAGCGTGATCGTTTGAGGTTCACCGGCCCCGCGTGGCCCGCATGAAGCGCAGCGGAATGCGGGGACCGGGGCCGGGCCGGACGGGTAGTCTTGTTCCGAGCCGACGTGGCGACCCCGCATTCCGCTTCGCTTCATGACGGGCTATGGACTGCGCTGTTCAAATAAAATCCGCCCTACGGTTCAAAACCCGATTTTTGTTCCGGCCATGAAAGACGTGCCGGGAATCTGATATCCGCTGGCAGGCTCAAATGTGGAATCGCCCAGATTCTTGCCCCAGATAAAAACCTGCACATGCGGTGTTGCCTGCCAGGTGATATTCAAGTTCACGATCAACCCGCTGCGATCCAGCCCGATGGGTCCGAAACCGCCCTGGTCGGTAATCAGGTAATCGTGCGACTGGCCGACATAGATCACCTCCGGTGCCACAACAAAACCCGGAAATGGCGAGAGGCGCAAATCCGCGGACCCCTGGTTGTAGGGGCGGCGCAGCAGCGGTGTTACCTCGCCAAAGCTGCGAGCATCGGTGTAGGTGTAGGCGATGTCGGCGCTGAGCCAGTCCGCGGCATGCAAAGTCAGGACCGCTTCCACGCCGCGCGTGCGCGCGCTGGGGATATTCTGCGGCGACGATGAGAGATAGTTTGATGCATATTCTATCTGGATCAGATCGGTAATGCGGTTATCGAAATAGGTCAGCGACGCGCTGGCGCTTTGGCCAACACCGAGCTTTACATCGGTGGACCAGCCGGCCTCCCAGCCTTGCGCACGCTCGGGCTTCAACACCGGATTGCCGCGGTAGCCGTAACTATCCACACCGTAACGGTCGTAGAGCGCCGGCGCCCTGAAGCTTGTGCCATAGGTCGCATGGATGTGCGAGTCCAACTCGGGTAATGCGAGCACACCGCCGGCGCGCCACGTGAACGCATCGCCGGCAATGCTCGTGGCATCCTCACGCACTTGCCCGGTCGCGGTCAGCCGGCCGAGCAGCGTGCTCTGCACACCCGCCGTGCCGGAGTCGGTATCCGCATGGGCATGCACCGTGCTGGTGTAGGCGGGCGGGTAATCGAGCGTCAGATCATCGATGCTGCTGTCGGCCTGATCCGAAACATGCTCGTAGCCCGCCGTCACCTGCGTCGATGTGAACGGCCCGATGTCACTGACATGCACAACATTGTTCCATTGGGCATCGGTGCGGCGGCTGTGATAGCGGTTGTCCTGCGTATCGTCGTTGATGTCGGCGGGATCGTACGTCACGGTGTAGCGCCGGTCGGTCTGCAGGCGGCTCAGCAGCGCCGTGGTCTGCCAGGCGCCGCCGGCGAGCGTGCTGGTGACGCCGATACGCCCGAACAGCGACGCATCGTAGCCGGTGGCGTTGCCGCCGTCGAACGGCACGTCGTCATACCCGTATTTCTGGTCGCGCGCGCGCAGCAGAAGGGAGAAGCGCGTGTCGGCAAAAGGTGTGACGCCCACTTCGATCTGCGCGCTCTTGTTGCGGTCGCCATCGACCTCGCCGGTATAGACGCTCTCGCGCTGCGGCGTGGCATCGAAACCGGCACCGGAAAACCCCTGCGCGGCGGCCGCGAAATCCCAAATTCCCCGGCTGCCGCCGATATTGGCCTGCGCGAGACCCTGCCGTGGCGCGCCGCCGGCGAGTGTCACGCTGCCGTGCAAAGCCCCCTTTCCAGGCTTGCTGATGAGATTGATCACGCCGCCGATGGCACCCGACCCGTACAGCCCCGACATCTGGCCGCGCACAATTTCGATGCGCGCCACATCATCCAGCGTGTCGGAGCCGAAATTGAACGCCCCGCCAGGGTCGGACGGATCGTTAATCGGCACGCCGTCGCGCAGCACCAGCACCTGGTTGGAATTGGTGCCGCGAATAAAAACGCTGGTCTGCCCACCGGGGCCGCCAAGCTGCACGATCCGCAGACCAGGCACGGCAGACAGGGCATCGGCGAGTGTGACATAGCCGCGCTCGGCAATGGTGGTGCTGTCGATGACGGTGACACCGGCTGGGATCGTGTCGGCCAGATCGGGCAGCCGCGTGGCTGTCACCACCAGATTTTCGGGACTATCCGGCGGCAGGTTCACCGGCACGGCTTGTGCATGGGCGCGGGCAGCGAACAGCGCAGCCATTGCGGCTGCGGCATGGTGGTAGCGCATAGACACGTCTCCCCAGGCGCTCCTGGCCGCAGGCCACGAGCGTGATTGTCACGGCGATTGCCGCCTGCGGGCTTCCCCACTGCTTCGGTGCACCCCGCCCGACGCTTGCGCGCACTCTCGATGCCGGCCGGTCTCCTGGCTTACGGTTTTGCGCCCGCCCCGCCTTCTCGCCGCGGCACGCGGCAATGGCATGTTGGGGCGAGCACCCTCCGTGACGGAGGCGACCGCTGACAGTTGCGGGGGCAGCTGCGGCCTTGCACCGCATTCCCGTTTCAACCCTTGCCTCCATCGGAGCCGCGGGTCACCTGCATCTGCGGGCGTCTCTAACGCCCTCTGCCAAGGATGACCAGAGCATGAAGCAAGTGGGGCTGGCACTGATCCTGGCGGCCGACGGCTCGGCCAGCGTGAGTTTCGAGGAATTCAACCTCATTGCCGGCGGCATGGCCGCCGCCCTGCGCGATCCCGACGTCATCGCCGGACTCACCTCCGCCGGCGCGCTCCTCGCCGTCCTGCTCTTCTCCGGCGCCGACGCGCAGGATGTGGTCATTGGCTGGACCCGCATCGCGACGCCCCCCGACCTCGCCGCCTTCGCCGGCCGGGTGGAGTCCATGCCCCGCGCGCTCCGCCCCGGACTGACCGCCATCGGCGACGCGCTGGCCGCCGCCGAACGCCTGTTCACCGGTCTGCCCGCCCCGGCCGCACGCCGCGTGATCGACATCGCCGCCGACGGACGCGCCAATGACGGGCTGGACCCGGCCCTCATCCGCGACCGCCTGGTCGCCGGGGGTGTCGTCATCAACGGCCTGTGCGTGCTGCACGAGGAGCCTGACCTGGTGGCGGTGTTTACGCGCGAGGTGATCGGCGGCCCGGGCGCGTTCGCGCTGCCCTGCGTGGATTACGCCGGGTTTGCGGCCGCGCAGCGGATGAAGCTTTTGCGCGAGCTGGTGGCTTAGTCCGGGCGGTCATACCATTGATTTAGAGCGATCAGCACGGCCCGCAGCCCGTCATGACGCGAAGCGGAAGGCGGGGTCGCCACGTCGGCTCGTAGCCGAAATGCCCGTCCAGCCCGGCCGCCGTCCCCGCATTCCGCTTCGCTTCATGCGGGCTGCGCGGGCCTGGTCAACCTCAAACGATCACGCTTTACCTGTCTCTACCAGGGAGGTTGTCCCCTCCGATTGCTGCTGCCTCTACTGTTGCGACCTGATGATCTGGCTGAAGGTTTTGTAATGCGCCGGCGCGTCGGCGGCGTTAACTGCGTCGGCTGCTGCCGTGGCAAGTCGCGCGAGGGTTTCGCGGAACTGGTGCTTGATCTGTGTGTCGCATGCCGCGATGCCGGGGAGACTCCTGATCCGCGCCAGTTCGGCGGCATATTCCTGGCCGAATGCCAGCATGCGGCGGTCTTCGGCCAGCGCCGGGTTGCCGGCGAGTTCGAGAAATTTTTTGATCAGCCTGTCGGATCTCGCGGAATCCGTCTCATCGGCCCGGCTGAACCAGCCGTCGCGCCGGCCCAGCTTGAACAGCGTCTCGGTGGCGCTGCGCAGCAGGTAGTGAGCCACCCACGCAAACCGGGCGGTGGGCGGCGGGTCGGCAAATGCCAGCCGATCGAGCTTCGCCATATGATGCGATACCGTGCCATCTTCCCAACGATAGGCGAAGGGTTGGTCGGCCGTGGGAAATGGAAAATGGGCGTGCGAATCGAAAAACAGGTTGGTTCTGCACAGGGTCTTGAACAATTGGCTGACGCCCGGCTCGCGCCAGGTGAAGCGCTGCAGCGAGCTGACATCGTCCCAGACGTCTTCGGCCTTGGCGGCAAAGATCAGCCAGCGCAAGGCGATGGCATCGACGCGGAGGCGCTCCTGCCAGGCAATGTAATCCTGCACCGAGGGGAACATGCTGCGGTCAAGCCCCAGATATTCATCGGCATCCAGGATCATCGTCCAGCGGAAGTCCAGCGTGTCCGGCAGCCGTTTCAGGGCATGGCCGTAGGCTTTGATCTGCGCTGTCTCCTCGGGGTTGAGTTCGTTGTTGATCCAACTGATCAGGCCGTGCTGCGCCAGCAGGCCGAGAAGTTCATCGGAACCGTCGGTATTGTCATTGGTGTAGATGAAGAAATGCTCGAAGCCGATGGAGCGGTGGTGGGCCAGCCAGTCCAGCAGATAGGGACCCTCGTTCTTCATGATGGCGAGGATGGCGCAGACCCGGCGCGGCGAGATGGATTTGCGCGCCAGGGACTGAAGCATCAGCCCGGCCTGCGGCCTGAGGTTGCCCGATTGCGGGACGGAGAGGTGGGCCTCGTCGCGTTTCGATACGGCAGTGCGGGTCATTTTCCGGCCGCCGTCGCGCCAGGCGATGAGATCCGGAAGTGCGCCGCTGATCCAGGGATCGCCGGGCATCGCCCGCTGCAGCAGCTTGAGTGCGGGTGGGGATTCGAGTGCACGCCGCGCGACAATGTCCATCTGGTCGAACGGCAGCAGCCGGATCAGCCCCTCGGCGGCCGAGGGGCGCAGCGCGCCGCTGGCCATGGCGTGCAGCAGCCGCTCCGCGTCCAGCGGCGGTTCGATGACGGCGGATATTTCGGCCAGCAGCGCCTGTCCTGCATCGCTCAGCATGGAGCTGTCGGCGTCGCCGAGCCGGAAGCGGTCCATATTCGGGTTGCCGACGCCGGTGAAGAACACCCGGCCGGAGGCAAAGCCAGGCATGTCCGGCGCCACCCCGATGCAGCGCTGGCGGGCCACCGGGTGACGCAACTCGAACAGCCCGGGGTCGATGAGTGCGACGAGGCGGAATGAGATGATCGGCCCGGCAAATCCGTCGTCGCGGATCGTGATCGATTCCGCGTTGGGAAGCATCAGAAACGCATGGTGGGATGCCTGGTGCGGAATACAGGCGATGACCGTGTTGTCGGGGCTGGGATCGTGCTCTGCTGCAAGCCGCATGCTGTCCGGCGCATCGGTGCGCGTGGCCGCGAGCTTTCGGCCGTTCACTGTTCTGACGGTAGCGAGCCTGATCTGCATGTTGCCAATTCCGACCACGTATCTGTATCTTAATCGAAATAAGTTCCGGGAGTAAAGCGGTCTTCACAGGAGCGGGGTAACCGGTGGAGAAGGGAAGCAGCTCTTTTTTGAAAAAAAGAACCAAAAAACTTTTGATTGTCTTGGTTTTGGCCTTTTCAGAAAGGCCCGGCCCAGGATTGACGAGTTTTTTTGGTTCGTTTTCAAAAAAGATCGGCTTTTTTCACTGCCTGCCAGGCCGCCTCCATGCGTGCCAGCGACGCTTCGGCGGGCGCCACGCCCTCCTGCGCCAGCAGGCGCTCCACGGCGTTGAACCGCGCGGCAAACTTGGCGTTCGCGCGGGCCAGGCAGGCTTCCGGATCCAGCTTCAGCTTGCGCGCCA
>Ga0116231_10006120_pt1 | contig 23241 bp, 25 predicted proteins | sample S1TSphgellanicum_2_FD_89695 | JGI IMG/M metagenome (GOLD analysis project Ga0116231, IMG submission 89695) | Host-associated microbial communities from peat moss isolated from Minnesota, USA - S1T2_Fd - Sphagnum magellanicum MG | ecosystem: Host-associated > Plants > Peat moss > Unclassified...
AAAAATAATTAATTAAATAAAAATTTAAATTTTTTTTTTTTGGGTCTTTTTTTGGTGTTTGGGGGAAAATTTTTATTTATTTTATCCCCCCCCCCCCCCCCCCAAAAAAAAAAAAAAAAAAAGGTGAGCAAATTGCAAATGTTGAATTTGAGCATTTAGTGCACATGATTTGAAATATTTGTTGAATAGTTAAAGCAATAGTGACAAAAATTCAATGAAAAAATAAAATAAAATCTAAAGTCAAGCTAAAAGTTGTTCTACTACCAAATTGAAAAGGAAAAAAAAAGAGAAAGAAATTCCAACGGTAAATTTCAAAGGCCCTTTTATGAGAGAACTCTAGCCCCCCGAGCCCCCCGAGCCCCCTTTCTTTTGGAAATAACTTAACTATCCAAAACAAAATTCTTGAGTTTTATAGATTTTTCTATGAAATTGTTTACACTTTCATTATTTATAACATGAAATTCAATCTTCACCCATCAAAAAAATTATTTTATTTTTATTTTTGGTCTCAATTACACCAAGAGAGACTCATGAAACCATATCAATATCAAAGAGTAAATTTAAAAAGGAATAACCCTTTTTTCAATATTATTAGTGGGTCCCTTGGGGCATTGACCCAAGTGAAATCATCTTCAAAAGCTTTAAAGAATATAACTTTCCCCAAAAAAAAAATTCAAGTCTTTTTGAGAAAACCCAATTGTGAAAAAATAGTTTTGGTTAACTTTTGTATGAAAAGCCAAATAGAATGGACAATGGGAAATTCCTCATACATTTCCCCATGTGATATGAAAATGCAAAAAAAATTAAATTAAATAATAATAATAAATATAAATATATAAATATATGATGATGAAAGGGCATTGATTACTTAAAAAATCAATTTTCAAATTTTTAATTAATTGACAATGACAAATTCACTCTAAATTCAATAACTTTTGCTCCATTGATTTGAAAATTACAAAATGACTAACGTGCACATTACCTCATCAAGGGCTTTCCGATGATACCAAAAGCATAATGACTCAAAGGTTTGGGAGGATTATGGTGTGGTCACAAACAAAACAAACACCTATTTTCAAATATAAATGCGACCTAAATCCAATTCAAATGTGTTTAGTGTCACTTGGAGGGAAAAAAAACGTTTAATTTTCACAAGTGACAATTGAAAAGTCTTGATATGAAAAGGAAAATAGAAAGGGTTCCAATGTGGAATTTTCAAGGGTGAATTTTCATCCCAAATGACTCTAAAGCAAAAGCTACTCACACTAAATCTAAGCTCTAATGTACTATTGTCACTAAAATTAAATGTGTTGTATTTAAGTTATCAAAATTACAAAAATCAAAAAAGCACTTGTGCCTATAATTTTTATCATTTACATAAATGGATGCTCACAAATAGTGCCAACCAAAATAGAGGCCAACCCAATTGATTTATTTTCAATAATAAATATATTAGGTATCAAATTCTTAGAATTTTTTGTTTTTATTTTATTTTTTATTATTTTTCCATTTGCATATTGATTCCTCATTGTTAGTGCAAAGCAACATAAAGCTCACTCCGATTGATTTTTTAAATGAAAAATGTGTTGTATCTTAAGTACTTCACATAACTTCTTGACCAAATGTTTATCCAAGTTTTTGTGAAGTTTATTTTGTTGGTCATGGGTAGTAATAGAATGTTTGAGAGTTTTGAGAGTTTTTTTCAAAATTATCACATAAGAAAATTTCCAAGGCATTTGCATTCTTTAGATCTGATTTTCAGATCACACGAGATCAACAAGCAGGCACAAAATTGTGAAAATTCTACACATCACTCCATGTCTGCAATCACCTCTATACAAGCGCAGCATCTGCCATAGCAAATCTAACACATCACTCCATATCTCTGATCCCTCCACATGCACATACCACATACAATCTGCCGTCATGCTATGCACGTCAGTGAGTGGGTCTCTGGAATCAACATCCCAAAGGAATGAAACTTGTGCTCTCCTCCTCTTGTTTCTTGTTGATGACGCCGAGTGCAGGTAAGGGACCTCCCTCCCTCCTGATTTTAACACTAGACCTGAATCTAAAAGCTCATGTTAAACAAGTGTCTGTCATCTACTACCTTAAGACAGCTGAACAAAACTCAGAAAGGAAAGCCCTGGCTTCCGAAGGAATTCTCACTGAAAGAAAGGAAAAAAAGAGGGTAACTTAAAACCCTAAAAACTAATTCCCTAAACCCTTCATACATTGTCCAGGGTACTACTTGTCCGTGCCACTTTTCTATGTTACTTTTGTATGCTCAATTTGAAGTGCCTAGCTTTGCCCCGGTGTAATTTTATCAGTACAGTCTCTCATTCATGTATGTGAGAGATACTTATGTGACACTTGTCCTTCGATGATCCTTTTGGAAACTACTACATATGACTACATGCCAGTCCTGAAAATGTGTGTCTTTCTGTCTCTACAAAGTGTTTCTAGAGGGGTCTAAGCTCGGAACATTTAACTGTGACAAAGATTTTGCAGCTGGTATAACACCTTGTCAGAAGACATTATTCACAACAAACTGGCACTTAAGACATTGGCATAGTAGTGTCTAGTCCAACTGGGCTTTGTGGTAGCTGAGTTCTCTTGCATTATATAGCAGAGCAGACGAGGAGGCAAAGCTGGACTGGGTTGCAATATCGTCCGCACCTTCACATGGCCATCCAATTCAAGGATCTCAAGTAGCTGTCTAGCAGTCTGTTCACAACAAACAAAGTCATTCATTAAAAAGCTGAGAATCACAATCAACAGGGCATGATAGCCACATTGAGGTAGGAGAGATTGTGAAGAAGGGTACTTATGATTCAAATAGAAAAGAGAACTCAGACAATTTTCTGCTGTCTTTTGGCATGCAATCATAAGATCATATGAGTCAAGTGCCAGGCAGTCTCCTTGCAAAAATATCCATGTGATTATAAAGCTGTGCAACAACTGGACAACAAGTTCTTCCAGAGTAGTTCTGATTGGTAGTCTGGAAAACTGAACATCCTATCAAGCCTGAATTCCAAGGTTCCCAGAATCCTTTAGCATGTGCTAAGGTGCAAGCCACCTCTTGGACCCACGAGGACATAATTACATCAAAGACAACCACAACCACATTCATAACCTGTACTTAAAAGATCAGCCCCTCTCAAAAAATAGCATGGAAGAACATGTCATACCTGAGGGTTAAGGACATCTAAGTGCTCCACTAGCTGGTCCTGATCCACAGATTGCCCACCAATTTCGTCAAGCAAAAGTGAAACGACCCCAAAACTTTAGAAAGTCAACTGGCCAGACTCTGCATGTCTTCATACAGATGGTCTGATCTTTAGCTGGGAACATTACAAAACTCAGCTACCTATGATCTCAATATGCAGATTCAAGCATACACCGATTGAGAGTACCAATGACCACATACAAATCTTTGCCCTAAATACAGCATTTACTGTCCTTTCCCTGTTGTTCCAATCAAAAGAATGGCAGAGTTTCTAATGCTGAGCTTTAGAAGGATGGTAATTGACAGGCATGGGCTTTACTCTGTTATTGTCAAACATGGCCTATTAGTTGAGCTCGGGGTTTTTTTTTTCCAAATTCCTCGAAGTAGGTCCACTGGTGAGGATCCCCAGCATTTTTAAGTATTAAATGGCAACTGTCCTGGGTGGGCTGTAGCACTTGTGATTCCATGTTTCAGGTGATAGCTTTTATCTGAGTAGGAAACTTAGGATACAATGCTGCTGATTTTAACCATGAAGATCAGAAGATTTTATCTGACAGAACAAATGCTGCACACCAGTGGACCCACCAGATCCCTGCCGGTTTGACTACCCAAACCCTCCCCATTCATGGAAAGATATCTCGAAACTTAACCAGGCTGCATGGAGGCAAGAGTTTTAGTGATTTCCCAGCAATTGATCAACAGGCTAGAATAGATTACCTCTGTAACTCCAGGATTGAGCATCACCATCCCCATAACTCGACGAGAGAGGGCCTTCAGCATCCTACTGTTGGTGCCACCATCCGGAGTCAACCATGGAAGAATGGGCACACTCTGGGCTTCTTCCGAATTTGCATCCTTGTCAACATGAATCAGCACACGTCGATGCCCGCTGTTGTCCTTCAGTAAGCCAGGAGGATTGCGCAACTGCATACTACTCCAATGCCTGGTGACTAAATCATTCAGGCCACCTATGATTGTATTTGCTGAATCCATATTTTCCTCCTCTGAGACAGCTAGTCTTAGACACCCATTATCCACCGAAGTACCTGCATGTTTTCCCCATGTAAACAATTGAATGAAGCTCTTAGATTTCAATACATAAAATATCTGAAAGAAAAATTCTGCACATACTGAGGTGGTTGCAACACAAACATCATGACATGATCCCACTATACAATGCAGCATCCCATCACATGCAGAAGCTGCAGTACTTTGGAATGTATGTCCCTTCCTTGACTTATATACATCACCCTCTGTTAAAGCCAGCTCCCTGACATTTGCCTCCAAATCACCTGTTTTTACTTGTAGACAGCAATGGGCACTGTGTGCAGCAGCAATCACCCGCAAATGATCATATGCTGGTACCTGTGACAAGCACAGAGATGTCAGGTTTTAATTGTCATATGCACCTCAAGCCCATTCATGGTTTCTAAATTGAGAAGAACAGACATTATCTCAACTTCTCATTATTGCTGTGTGGATGTGATATCAAAGTTCATACACTATTTCTTGTAAATGGCTCTGAGCAGTCCTACAGTTTGCAAACATACAGACTTGAACTTTTCTGCATTCTGAGTTCTCTAAGCAAGCTGTTCCTGATGTTGACGATATTTCCAACTATCTGTCACCAGTGGAAGTTGAAAAGAGTTTGTGGGATTCTTTCAGGTATGTGGAAGAACCTGTTTGACAAGGTCAAAAACTGCAAGTGCGTGAACAGAAGCTGCTGCTAGCTCCTCAGTTGCTTCAACACCTGCCAAGTGGCCCACTGGATTAGAAAATTTCACCCCACGTCCACAACATCAGTAACAACTGCACCTTCTGGTCAACATAAATTCTATATAGAAATAGCTCTAGTAAAACTTTTGACAGGCTTAAGCTTCGTGGGTATATATAGAAAGCCAAAGCTCTCATAAGACTAGAAATAGGAACATAACTCACCAATTCTTGTAAGTGATTCAGTCAAATGTGAAATGCTCAAACCTTCTGCACCTGCATCTTCAATTATGTCCAACACTGCCTCTAGAAACAAAGGCTTGAGATTGAAGCCTTCACTATCATTCATGTCTTCTCCTCCCTTGGACACTTGGCAAAAGTGCTGAATACAGTCCGCCAAAACTGAGGAATGACCATGTCCAACTCCAATGCCTTCATCCACCACATTGACTACTGAAAGTCTGGAGATATCATCCCCCTTTACAATTCCAGATTCTAGCAGTTCAGTATTGGCTTCAGTGCTGTCAGTGTAATTGACTGAGGGAACTTCTTCAGACTCAATGCCAGATTCCAGAATGCAATCACCAACCACAGGAGCAGTGTTTGCCTGCTCAAAAATCTCGGTTAAGGTTTGTTCACTTGTTTTTGACCCCTTGGTTGAAGAAGCCTGCAACAAAGCGCCCAAAGGCTTTGAAGCTTGATGCAAGCACACGTGAATGCCTGGGAATCCCCGCTCACGCCGGAACCCAGGGGATGCATCTTGTGTTCTCTGAATCTTGGGCTTCACAAAGCCTACTTCCTGGCCCCCTTCAGGTTTCCGCTTCACTCCCGCTACCACATTATAATTATCCTCACTCTCTCCCAGTCCATTGCTGGGGAGGAATGGGGCCATACTCACTTCTCCTTCGGCCATAACTGCAAGCAGTTGAAGCAGCTGCCCACATAGGTTGTCTGCAGGGAGTGGGACCCAACTTTCTTCTAAAGCTGCATTATGTGTTGCAAGCCACTCAATCATGCTGATAGCCTCACTGCCTGTCCCAAATGGAAACCTTGAAGCTGATGCATTGTGGAAGAATTTTGGTGAAAGCACAAATGGTTGGTTGTCTTGACCAACAATCTGACCAAGAAGGCATACACAACTTCAGTACATTGAAGGGAAACAAAAAAATGATAAATTACATGCTGATACCAACAAGAAGAAGAAGAAGAAGAAGAAGAAGGGCATCCTTAAGCTGTTCATCAGGGAAAAAGGTGGAGAACACCAGACTGACCACCAGCTCCTTATTTCGAATGAAGGTGAATGCAGCAAAAATATGGGATTCCTCACAACGACGAAGTGCATCAACAAGTGGGCGAGGCACTTCTGCCTTCAAGGACGAGTTCAATAAAACCAGCTTCACAAGCTCAACTGCATTGGCAACTCCCAAAGAGCCTTGTACAGTCTCTTCAGAGGTCATCCCATTTAGTGACACCGGTACATCCTTTCTCTTCCGCGGTCTCACCCGAGCAGGCCGTGTCCTGACCTGTCTAACACTCATCAATGCATGACCTACACAACCCACAAGAGTCAGTACAATTCAACTAAAGGCCCTATGAATAAGATATTGCTATTCGTCATCAGTGAAAATGGCCATGATAAACATTCCCTGTATGTTGCTCGGTCACTGCAAAAGCACTGCTGGACCAAACTTTAAGCAAGATGATTTGGGCATGAGTGGCACCTGCACTAATGCTTGAGAGAGCACCATGTCTGGCTGTCAAGGTGTCATCTGAAGAAGTAGCATGCATTACACCTGCATCTACACTGGAAGTAGAAGTGTTTTCCACAGCGAGGAATGGAGAGAGAGAGGAGGAAGATGGGAAAGATAGCATCAGGAAATCCTCCGGACTTGTTCCAGCAATCTTATTTGACAAGACCATCTCTCCATTTTTCCCTTTGAAATCCGTGTCCATCATCTGTCCATCTGGCCCCAAGGAGGGAACTGGTCGAATGCCAGCCGCACGCTTACCACTGCAAGCCTTTGCCACCCTCCGGAGGCGCATGACCTCATTCACAGCTACCCCTATTGATGGCTCCTCAAATGAATCCCATGCAAAGTCTTGTTCCACTTCCAAACCACGCTGACAAGTTGACAATTGTTCTCTGTCATCCCAACTTGAGATGGTATCACCTCCAATAGCAGAAAGAGTTGGCTGTGATGGGTTGGAGATGACATCTATTCGAGGATCCCAACTTTGCTGTGCATCTTTGCTCTGAATATGTTTCATGTAGCGGGCTGCTAACAAGGAACAAAGATTCATCAGTGCTTTCCGAACAGAGAGGTCTGACTTCAATTGAGCGATTCGTCGTCGACAGGCAGGAGGAGGTGCAGGAAGCAGAGGCATCGTGACCCAGTCCACTCGGTGAATTCGTGCACCCAACATCGCCCGCTGCCGAGCATAACAACATACCAGAATTCTGCATCACCAGTGAAAAACACTGGGACTGATCAGAATGTATCTTAATTTGCATAGATTTGCAGCAGACACCTATGGTCATTGTGAACCAGAAACAGTAACATCTGACTACAGTTTAGAAATAGGGACTGGTTAGCACAGATGCTGTTCATGGTGCAAGGGGAAGGTTGTCCATAGAACTGATATCATGAGCTTTGAGCAACGGTCAGTATACCTGTCTAGGTCTTCTGACCAAGGGAACCTCCTAGAGCAGGGGGTGCCTTAATTTGCATGGATTTGCAGCAGGAATCTATGGTCATTGTGAACCAGAAACAGTAACAACTAAAACCAAGTTGGAAATAGGACTAGTTTTCAAAGAGATGCCATTCACAGCCCAAGGAGAATGGTTGTCCATAGAACTGGTATCATGGGTTTTAAGCAATGGTCAGCATACCTGTCTAGGTCTTCTGACCAAGGGAACCTCCTGGAGCGGGCTGGTTTCAGCTTGGTGACAACATTGACATAGTTGATGGGATTATCCTCAAGCACCCCCCTGCCATCATCATCGTCTTCATCACCAGTTCCTTCAGCAAACCCTTGGTTATCATTGTCCACACCTCCAGTGACCGAAAGCTCCCTTGGACCTGAAAGATTTGTAACAACAGTCAGGTATGAACTAAGAAAGGAGATAGACAAGACCCAGCAATTGCTCAGAGAACCACTCAGAAGTAAATATAATGGGAACCCTTCAATCCCAAGGTCACCACTAGGAAACAAATCTAATTATGAAGTGAGGGACTGACCTGAAGATATCATTGGTTGAAATGTAGCTGACCCTATCTCAGATTGTCGCTGCCTTTTGTAGGCCCTCACATGAGGCACTTCTGAAGTAGCACCAGACAGTAGAATGGGGTTCTTGAAACTATTGCTGGGATGAGGTTTGATGCGGTGACCTCCAGTATTCATTGCCTCAGTGTCCCCCATCCCTGACTCAACTGTACTTTCCTTTTGCAGTGCCTGTAGACGGGCTCTTTTGTTCTTCTCGTATGAAAACCTGAGCACCTGCAAATTGGAGGATCAGTCGCCTCTCATCCTAATTCATTTTTATGGTTACCATGGTCAAAAACATTTATCTGTTCCTTATTCTTCTCTGTGAATACAATAGGCTTTTGTTATCAGGATTTGAGGTTTTGATGCCATGGTGATTGGTAAATCAGCAATGAGGGTCAACCAGGAATGAAACCTGTTCTAGAGAAAGGTTGAGGTTCTTGGCTATGGCAGCACACTCTGTTGCAGTGATCCTGCGGTCAATGCCACCTGCCTCCACCCGCTTCATCAGTTCTATGCGTTGGTCCAAGCTCATTAAACGCAATGAAGTCCATGATCGCAAGCCAAAGAGCTTCACCCACAACACCATTTCCACATCAGCATTGAGAGAATCCTTGACCTCTGGAGAACGTGCAGCTAAACATCAGAAGACCCTGGTGATTAGTGGATGTGTTCTCACATTGCAATGCAAATTGCTAGATGCTGAAGACTGCAAAGTCCTCTCTGAAGTCATTTCTTTAACAGACTTAGGCTTTACTGTGGGCCCTTTAGAGAGGTCGTCACTCTAAGTTGCATTCAGTGCAAAACATGTGTCAGCCATGTCAGAAAAGACACATCCAATTAGCAATATTTGCCTGAAAATTGTTTGTATCAATTTCTCAGGCAACTATCCCTGTGTTGAACATGCCATGGAGGAAAGCACAGATTATTCTGTTCCTTATTGTTTTATGTGGATATGATAGGATGTCTGATATTGATCAGTAGCAAAGCAACACACCCCCAAGTGCCATTTACCACAGATCCCACAAAATCAAACCACAATTCAGACAGTTCGTTTCTCAGGAAATTACCTCAGGTACATTGGAGCCAGGGAAAGCACGTCGTGCAATGGTTGGTGTGGCCCCTGAAAAGAAGTATTCAAGAGTCTGCCAGTAAGCATCCAGGCTGTCCTTGGATGTTAAAGTAAACTCATGTCGTGCTCGTGGGGTTAAATCAAACGAGTCTAGGCTGAGAGATGAGAGGGGCTGTGGGGCGGGTTCTTCCAAATACGGTTGGCTTTCCATGGCATATGTGAGGGATGCTTCAGGAGTAGAGCCAGAGTATTTGCTCATTTCTTGATTCAACTGCGCCAGGAATTTGATGCTTCCCATAACAAGCCGAATGAGCTTCAAGAACAGTTTTCAACAGTCAGCACATGCAGACTAAGAAGAAAGAAAGCATTACGATGAATGAAGAGAGGGTTACAATATTTACCTTCAGCCGCCGGAGGACGTCAATGAGCCATGAGAGGCGGCCACTAGCATTGGTACTGGTGAGGCAACCAATTTCTTCTTCAGAACAATCACACAGGCGCAGCCCCTGTCGACAATATGAACCCAGGTTCTCTATCTTCCTTGTTGAACCTATCACTTGCAGAAACAGCTCCAATGGCATCGCCTACACACAGAAGAAGTTCCATTGCTTTGATGTAATCAAACCTACAGACAGCACACTGTTGGCATCTTAAAGAAGCGCCTAAGCTCTGGACTCTTAAACATTGGGTGTTCCAGTGTAAGTTTAACTTCTTTTAATCATCCCACATAGACCAGAAGCTAAAAGAAAAGCATGTGCCTTTGATATAGCAAACAGCCATACATGGAGTAATAGAACATACTTTTAGTGCAGCTGACAGCACAAAGACCTTACAACTGCTTGCATTGATATTTAGATCATCATGACCTCCATTGGGAGCTGCAGAGTGCTCAGAATTGCCACCATCCAAAATGTCACTTATGTATGACCAGAGAAAGTAATGAAGCATCCGCACCCGCACCATCTTTGCAGGAATGAAGCCATTTTCCTGCAATGAGCAAGCCTTCTCGGCTTCCATTTCAACTGTGGACCCAGATCCCCTTGTCATACCCCGAGATGAACTCATTCGTGTCACTCCAGACAATTCTGGCACCACATCAGATTTCACTTTTATGGAACCTTGCCCCCGAATGTTCATCTCAAAGTTACGAATGCGGTCATGAAGTGCAGTGAGGAGCTCTGGCACAATCTCAACTGAAGGGAGGAGGACAACCTCACTCACACGGCTTCGTCCACAATTGGTCAGGCCTGGCATGCTGAGCAGGATGCATTTGCATCGCCCCTCACGCTGCAGTTTCTGTAGCACTCGTGTCAGTGTCTTGCGGTCCATCATTGTGCCCCTACGCTCTTTCTCTGCATCCTCAAGCCATCTGTGCAGCTCCACCCGTGGTACAAACTTCTCTTCCTGCCTCCCCGACAAACCGTCTCAGAAACCAAGTTCTCTCCATTGTGAGTAAGCCAAACAGCAACTTAAAAGAGAAACCTGAGATGAAAGACATCAGAAAACTCCGTGTTTTACTTAAAAGTTGACAGGCACCTGAAGCCTTTGCAAGATTCGAAGCTCACGTTGCGCACCCGTAGTAGTCTGGGGGGTGCAAGGATACTGTTGCCCAGACCTGAACATTGATACAGGAGGGAAGGAGCTTTGCACTGTCAATGGGAGAGGTTCTGATAGCATCCTGGCTGGTGATATTTCCATTGCCGCAACACTCCTTCCCTTGTGCACCTCTGCATGTGGTGTGTCAACCACAACCAGAGCACGTGATTCATCCAACTGCCTTCCATTGGATTCCTCTTCCTCTTCAAACTGCCTTTCCATCGATCCAGCCCTGCCAGTTGCTTTTGTTGCATCCACCTCCACCTTCCGTTTTTCACTCACTCTCCTTCTTTGTCTTGACTTTCCCCCATGTTCTCGACCCACATTTGGTAAGGAAGACAGAGGAAGAAGCTTGTCTGTGAACAGGAGTAGAGGAAACATCAATGAGTTTACACAAGGCACAAAAGCACAATGTGACCTCCACAAAAAAACAAAAATCAAACATGTTCTGAGCTAACACAGCACACAGTGAAGAAGGCTTTGTCCATCCATACCAGGAGGAACAACACTTGGAGGTGCACAAAATTCTGGATTTGCAGGTACATGAGGAGCACCATGAGTGGCATTAGAAATTGTACGAAGTCGATACATCATAGACCTCTTGTGATTTACTGCCTCTGAGACAATGGATTGCATTGCCAGCATGTTTGTCACCCGGTAATAGTTGCGCTTGTTGTTGAGTCCCATCTTCTTCCATATCTGGAAGAGGGTCATGATCATAAGTACTTCAGAGACGCTGGATTTTAATGAAGCTAACTTGAAGATAGACATTCCGTGTCATTTAACAAAAACATGCAGCAAAGAACTTGGGAGAATGGTACTTACGTCGGTCATATACAATCCTTCAGGTCCAGCACTGTCAATAAGGTCATAGATCTGACGGTCAAGAGGAACTTCAACCACCTGCTCTGTTACTTGACCCCGCCTTGCACCCCAAATTGAGTTTTCAGATTCCGTTCCATCATTCCCAACACCAAAGGTCTTGGCATCAAATGACTTCAGCAAGCGTATACATGATGCTATCTGCATCAACAAGATTTGCACATCAAGCCTTCAAGTTGGGAGAACTCAAACTCTTTACCGGAGACTCTTGACTTCCTACTTTGGGTGTAATAAAGCTATAGATACAGTTAAAGAATCAGAAGACATCAATTGAACCAAACAGATCACTTAAATGAAAAAATGTCAGATCAATGCCCTGTATAAACATCACCCTGCTCAACCATGAGCAGCTGTAGCTGTACAGTGTTTCTGCCAAACAGGACATTCATCCAGAATAAAAACATAGGTTGCAATAAACTGGACAATTCAGTGCACAGACCATATATATATGTACAACTCTTCAATTGTTAACAGTTGGGCAAAAGTCTTATAACAAAGCACAACTACTCAAATAGAAAGATTTGAAATTTTTACCTTGCTCTCGGCAATCTTGGCGCTAAAAACCTCCACATAGCCTGCATCTTGCAGACGCTTCATGAGCTGTTCCATGAACAAGACATATCATCAATGACTAGTGCATTTATGCTGATCCACATCTGATACCATACCTTGTCAAGGTGATCAAATGATTACAGAACTGAACAGGCAAAGAATGATATACTAAGAACAATCCTGCAGATATATTTCAAACAGGTGAAAGTTCACATACCCTGCGCCAATGGCGGTGACCATGAGCAAATCGATAGCCTAAATCTAATTTCAGGTCTGACACAACCAGCACCTTCAAACATTACACACCCAAAACATTAACATGTCAGTCCACTGAGTCAATCTACCTTCAATCCAGTGCAATCCACATTAGCAGCAAGCAACTAACATGCTAAAAATCCAGTTCCAGAATAGGCTAACCTAAATTTCTAGACATGACATGAGAAGAGCAGGCTTGTAGGGCATGTAGGAAGAGGTAAAGGAATGAATCCACAAACTTTGCTGTGAAAGCAGACTAGTCTATCCAATGGACTAAACTCTCAAAGAACTCCAGTCAGAAAAAGATCACGATGAAGAAGAACAACTGCAAGAGAGAAACCAGAATCATAAGCTCTCTAGATGAGCTTCTTTTAGCATAAAGCACATACTGGACAAATGTGTCAAGCTTTGACTAATATCATACCTTCCCATCTGCAACCTCTAGTCGCTCACATACTTGAGCCATTGCCGGGAAATCATCATTGATATATAATCCATCACCTTTGCTACTATTTTCTTGTGCACAAGACGTATCTCCAGAGACAGAAGGAGGCATATCGGACACATTGCAGTTTGATGATCTTATCTCAAAGCGCTGATGAGATCCTAAAGCTTGCTCCTTCATGTAGCGTGTAAGATGAACTAGATTTGTGGTTACAATAGGAACATTATTGTTGGGCTGCAGCAATGCATTCTCTGTCAAGGACGATTGAGTGCGCACAATGGTGGCCTGCCGCATAACTAATCCCCGTGCCTCCAAACTTTTCAGAACATAAAACATTTTGTTGCCCCCAATTTTAAAATCTTTTGCAAGCTGACTCTGTGTTATACCATGACTCCTGTGTGCAAGAGGCCAACATCTGATTCAGGAGCAGTAGAACTGCAAAGACCATACTTTGTAACCTATCAGCAAGATAACAAAGAGTATATTTGATAGGAAGAACTCAGGGGGACAAAAGCACTAAGTCTATCATCTTTCAAGCTCTAGCATTCCTTGATCTACAAAATGACTAGACTTCTTCAATTGCAACCTCTAGGTTGGAAAACCCTAAATGAACACTTCCTCAACACAAGTGCAGGAGTTGCAGAAACCTCAAGGTGCAATCTTAGCTAACTTTAACCCATCAGCTCCAAGGGATCTCATTGGGTTACACATGAGCTCAACCCCAAGGTAATTCAAAAGTTGAACTCAGTGAGGATCCATCAATTTTGTGCCATATTTTGCCTGTGCTCCTAATTACATAATATGCATGAGATCATTTCCATCATGGACATACACCTAAAAAGGAGAGAGATTATATGCTCACGTTACAAGAATTAGGGTTTCAGAGGGGTAAACCTTGCCCTTGCAAGGCGTTCCAGAATGTCACGTTGGTCTTTGGAAAGATGTGCATCACAAAATTTCAAATCGTAGATGCCCAGACAGCAGTCACGCAATCCTTCAGGGGCAATCATGCACACTCCTAGTGTTTCTGCCTCTTCCACATTCTGAATTGAAGGACTGGAACACTCCAAGAGCTCTGTTTGTGCCGATTCATCCTGAAGAACAAGGAGCAGCAAGCCTGGAATCTTGAGGAGCTGCTGCCACAACATTTGCTTAGTTCGTGCAGTTAACTGCATCTTGGACAACGATGACGACGACGACGCAGTCCCCCCGGCAGCAGCAGCAGCTTGTAACCCTGCCCATAGCTTCGGCAGCGAACACCCTAAACAATTTTTTTCCATATCATCATCGCAAATAATTTCAGTCCCCCAAAAACCTTGGAAGGAGGAATGCAAATACAGACCTTCCAAACAGAGCTTCCAACACTGTTCCACGGCATTGCTCCCTCCAAGCTACAGACCAATTTCCAATTTCCAGTTCTGCTGCAAATCAATGAGGGCGGTTTTGAAATTCTTTTGCAACTCACTCACCTTGTATGCCTTCCACCGCCACTTCCTGCAACGCCGCCGACAGCAACGCATCCATCGTTAGCTTCCTCTTTCCCTCGCGGATTAAAGGTCGCGCTCGCTCCCCCTTCCGCCAGCTTCCGCCATCGCCTCCTCGGCTCTGCCTTCTCTGCCCTGGTAAATTTGTTGGCTAGCTTTGCCTACCAAGGCCCTTAAGGATATTATGTTTAGATTCATTATAGAGTATAATAGTAGCTTAAGGGATTTTTATAGGCCCCTAAGCTAATAATAAATAATAGGTCTATTTTATTTTTATATGAGGCATTTTTGAAACATGATATATTTTGGCTTGTGTTGAAAACTTGAGAAATTAGTTATAATAGAGTTATAATAATAATATCTTGAAGGATTTTTGGTTTCTTTTAGAGGATTTTTATTTTTTTGAAGATTATAATTTTTGCATGGTGAAAATAAATATTTGAGTTTTCATAATTTCTTCTTTTGCCTTAAAAATACTTTTTTAATGTAAATGGCAAGGCTTTAATAAATTCTTCACTTAAACTTGTGAATGTTTCATATGAAAATATGAAAATTTTGGATCATTTAGTGGCTTCGAAAAAACATTGGTCATTTTTTAATATTAATGTCATGTTTTAATTGTCATGCAATTTGAAAGCGATTCAAAATATTAATGGATTGCTCATCTTCTCGATGAATTGTTAAGGTTTTTTTGGAAGAATCTACCAATGGATAAATTATATTGTAAAATCAAAGCAATGTTTGAATCAAAAACATTTGAATGAACATTTTGCATGTGCTAACACCTCCCATAGTAAATAATGAATTAGGGTTTTGTTTTCTCATGTACATGATGTTGTCAAATAGAGGTTTTTGTTTTATATTCATTTTTTTTGTAATAATGAATGATATTTTTCAATATGTAAAATATGGTCTAAAACATTAACATTGTGTGAATCAATAATGGTTTGACATATTTGCATGTGTTGTGACAACATATTCCAAATTTATGTTGTAAAAAACTCATTTTTTTGTGCAATTTGTAATGATTTGTGGCAGAAACAAAATATTCACGTCTAGAAATTTATGCATGCATATTTACGTATCATCTGTAGAAGCTAATTTATTGACTTGTGATTTAATATTAGCCCAATTTGTTGCATCTTGATTTTTATAAACAAAATTGTATAAAAATTTATTTTTGATGAAATTAATGCATTTTTCGTGTACAATGTATGCATCATGCCACGTAACATGACTTTCTTTGAGTGTATCTTCATTTTCAAAAAAAGAATAAAATAATAATAGTTTTTTTTTATAGTAATTATCATGGTCAACAATGTTAATTGTAATGAATGCAACAAATTATATGGGATTTTTTTTCTTCTTGCATTACACTAAAATTTGATATATATTATTTCACATATGATTACATTTGTAATCATGTATGACATTAATGACTACATGACTATGTAGTAAAATTAAACTCATGGCTTATGTCATGAATAATGTTTTTGGTTGTAATAAATTATGTCATTTGTTATGTGACTTTTGTCACTATGTAATTAGGAAAGACAATGACTTTTTATTACTACAACAAGGAAATGTAATTAAGTAATTTTTATTTATTACCTTATGAAATGTAAACATGTGTTTAACCATGATACGTTAAATTAGTTAGGTAGGTAGGGAACTTAGGTTAAATAAGTATGTAGATAGGTGGGTAGGTAAGTAGGAATATAGGTAGGTAGGTAGTGAGCATAGGTTAAGTAGGTAAACATAGGTAGGTTGGGTAAATGTTAATTTTTTATTAATTAAATACATTTTTTGTATGTGTTAAAAAAAATTTGTAAATGTAAACTAATTAATTACTAGTTACAATTTTAGTCATAGTTAGTGATACATATTAACTATGTATCAAATACAAATTTGACCTTTATAGGTGTGAGGTCAAATATTATATAGTGTTTAACTAATTAATTATTAGTTACCTTATTCAATGTATTATTATTTAGTAATTTAAACTTGATTTAGTTCCTATTTGGTGGTAGGTAATTATAAGTCTATTTATTAATAAGAACCATTTAGCTTATATAAAAAGGTGAATTTGAGTATTTTATATTCTTGTTTGTTTGTAATAACATGCACAAGAGTTTTGTCATCTTCTCTTTTAAATTTGAATCTATGCATTGTGTTTAATTTAAACATGCATGCATAAAAACAATGAGATTTTTATGTACATGTCTTTTAGAAGTGTATATATGAACATTTGGTGACAATCTATTGGGCTAGGATTTAAGGTTTTGTTAATATCCATAGGAGAGGTGATCAAAATTTAAAATCTTTAAAAGACCGTAAACATTTGTAATCTTTTTCACCATTTTTTGGACTTGAAGGTTTTCCCATTTTTGTTTTTTTATTGAGAGGGAACTTTTTATGCAATTATTGAAATTCTTGATTTGAAGACTAAGAAATAGACAAAATAATTTTGATCTAAGGATTGTACATCCAAATCTTCATGGGGAACATTTAACTAATGATTTCTAACTAACGTAAGGATAGTGTCTCAAGATTAAGAAATTCTTGTTTACTATCAAGTTTTTGTGTTTCAAGATGGATCTATTATGTCGTTTGTTTCATGTACAAAATTACAAAAAGTTGATGAGAAATGTTTCATTACAACATTACTACAATCAATGTGGCACAAAAGGTTTTTCGAAAAAACAAAACAATGGTGTGTAGTAGCCTTTTTTAAAGAACAAATGTGGTTAATTGTCGATAACAACTTGTTACAAATATTTCATAAGCATTGATGGATCTTGTACTTACATTTCAAAAAATGAGTAACATAATGTTAATTAATTCCAATTTAACCAAATTGTTGCATAAACACAATTGAACACTTGAAAATAATGGGTGTGTACTAAAGTTGGTTGACACCCAGTTCCTGCAAATACACCATGGAATTTCAATGAAAATTGTGAAATCATGTCTATCAAAATTTATGAATCATGATGCATAACAAATTGACCAAGGTCTTATTTTTTCTAAACCAAGGTATGCGACCATGACCTATAAGTAACACATTCATCACAATCAATTACTACCTTACAACAATTTTTATCATTGTTATTAATTGTTTCATGGAAAACATTGACATGTAGTTGGTACCAATTCCCAATAACCTTCAAAAAAATACATGTAGAACCATAAACATAACCATGGACCCAATTAATCCAAACATGTGTCACAATTTTGCCACAACTTATTGTATCACTCATTTATGCATGATGTTATGAAGATACACAAACGACAACATCAAAAACTTATCATCTAAACATTTGGAATTCCCAATCTTTATCATTTAAAAACATCATTAGCATTTGCACAAATTTGGAACCATTGATCATTCAAAAATGTTTGATTCAACATTTAGTAAAGATGATGAAGAAGCATAAATAATTGGAATAGTTATGCTACTAACGTGTCCTTGGATTACTTGAGAACAAATTTAATGTTGTATTATGTCAAATATCCACAAACAAGTGACTAAATACCATTTGGATTCTCATTTAGTGTTTGAAACTAAAATTCAGCATTGTTCATACTAGCCTTTAAGCACAAGCCTCTATAGTCTATACCATACTAATATTAGTCATCATTCATAATGTCATAACAATAAACATTGTTTCAACTATTGTGTATAAGGCCCCCCATAGAAACACCAATCCAAAAGTTGATTAGAAAAGGCTAATGAACTAACCCAATTGTATTAAGAGATTATAAGCATGGAAACACTAATCCAAAAGTTAATGAATAAAAGGTGATGAATTAACCCTATTGTATTAAAAGATTATAAGCATGGAAATACCAATCCAAAAGTCAATTAATAAAAGGTGATGAATAACCCTATTGTATTAAAATATTATAAGTATAAAAACACCAATCAAAAGTTAATTATAAAAGGGTGATGAACTAACCCAATTGTATTAAAAGATCATAAGCATAAAACCAATTTAAAAGTTAGTTTGAAAAGGATATTTAACTAACCCAATTGTATTAAGAGATCATAATCATAGAAAAACTAATGCAAAAGTTAATTTAAAAAGGGTAATCAATTAAAGGTGCATTCACACTTGATGTTAAGGACTCTAGTATTAAGTCCCCTAACACTAAGCTAATCATTTAGAACCTAAACCTATTTACCATGAAGATTTATGTTAAGTTAACATTCACTTAACATTAAAAATCACCCATTTAACATTGGGTACCACCTAAGATGCCACTTAAATTTTCATTTAACATTGACTTAACATTAGGTGTGAATGCACCTTAACCCAATTATATTAAAAGATCAATGGTCAAATCGATTAATGAATATCATAATGTTAATCCTTGAAATGGGCCATCAATAGTTGTTTGTTGAGCAAAAGGTTTTGCAGGATCTTCAAAAATGTTGAACATTGGTGTGACCACATCACTCAATCCACATTTGAGGTCTTAAACCAAATAACTATTTAATGCCCTTTTGGGGCCTAACAATGTAGCCCTATAAAGAACCATATGGTTCTACCACAAGGTTTGATTTTTTGATTATGGAAGTTTATTGCAATAGAAAAGAATGCACATTATTCTCCATGTCAAAATGGTTAGTACCATGTAGCTAAGTGGTTTAGATTTTGTATCAACAAAATTGTAACAATTTTTTTTTTTAATTTTAATTCAAAGAATATTGTTAATTTCTTTTGTTGAATAAAAAAAATGTAAACCCATGTTGTGTGGTTTTATGCAAAACCACGAAAGGGTGAAAAACATGTGCAAGAAAACAACCAAAATAAGCACAAGACAGAGTTTGATGGGTAGGTTGGGGGGTGGGTGGTAAATAAAATCTCACCACCTTATCAATATTTACCACATCTAATGTGTATTGTTTAAATTCTCCTTTAAAAAATCATTAGTGGTGTTCAATATGTGACCCTACAAAATTATTTTTCACATCCATGTTTAGTTATTTACTTTTCTATAATTTGAAACTTGGAAAACAAATAGGTGGGGGACTATTAATAGGCAACCACTTGAACCAATCATTATGAAGGCGTGTAATTATGCTAAGCCAAATTGACATATTTAAAATTCTCAAAAATGATGATTTTAATGCTAAGAAACATGATTTAAAAAGTAAATGTGTAAAAAATTGCAAATTAGTTTACAAAAATTGTCACAAATGTTTTTCTTACTTGACAAAAGCATAAAAGAAAATTGTTGGATAAAAACATTTCATAATGGAAAGGCACACATTTTTCCAACTTATCCTTTCAAGTTTTGCTAGATAAAAAACGTTTACCACAATTCTTTTGATTTCACTAAAATGACAATTTTTTTTGGAAAAAAACATTTCACATTGGAAAAAGAATGTTTTACCAATTTTTTATAATAAAATCAAAAATTATTAAAACAAAATCCCAAGAAAGAGAAGACAATTATATATGTTATTTGGCATTTGCAAGTAAATAACCTTTTCACTAAAAGCCTATTGCCATTAATCAGGGGTGAGCCTTATGCCAGTCATATCAATGAATTTTAAACCAATAAAATTTTATATTTGTTTAATTTTCAAGTGATAGTAGTTCATTAGTCATAACAATATGTGAATTCAATAGAGTTATCCATAAAATAAGGGTAACACATCACCAAAACTTTGAAAATCATCACATAAGGGATGGGATTCAAAAAAAAATGTGCAAAAAAATACATTAGCATTCAAGGGGGGAGGAGGAACTCAAGAAACCATCTATTTTGGCGATGAACTAAATTTCATCATGTTTTTCCTTTTTCTTGAACGCCTCCACTACTACTACATATATTTTCATTGTTCCTACATGTACAACTACTATAATTACTCTCAAACCTTGCACATCAAATGTTGAGTTTTAACATTTCAATATTTCCTATGCAATTTGTGCATAATTTATTTCATGATCATGTGATCAATGTCGATTTCACTACAAATAAATGATATGCAATAGTTTTGGTTTATGAACTTGGGTAGAATTTGAAAATCTTGGTTGCACTGCAACATGGTTGTTTGCACACATTTCAAATAATAAAAAACAATTTGTTTTCCTTATGTGCTAGATTATCGATGTGTTTAAGGATATGTGCAAAAAAAAACTAAATTTTATTTTTTGAATGTAGGATACCTTATGTTTCACTTGTTTTTGGTTTGTGTTGTACATTAAGTTGAAAACTTGACTTTCAACTTGTATTCGCTTCTTCATAACCAAAAACATGAAGTCCAAAATTGAACATGCAATTCAAAACTTACATGTATGACAACATTAGGAAATAACACTTATAACATTTCCAACCATATGACTTAACATGGAGTTCAAGAAATGAATTGAATGAAAAATGGACAACAAATATCTCCTTTTTTTCACAAATTGTAATGTTATGCCATGTGTGGAGTTGTGAAACTTATTAACATTACAAAACATTACAAAACCTTGTGTAACATGTATAATAATGATGCAAATGAAAAAAATGACTACACCCAACACATCATTCACGACCATGGATGTATTAAAAGTAATATACCACTTGATTCTTTTGTTTGACATGCATGTAAATAAAAAATACAAAAATACAAAGATTTTTACATAATTGGTTGTGTGGAACGATGTGGAATTGACAACAACCATAAACATTTGAAGCCATGATTGTGTAAAAAACCACATTCAACCTCGCAACATAAGGTTTTTCCTTGGAAACAACCTCAATTTCTCATTTTCATTCTAGCATGGCCATGGAACTTATGATAGCAAAATACCATTCAATGATTATATAAAGTACATAATACTTGTGGTTAAAAAAATAAAATTGTAAGATATATTGATTTAAAACCTCTTCAAATGCACACAAAATTGATTGCAAAGTTAAGAATTTCATCCAATTGATGTATACAATGATTGGCCTTCATAATTTGAAAACATGACTTTCATTTAATACTTCACAAAATTTGAATATGATAAAATGCAACATTTGTTTTCATAACACTATCATGATCAAGATAACCTAGAAAACTACATTTACACAACCAACAAACTAACAAGATTCACAAATTTTCATCCCACACATAACACTAAAACATTTTTTTACAACTTATTATTGCAAAAAATAACATTTCAAAATGAAATTGAATTATTATCCACATCAAACTTAAAAAATAATTACATATGAAAATGTCACATTTGTGGCCTTGTATCGGAATCCATTTTTGATGGAATATGCACATACACATAAACATTTTGGAAATTGAAAAATGATCACAATTGCTTCAAGAATTATTAGAAGACAATCCATATATCGACCCACAACATGTAACATCGAAATTAAATAGCCAAAAAAAAAAAATCCTTATTTAATAACTTCATCAAATACAACCTATTCCAAAGCCATTTGAAGATGTATTTCATCCACACATTTCCATGATGAAATTTAACAATGAACAACAACAAGTACTTGATTCCGTTACTAAAAACCCACATGATCTACACATTTTCACACACACACTTAGTAGTTGCAAAACATTTTTCGTCAAATATATCACACAACATGACGCACCCCCAAACTCTTTGATAGATACAATTGTGAGTCTAAATGTGAAAACAACAAAAGGATAAGGAGTTGGGCCACGCTCCTTAGCTCGTAGCATTTTAGGGTAGAAAGGCATGCTAGAGTTCCGGGATGGGGATTAGGAAAAGTGACAAGCAATTCAATTACTCATATGGACCTGCACAAATTAAATAACAAGTTGGTTAGTGCATAATTGGAGTACTTTTAGTGCACGGATGAGCCACGAGCAAACATGGACTCACAAAACTCACCATGGCCCAAACTTGGGGGAAGCCACCACCTTCCTCTTTATAGTATTCTTTGTGCATGGCCACGAGGCCAACACCCAAATGTCATTTTGTCACGTGTCTCGAAATTCTTGAAATTGGAACTTTCACAATTTTGGAGGCCCATAACTTTGTGTGAAGACCTTTAATTGAGATGAAGTATGAAACAAAGTTGTAGCCTTCGTCGAGATATTTCCAACGGTATGTGGCATGCCACCTGCACGCAAGGAAATCAAGGCGATTCCTGAATTTTAATGGTCGGGAGTTAAATTGGCAATTTGACTATTGACCTTTCTTTTGTACTAGTGGGTACCTATGACCTTCGGACACTGTGAAGTCCCCCGGTTTCTTTAAACCGTATTTATTTATTTAAAATCGGGAGCGTGTTTCTCCCGAGCAAGATGGTTCCGGTGGATGCGCAGGTCCTCCAAAGGGGCCTCATCTTCCTTTTCATTCATTGGTTTAATGAGGGTTGTTGTGTTGAAGGGGGGGAGATAGGTGAAGAGGTCCGTTCCATGGGAAAGGTAACTAAGGAAACAAAAAGGATCCCAAGTTTTAGTGTAATTAGGGAATTTTTTTTGTTTCCCTAGTGTAAAGTCAACCAATTTTCCTAATATTTTCGAAATTTTCGCCAAATTTTTGATATCACAAATTTATAAACAAATTTATTTTTAAAAATATTATTTTAAAAAAATTTATAACAAAGAAAACCTAATCCCAATTCCCAACTTGGCAAATAGTTTTATTGCAAGTCTTTACATGTTATAAAAACAAAAAATTATTTAAGTATAGGGTAAAGCCCCTTATTTCTGAAACCCACCCCCCCCATTGGCCCTTTTCCACCCCCCCCCCCCCCCCCCCCCTCCCCC
>Ga0116231_10006121_pt1 | contig 23241 bp, 19 predicted proteins | sample S1TSphgellanicum_2_FD_89695 | JGI IMG/M metagenome (GOLD analysis project Ga0116231, IMG submission 89695) | Host-associated microbial communities from peat moss isolated from Minnesota, USA - S1T2_Fd - Sphagnum magellanicum MG | ecosystem: Host-associated > Plants > Peat moss > Unclassified...
AAAGAAAACTAATTTTTTTTTTCTCCTTTTATCTTGGGTTATTAATAAGGGGGGATTGTTTTTTGGGCAAGATTTTAGGGTTTGGGGGAGCGATTTGCCCCCCCCCCCCCCCCCAGGGGATTAATTTTGTAGGGTTAAGTCCAAGGGTGGGATCCTTCCCCAAACTAGGGGCCTAGGGCCAGGTTGTGAGGCCTTCCCCCAAGTCCAACCCCAGCTTTTGGGAATGTCCCCCACTGTGGTCTTTTACCCATCTTAAAGCAATTTGGCTAAATTCATCATGAACCTAAAGGGGACGTGATGCCTTGCCCTCAAGCGTGGGAGGGATCTTGTGCCTATAAGGGAGGGAGGGATCTTATGCCTACTTATAGCCATAAGATCCCTCCAACTGCTCTTAGGGAGTAGGCATAATATGGGCTGCCCTTCAAATACACTATGGAAATTTCTCAAAATGGACTTTTCTACCTTTTAACATAAAGCAAATGTGGAATTCCTTTGTGCAATGCTATTAAAGGTATAGCAGATGAAAATTTTTCTTTGATTTCTAGCACTCTAACCTCCCCCCCCTCTTTGTGTTTTTGCTTGGGTGCAAGTAATTTCAATCATTCACTACTAACCCCTAATGGTGGGGGTGACATTTAACAAGGGTTTGATTAGTATTCAAGTTGTCATGTTCTCAAAAATTATGAGTTCCTACTCTTAAAGTATCTCGTATTTACCAGCATTGGGTGGGTATTTGAAACGACACCCAAACCTCACCGGGTATCAGGGGTGGTTCTTAATGTTTGTAAAGAATGTATTTCGGTTTTGATACATAACCATGGTTCTCCTTTATTAAAAAATAATCCAATACCCATCTAGAAAAATGTTAGTTTTTTAATATGAGAACTGTCAGTCTTTGAATGAGGGTTTTGAAGTAATTGAAACTGGAGGTTCTTTGATTCTCATTTTTGTTCAAGAACCGGTTTGGATATATATATATATATATATAACCACAGTTCTCAACAAGTCAAAATATTGATTCTGATATATCATCACAATTCCCCAAAAATTAACCCACAGGTCAAATAACCTTGTATAAAACTGTTGGTTCTTTCACGGTTCTTCCATGAAATCCACTGGTTCTTTGAGGGGTTTGAGATAATAACTGGAACAAGAAGTCAATTACCAAAATCAAATAACCACTCAAATTTGGTATCCAGGAACCTACCATTATATAACCATTGGTCACATCCATGGTTTATAACTGCATTTCAAACCATATCCGAGCCATTCTGAGCAAGTGGATTGTGTCTGTCCATGGAAGGAACATACATCTCTCTTACCCGGCTCCAGATTATATCTAGATGCAACCAATTCCTAATAACCATCTTGATCTTTGGTCGATTATTAGAAACAGGAACAGACCCCCAGTGGTTATCAGGGCTGTTCTTAGGATTCGACCGCAACTGTCACATAATCAATGTTTCTTTGGTCCAACGGTTCTTTATAAATTCAAATACCCGCTAAACACCCAAGGGTACCCATTGATATCACTTCTTCAAAATCACTTCTTCAAAACCCTCCAAGAACTGGACACCATGGCTTTATAGAAGAAGATGGCATTGTTTTGTTGTTGTTTAAGAACCACGGTTACATATCAGACTTGACTTCTCTTGGTTTTTAAAATCATTGTCATGAAATAAAAGGAACCTCCCTGAGAACAGAAGGGGTTTTGCTGCCATATCTAATACCCAACCAACATTTGGCCAAGCTTTCCTCCTAACACACTAATAACCATCCTTTAAGAACATACTCACTTGGCTGTGTTACTCAACTAGAAGTAACTCTTGTTTAATCATCATTTAAAAATATGATTCATGGATATTATTGCACATATATGGAACATTTACAAAATGAGAATTTATAACCTCAGCTAATCTTAATAATACCCAAGAAATTTTTTCCAAAAGTATTGGGCAGCTTCTCAAGATACTCCTAATTATCATTGTACATATTCTACACACATGTGATGCTAGTTATTCTTGTACTCAAGTTTTCGCACCACATTTGATCTCTTTGCCTACCACGGTATGTTGTTAAGAAGAGAACAAATGAATTAACCACAGGTGAACAGCCTTTGATCTATAAGGCAGACAAATGTAAGCACCTAAATATTGAGCCTCTAATCCCATGTGGCATGTGACCTTGACGGCCTTTGGATGAGTGAGAATACAATGTGATGCCTGCCTCCCTTGTGGCCAATGGGCAAAGCCGGTTTCATTTGGAGGGGGGCTAATAGGGACTAATTTTCAACAACCTCTCAATTTCATGGTGTAAAGAATAAAAAATCAAATATGTGTTACAAACTCCATCCTTTTTCCAACAACAAAAAAAAAAAAAATTGATTTTGTGCAATTTAGCCCCGCTTACCCCATTGTAAAATAAGGTCAACCCAATTTGGGTCAATACAACTCTTAAAGGTTAACCTAAGATATGCAAGGAAATAAATTGATGCAGATATGCTAATGAATAATGCTTATTGACAGCCATTAAAAGTAGCTCACCACCAAGAGTGTCCCAAATATTGTACTTGAAAACAAATATTTGGTCTTGTGGTGTGGGAGTAGTTGTTTGGCCACAATTGCAAGTGGTGTGACCATGAGAGCATACTTGACAAAAGGGATGATTAGAGTGAACAAGATGACAAAATATGATGATGTAGCCTCCCATGGTAGGTTAAGTGCAATTTGTGATTGAAGGTTGTCACCAAACATCAAGTAGTAGCCTATGATGCCAAAGCTCCCATATAAGATCACACATACTAGCACAAAACAAATCATCAAGATTTGCATCTCCAAACATAGGAGGATTGGTAAGTATTATGAACGACATTTTTTTTGGTTTGCTTTGGAAACAAGGGGTGTGTCTTAAGGCAAAAGAAGAATTATGGAAACTCAAATATTTCACCATGCAAAAATATAATCTTCAAAAAATCCTCCAAGAGAAACCAAAATGCTTCAAGATACCATAACTCTATAACTAATCTCAAGTTTCAACACAAGCCAAATCATCATCTTTCAAAAATTCTCATATAAAAATAGATGTATTACCTAAGGGCCAAAATCCCTTAAGCTACTATACTCTATAATGAATCTAAACACAATATCCTTGCCTACCAAGGCAAGGCCAACAAAGGAAAGTTTGAGAAAGAATATATATGCCTACATCTTGCAAGATATGATTCTCTTGTTGTTTACAGTTTGCACCCACGTATTATATGTATAATTTTGAAGTTAGAATTTGAAGGAACCCAAATTCAAACTATAGTTGTAGACCCTAAAACCTCACCAAATCTAATTCAGACCTATTGTCAAAATTGTGAAGGCTAAAAAATAAGTTTGAGAAGTTTGAAGAAAACCCAATGTAGCAAGTTAACTTAATGCCAAAGAAATTTGAGGCAAAATATAATGCAGAAAGTTTAAACCATTGGTGTGCAGTTCTCAGATTTTGTTAATAGCCTCCAATTCCAGGTTCTTAAAAATTGTAGAAATTGAAGAACCTTGGTTCCAGCTTAAACCTTTAGTTCTTTGTCAGTTTTGTGATTCTGGTTCCAATTCTTTCATACTTTCAGACTCGAAAGAACCTCCCTCTGGTTCTGGGTTTCTGAAAATTTAGGAAGAACTGACAGTTCTCATGAAAGAACCAACAAAGAACTGGTTTAAACCAAATATGAAGATTTGTCAAGAGATTTGACACAGATGAGAAGATGGAACTTACATATGGGAGTTGGGTCTTGTCCTTCATGGAATTGCTGGTGTGAGGTTTACAGTCCCAACCAACCTGCTTGAGTTGTTGCATACCATAGTACCTTGGCAAATACTTTTGCTTACATACCCAGTAACACATAGATATAATTGTTGCAAGCTTGTTCTTTGGGCTCAAAAGGCAAGGAGATTTTATTGGAAGCTTTGGCTGTGGAGCTCAAAGTCATGGGATAATTTACTCAACTAATTCAATCAACTCTACTTTCCCTATACAAAGTCTACTTTTCACATAAGCATGAATTTCTTATTTGCAATTGAATAAAAACACTTTGCAACTCAAGTTTCAACAAAACTATGACATTACTGTCTAAGTGCAAATGTTAATAGACTAAATGTCATTGCCATATTAAGGAAGCAAGTCAAGTTAGGTCTCATGTCCTCAAAATCTTCATACCTTTGATGACACAAAAAGTCAAGAAACATTTTGCCCCTGGGAATAACCTTCTATTTAAATTTGTTTGCACCAAAGTGTACCCCACGAATGTCAAGATGGTTTAGTATACAATAAATTTAGGTTTGTTGCACAAAGAAAAGACAATGTTATCAAAAATGATTCTCATCATGCACAATGATAATGTTGCAAGTCCCATAGTCATCATCAAAATTCAAAATATTCCAACAAATGAGCCTCAAAAGCTTTGGTTAGTCCTGCCATGAAGAAAGTGGTGGGCTTGATGCAACACGCCATGAAAATTTCATGATAAAATCAAAGCTTCGCTCACCTGCAACTTCATCAATAGGCACAGCAGCTTCAATCTTCACAATTTCCTCCTTGCTCAAAGCAACAGCAATTGCCCCAATGTTTGACTCTAGGTTAACCTTCTTAGTAGTCCCTGGAATGGGAACCACATCATTGCCCTTATGTAGAAGCCAGGCAAGTGCTAGTTGGTTCAATGAACATTTTTTTTCTTCAGCAATTGACTGCACCTGCGCCCGCAACATCATGTTCTTCTCCAAGTGTGCACCTGACAATCTCGGTGGGATCTGTAGAAACATAGTTTGCATTTTTGGTTTTAGTATTCATCATTTTACAGTTTCAGGTGGATTGCATAGATTTGACTTGAGTATGCGCAAATTTTTGTTTCACCAAGACCCTTGACAGAGAGGTCACAAAGTTAACAAAAGCTCAGGGAAATCAGAATTCTGGAATAGACAAGTAAGATTCGACCAAGGTGAAGAGGGAGATCACAAACCATGTGGAGATTATATGCCTCCATATTGGCATTAGAGAAAAACCCACGCCCAAGTGGAGAGTAAGGCACTATTGCTATCCCCAACTCCCTGCACAAATAACCCTCATACACACATATTTAAATAAAAATTCCATATATGCACATGTATAAAATGCATCACAGTGAGAGCATCGCATAGAGTTGCAAGTCTATTATGTAAATTCATATGTTTTTTCCATCACTCTGAGTGTAAGCTGTGAAAAAACATCTTGGTATGAATCCATGTTTATAGATCTAATTGACAGCTAGGGTATGCTACAAGATGTTACCTGCATGTAGGAATGATGTCTTCCTCCACATCCCTTGTCCACAAAGACCACTCAATTTGCACAGCAGTTATAGGGTGCACAGCATGAGCACGTCGAATCTCAGATGCCGAAGCTTCAGACAAACCCAAATGTTTCACCTTTCCTTCTTCCACCAACTTCTTCATTGCCCCCACCTACCCAAAAAAATCATTTCAGGTTGCAAGCATCAGCCCCAATCTCCTAAATATGTTTTGTGGTCTTCTTATGCATTTGAAGATAAGGGTTGGAACCAACCATACATACTTACAGTGATTTCAATGGGCACCTTGGTGTCAACACGATGCTGATAGTAAAGATCAATGTACTCCACACCCAACCTCTTTAAGCTTGCTTCACATGCTGTTCTAACCCACTCCGGGTCTCCTCTTACTTGCAAAGATCCTCCCACAGAAAGAAGCCCAAATTTAGTGGCAAGTTGCACCTTTTCCCGCATCCCTTTGATTGCCTGTTGCCATTTTTTCCACCATCGCCACCCCCACCGGTCCACCCACCGATCCACCCACAAGCCCCCTTCCATTCAATTTTACCCTGTCTCTCTCTCTCTCCAGAGATGACTAAATGCAAAAGAAAAGGCTGAGATGGAGAGATTCAAGTACAAAGTGAGATAGTTCTCCCCCCTCCCCCACACAAAGACAAAAAGACAGACAGGCAATTGTATAGTGTAGCCAATGGTACAACACTTTAGAGGCAAAACCTTATGCACACAAGAAGCTCAAGCTCAATGGTGGATTTGCAAGTTGTGAATTTCCTCTCCAGATGAGGTTCCATTACCATACATTCATACAGTAATTCCAGCTTAGGGTCCTTGTTCATCCTCAAAACAAAAAAGATAGAGACACAGACAGACAGACAGACAGACAGAGAGCATCATCACCTCACCTTGCCTATAAGAACTTCGTTGGTATGAGGACCATATGCATCAGCAGTATCAAGGAATGTGACTCCACTATTGACAGCATATCTGATGAGCTCAATCATCTCTGAATCAGGCTTTGGAGCTCCAAACAATGGAGCCATACCCATGCACCCTAATCCTAGAGCTGATACCTCAAATCCCTCAGGGCCAAGCTTCACCCTGGGGATGGTGGGAAGCTGATGATCACTAGTAGATCCTGCCATCATCAAAAGTGTGTGTATCTCTCTCCCTCTATCTCTCTATCCTTTTTGTTGTTCAAGTAGGAGCTCAAAAATTTGCCGAATTTGGCATCAGTGTGGGTCGGCACTTGGCACTATATAGTGTTGTTTGTAAACAACTAGAGGCCAGAACAAGTGATTGTTACTTGAACAGCAAGTCTGTAGCCTGCCCTCATGAGCCCCTGCAACTTCAGGTGATGGTGCTCATTAGTTTTCTGATAAAAATTAATTAATTATAAATTTATTTATTTTTATTTTAAAAATAAATTTATTTAATATTTTGAAATTATTTATTTATTTATTTAAAAATTATTCTGAATTATAGATGAACTAGAATTCTTTTTTTCAAATTTGTGAGTTAGGTATGTTGGCGACTAATCCAATCCAAAAGAGGGAGTAGTCAAATTTGACGGCAGTTAAAGTAGAAACGTGCAGGAAACTTTTATCGTACATTTTGGCGACATGATAGAAACTATTGTCTAAATATGGCAACACGCGCCCATTTTTTCCCAAAATAAAAACTGCTTTATATTTGCAACGCCACTCTCATCAGTGTGAATTTTTTAAAAAAAATTGGGGTGCGAATTTTTGCATTTTTTCACCTGAAAATATGATTTTGGCATATACAAAGGAGTTTTTGACAAAGAATGGCCCTAATTCGCCATCTTTCGAAACAATGATTTAAATTCCCGTATTTTTATGACAAGTTCCAGCAGGTTAGCCAAAACATAAAAAAGGATCCTTAAATTTTTATTATTTTCATAAGAGTTCATAGACAAATTTGGCTAAATCTTCTTATGGAGGCCATTTTGGCTACAACACAAAATTGGGAAAAAAAAACCCTGGCGCTGACGTCAGAACACGTAGTCCATCATCATGTCGTAGCCAGGGTACCTAATAATTTATTCATTTTTTGTCATTCACTTTTGGCAACTAAAATAATAATGTTTTTACAATTGGCACTATACTAAACAATGAAGGTAGTGTGCTTGAGAGTTTCTTTCAGATTTTTGGCATAGTAGGTAGGTATTTTCCAGAATTTTCAAAATAAAATAAAATTAGTGCCTAACCAACCTAGGCATTAGGTTAGTTGATTTGATTACCTAGTTGTGGCCCATGGATGGGGTGCATCCAAAGTGATACAAGGGGTTGGGCCTCTTTGGGACCCACCTAAGGACTTGCTTGGAACCAGAATTCTGCCCTTGCTGGCCTGCTCTTTAACGTTAAATCCGGGTCTTTTTTCTTTTTTTTTTTCAATTTTGTGAGGTAGGAATGGCAATTGTCCGCAAGAGGACTTAGCCAAATTGGGCAATCAACCCATTGAGGTAGCACAATCGATTAGCCAAAAAATGGCCTAAATAGCCAGTCCTAATCCCCAATCTTGTGAGGTAGGTGGACTGGCAAATCATTCACAAGAAGACGTAGCCAAAGGCCATTAGGTCTTTCTCTAGAGGAAAGTAGAATTTTTTTGGGAATGCCACTATATTTTGACAACATGTTATATGGTCTAAATATGGCAAATTTGAACTTAATTTCTTTGAAATATGGCGACTTTGGCCCATTTTTCCCCAAGAGTATCCTCCTGTATAAGATTCACAACCCCCATTTCTTTTTGTTCATTCCCAAATGGAAAACAATTGCCAAAAAGAATTTTAAAAAAAAATTGTTGGTCCTCACCTTAAAACCTGTGAAACATGCATAACGGCTTCTATGGAAGATGCTCCATAGCAGAATAATTTTCATGATTTGGACGAATTTCTTTTTTGAATTTTGCACAATGCCTATGTCATGTAGACCCACCAAGACATCTAAAAGGATTCCAAAGGCCATATAAAAACCATTATGTTGTGGAAAGGAGGCCAGAGTGATGGTGGACATAATCAGAGAGCTTCTGGAAGGAGGATCTGGTGGAGTGAAGAAGGGCAACCCTGAAATGTGCAAGCTTGATGGAAAGTAGTCTACAAGTTTATAGTCATGAAGGTTAGATTGGAGTGTCACATGTTTACTGTAGTACCTTGGCCATTTTTAAACGCATGCCCGTCAAATGATTAATTAATTATTTTCAAAAAATTCATTTCAACGTTTCTAAAAATAATATTCCTAAATATTCACTATTATCCTTCCCAATATTTTTTTGATTTGGAAAAAATAACTTTTGAAAATTTCAACATTTTTGAAAATAATATAATTAGTGTCGAATTGGCCATGGTACTAACTAGGGTAGTCTACAAGTTTATAGTCATGAAAGGTAGATTGGAGTGTCACATGTTGTGTCACAAAGTTTTTGTTGGAATTTCATTGTTCTATACTAGTATTGTGTGATTCTTCCATATTAGGAAGAACCTTTGATTCCATTGAGGGGTGGTTTTGGTTTTGATTCTTTTTTCTATTATTAAATTTGACTAGTCCCAATTCTAGGGAAGATTCGGGGTAAGGGTAACCTTCCCACTAAATTCCAAAATCCAAAACATCATCTAGAACAATGCAAATAAATCAATTTTTTTGCAATTATCCTTTTGGACCACATGGAAGAAAATATGGAAAAAGATTAATCATAATATAATTAAAAGAGCCAAAAAATAATTACTTTTAATTTTATTCTATTTTTATAGAGGTGCTTTTATAGACTCACTAATGGGGCTTCATAAGAGTATTCATGAGGATTTCATGTGGAAGCACTTACAATTTTCAAATGAAAATTTCAGTTGAAATTAAAATTTGAAGGATTATTGAAAGGGTGCAAGAAAGCAAAGAAGCCTAAGTAAACCAAAATAAAATGATATTAAACATCCTTATTCCTACTCAAGATAGAGAGCAAAGACTTACTCATGAAAAAGACATAGACCAATGTGACTGTTTCTCACTAGGTTTTCAGATCCTAACCTAACCCTGGTTTGGTTTCCAACCTGGTTCTAAACCTAGGACCTGGTTATGGTTAGGTTCTAGAAGGTAACTTGAACTGGAACCATCAATTCAAAACCACACAACATTATTCTATAGGGTAAGCATGTCCATAACCAAACACCCTTCAATAATCAAACGCCCATAATGTATAGAGGGACAACCTTTGAAAATATGCCCATGTTTTGCCCACTATTCAAAAAATGAGCTATGGTCGAACACACAATTTAATAATATAATGTTCAAAATTTTGGAAAGGTCCAATTAGAAATAAGGGTTTTGTGTTTAATTATGGGTGTGGGTGGGGTGCAGGAAGAAAAATGTTATATTACCATTGCACGTCTTACGTTTGGTGATGGGGTATAAACTATCACACTCTATGACACAAAATTGAGGGATATTGTGGGGGAATTTGGGGGGTTATAGGGTGTTTTCCACCCATTTGTGGAAAAAGATTTAAGGTGACGGTGAAAACAATGTTTGGTCATAAGGAATTTGGTGGTCAGTTTGAAAAATATTCTTTGATGAAATGCAATAGCAACGTTTGGTTATAGGGTGTTTTAGGTCTAGTTTGAAAACTCTTGGATCATTTGGCCAAATGATCATTTGGTTATAAGATATTTATTGGCCAATTTAAGAGTAAATATTTGACCAAAAGGATATCAATGTTTGGTTATAAAGGTTTTTTTGGTACATTTTTATTTAAAAAAAAAGGAAGGCAAAGGCAAAGGATATTGAACATTAGACATCAATGGGTGTCAAAGAGACTTCGAAAATGAATGCCCTTTGAGATTGGTTACTATCTAAAAAATTTATGTTACAAATTTTTGTGCCATTTGAAACTGTTGGTAATTTGAAATGTGTGATGCACATGAATAAATTGAGCAAATTAGTCTAGGTCAAAAATTGTGGCACATATTTTAGGACCATAGTTTTCGTGTGGCCAATCAAAAAGCTAGGCATGCTTTCAGGAAGGCTTGCTTTCTTTCTTTTGGGTTTTGGGGGGGGGGATTCTTTTGGGGATGTTCCCATCAAGCTCCCAATGTGTTCCCTAGGATGTTCTCAATTGCACCACACTTTCATCCCATATGCTTTGGCCAAAGTTGAACTTTCATGTATATAACTATGAAGGGTGATAAGGGTTATTGGGCCAAAGGGAAGCACCAGGGGCAGGCTGAAGAGAAACACCTCTTTGGTTCTATTTTGGGCCATGTCCAATGTTTCAAAAAAGTTTGTGATGGGTGATCCAAACTGGCTCCTTCAAAAGAAAAAGAAAAAACAAGGACTTTGTAGAGGATCCCTCTTCTAATTCATTAGAAGGATGAATAGACACCCACATTTCATGCCCCTGCCATTAGCATAGGCCAAAAATGGCAAAGAACACATGTAGGCAAAAAAACATGCACTCAGGGGGCCCAGGTTTTTTCCCCTTTTATGGGATGGTGGGGGTGTTGGATTTTTGTCATTCCCAACGTGTTCCCTTGTGTCTCACTATGTTTGCATCAAGTTCTAATTTGGTTCCCAGCTTGTTCCCCAAGTTCTCAATGTGTTCACCAACGTGTTCCCTATAGCGCCTCACTTTATCTCATATCCTTTGCCTTCAGTTCTATTCTGGAAAAGTATATATGTGGCTCGAAGGATGAGATTTCAACAGATCTATTTTGGGACTGCCCAAGCTTGATTGATTGTTTTGATGAGGGGACAATCAAAGTTGCTCATCACAAAAGGGAAAATTTTGAATTTGGGGAGCATCACAACTAATTAATATGAGCGACAATACCATAGCCTAGGGTATGTTCCCACATTAACAAAATGAATAATTATTTTTTTTCAAAAAATTATTTCGTTTTTAAAACTTGAAATTATTGATTTTTTCCATGATCTATTGAGTAGTGAAGTTATTCAGAGTGTAGCCTATGATAATTATGATGATTTTCAGCAAGTCAACTTCATATTTTCACAAAAATGCATTCCACTATTTTGGGGATTATTTAATGATGAAACTGACCTTAGGGTAAGGTACACAACCATGAAATACATGAATATACACCCATATATAGCAAATTTTTATTACATTCCAAATCCTACTTTGTGGAAGGATTCTTACATGCTTATCTCATTAGGTGCCTAGTGGATTAACCAGCTTTTAAAATCCCTAATAGAATGCCAATCTTCAACACCAACACAACCCATTAGACACTCCATAGTAAATTATTCAACACATGAAAAGCCGCCCTTTTTCTTACACCATTTTTAATTTCTATAACCATAATAGTTGCTCATGTACATTACTTGTTTCTAATTTGCAGTTCTCAACTTTTTAAATCCAACTCAACAACATATTTCAACACTTACCATGTTAAAAAAATGTTTGATTCATGACATGGAAACTGGAAAACACTATTTCTGTTAGACTAGCTTTCCACATACCATTGGGTTTAAGTTTGTGATTTTAGCCTGGAAAACATACATTAGAATTAGTGCATGTTATGGAGCTTAGAACAATGTTTCAAATACATAAATGCTATCGTATGAATTTTCCCAGGATAATTAAGAGGATGTTAACTAGAGTGCTAATGTGCCAGTTATTCTTGAGAAAAAAGCTCTCAGGTTTAAGGTGAATGTTGACAAATTAACAGATTGCAATCCTAGTTCTTAGATGGCAAACTGAACCAGCAATATCACCCCAAACAAACACCAATACATTTTGCGAAATGCAAAATATGTCGAGAACAATTTGGAGGACCCATTGCATGAAAGATTGTATTTCCACAGACACCGCAAGAGTTGATGAGATATTCAAGCTGTAATTCCGAATAGAACAATGTAGCCTAGTGATACAACTGATCACAAGCTAACCTGCAAACCATTTGGTGCTCAATATTCCATTAACACACATACAGTCAAATTGTAAATAGCACTTCCACAAATACCTATCCTATGCTCAAGTGCAAGCAAAATTATCTTTGCTCAAAATTTCGGTAACAGAAGCCTTTCTGTTTGCACAAGTGCATGTATCAGTGCACTTTGGCCTATTGATTTAGGAGGCATTGTTAATTGTGTCGTTCTTGTTCTTTTTCGTACTTACGACTGGGAGCCTTCCTGTGAAGGAAGTGGTGGATTGTTGCATAGTACTACGAATGCTTTGATTGTCAAGATTCCTGTGACCTGAAATTTCGGCGATAGGCGTAGCAGCTTCGATCTCCACTATCTCCTCCTTGCTCAAGGTGACACCAATAGCCCCAATGTTGGACTCTAGGTTAACCTTCTTGCTAGTCCCTGGAATGGGAACCACATCTTTGCCCTTATGCAAAATCCAGACAAGTGCCAGTTGGTTCAATGAGCATTTCTTTTCCTCACTAATTGCCATCAATTGCGCATGTAGCCTGTTGTTCTTCTCCAAGTTCTCACCCGACATTCTTGGTCGTGTCTGCACAGACATTTTGCAATTTTAGTATTCATGTTCATCAATTTACAGTTTGAGGTATATGCATATAGATGACTTGAGCATTTGTCCATATTTTATCCCATCAGGCCATTCCAAAAGAAGTGAAAAAAAAAGTTAGTAAAGGAGAGCCAATAATCTAGTAGACAAGTAAGATGTGGTCAGGGTGAATGGGAGATCACAAACCGAGCGGATATCACCCTCTCCTTTGTTTCCCTCCACATTGTAACTGGCAAAAGAGCCACGCCCAAGTGGACTGTAAGGCACTATTGCTATCCCCAACTCCCTGCACACATGCTCACACACACTTCTTTACACAGAAACTTGATCTACCTATGCACATATAAAAAATTGCAATTGCATGTCTATTATTCATTCATGCTTTTCATCTCCAAACTGTGAGCTATGAAGCAACAGCTCATACAATTCCATGTCTATAGAACCACTTGAAAGCAGCTGGGTATATTGTGACAAGATCCTCTATAAAATTTGATCCACCCATTTGTTGTAGATCATACAAAGGTTGATCTTTCAAGATGTTGCAAATGTTTACCTGCACGTAGGAACAATGTCTTCCTCTGCATACCTAGTCCACAAAGACCATTCCAGCTGCACAGCAGTTATAGGGTGCACTGTATGTGCACATCTAATCTCACTAGATGCAGAAGTTCCAGACAAACCCAAATGTTTCACCTTTCTCTCCTGCACCAACTTCTTCATTGCCCCCACCTGCAAAATCATTTTGCCCAGTTGCAATCATCAGCCCATCTTGTAAATCAGAAGAGGAAGAAGAATATATAGAACCATAGAGTATCTGATCTCACAGGGCAAACATAACAAAGAATCTTTATGCTAACAAGGATGCTTGTCATGTAAGCATTCAAGGTTGGGCTGGAGCGAAATACTTACAGTGACTTCAATGGGCACTTTGGCATCAATACAATGCTGGTAGTAAAGATCAATGTATTCCACATCCAACCTCTTTAAGCTTCCTTCACATGCTGTTCTAACCCACTCTGGGTCTCCTCTTATTTGCAACAATTCTCCCATTACAAATCCAAATTTAGTGGCAAGTTGCACCTTGTCCCACATTCCTTTGATTGCCTGTTGCCATATATCCCACCAGCCCCCAGCACATGCCCCTTCCCTTCAATATTCCAACAGAGCTTCTCCACAGATGGCTGAATGCAAAAGAAAAAGACTGAGATGGTAAGATTTGAGTACAATTGTTTGAGATAATACCCCACAAAGACAAAATGGATCCCAACAATTGTACAGTATAGCGAATGCTACCAAACTTGAGACCAAAATCTTATGCAACAAGAAGCTCCTCAATGGTGGATTTGCAAGGTTTAGATTTCCTCTCCAGTTTAGGGTTCATTGCCATATGTTCATATATTCATTCCAGTTTATGGTTTATTCATTCTGGAAGCAAAAAGGGAGAGAGAGAAAGTCACCTTGCCTACAAGAACTTCATTGGTATGAGGACCATATGCATCAGCAGTATCGAGGAATGTGACCCCACTATCGACGGCATATCTGATGAGCTCAATCATCTCTGCTTCTGGCTTTGGACGTCCATAGAAAGCACTCATGCCCATGCACCCAAGTCCTAGAGCAGATACCTCAAAGCCCTCAGGTCCAAGCTTCACCCTAGGGATGCTGGGAAGATGATGATCACCAGTAGATGCCATAAAGGATATGTTTTGGATAAAGCCCAAGAGCTGAATTTGCTGAATTGCTCTGGTGCAAGACCTAATGTCAGCAACACTAAAAACTCCCTCTTGTTCACAAAAAATTGATTGAATTTTTTTTTAAAAAATAAAAAATAAAATCTCAAGCAGTGAGCTCCAGAATATTCCTGCAATAATCCCTTTGTGGTCTGTGATTGCAAAATCAGGAAAATTTATTACAAAGTTCAGGTACTCAAGATCATGATGTGTTCAAATGATTCCAAGGTCATCTAAACTTGTGTCCAAGTGGAAATCATAACAAAATCATGTGGTTTTGAACCTTACATAATCTTCTTCTTCTTCTTCTTATCATCTCCATCTTCTTCACACACATATTTATATATACTTTTTCTTATTGATCTCCACATATAGTTATATGATGCTTCTTTCTTTCTTCTTCCCAGGAAGCAATCCAGTTTCGTTGAATCTTCAAGTGAGCCTTCCACATAGTCGTATAAAAGTATGCCATATCTTTAAGGACTATATTATGTTTTAACGAGTCCATTTGAATTGTGCATTAGTATAAGAGTTTACATGGAAACCCGTGTCGTTTCTTTCACTCTCAGCCTGTGTTGTTTTGCAAGCTACAAGGTGAACGACATAAGCTTTGCATCATAGTGCAAAATCCAAAAGACATGCACGCTCACAAACGTGGCAACAATAATATGGGCAATATGAGATCATCATCACGTGTTTTGAAGGAATTTGGCAATATTTTCTTCTTGTCTCTCGAGAGAATTGAGAAATCTTGAGAATCGTTCACATCTAAACGATTGATTCTTGGGCAACAAGAAACCCCACACACAAATACACACACACAAAACACACACATGATTTGCTTGCTTCTCATGACACCTCTCCATTAGCCTCGAACATCACACACACGATCATAAAGCAATGCATTGGTTAAAGAAAGGTGGTGTAACAAGTGATTTTATTTTTATTTTTTGGTGGCAAGTTCTTGTCATTTTGTGAAAAATATTTTGTAAAAGGAATATTTTGTAACAAATTCTCGGGGGTTTTTTTTTTTGGGAAAAAAGTTTCATTAAAAAATCGATTTTTTTGGTTAAAAAATCACGAAAATTTATCACAATTGCATGGGTGCTTAAGATTTTTCTTACTTCATTTTTTGGATATTTCCAATTTTGGCTAAATGTACTTATGAATGATTGCCACTTTAGCAACGGCACAAAATTGAAAAAAAAAAAACACTGGCTGTAAGTAATGAGCCATTTAAATCAGTGTATTTCTTAAAGGATTTCGTGATGTAGCCAAAGTAGCAATCATCCAGAAAATAATTTAGCTAAATTTGGCTACGTACATGATATGAAAGTTGTATTATAAAACTAGGATCCCTCTATATTCTTGGCTACCTACTGGAACTTAATGTTAAACTCTAGCAATTCGGAATTTTTTTGGGGGAACCTTGCCAATTTGGGCCATTTTTCCCTTGTAAAATCCTTTGTATTGGTAGAAATCATTTTTTTTAGGTCAAAAAATTGGTGAATATTTTTTAAAAAAAATTTCATGTTTTTCCTTTGTTGGGCAGTTTTTACAATGAAAGACATATCCGCACTAATTATCAGCCCAGGTATATACCCACTTACCCGTTAGTTCCAAAAATATTTGTAGAACCCATTTTGATATGTAACCGTGGTTCTCAAACAATATGGCAAAAATCAAAGAACCGGCCAGACAATTGTCAGTTCTTTATTGGTTCTTTCATGAAAACTGTCAATTATTTAAAAGTTTTGCCAAATTTAAAGTTTTTGAAATAACCTAAATGAGCTTCAAACTGCCTGCAAATATTAATTTTTCAGGGCTGTCCAATGCCTGAATTTTTTTTTCCAGTCTGCCAAGACTGCCCATGATTTTATTTTTTCACAGGCTGCCTCACCCAGGGTTTTTTTTCCCTCAATTTTGTGATGGAGCTGAAGTGGTGATCATCCATAAGACGATTTAGCCAGATTTGGCTACATACTAGATAGAAAAGTAGGGGAAAAAAAAGAATCCTTCTACATTCTTGGCTACCTAGTTGAACTTATCAAAAAAACCTGGCTATTGTGAATTTCTTTCAAAATCTGGCAAATTTGGGCCATTTCTATCATGGAAAATCCTTTGTATATGGCGAAATCATGTTTTTCTGGTTGAAATTTGGCAAAATTTTGCTGGGGGAAAAAAAAATAATAATAATAATAAACTGGCCTGAGCCTCTTCCCTCTTTCTCTCTTACTTTTTTCTTTTTTTTATTGACTTCAAGGTTCTTTGAAGCTTGAGAGGAGGGACTTCAAAATTCAAACCATCCTCTGAACTTGCTGAACTTAATCACCATGTGCTAAGTTAAACCTTTGTAGGTAACCCCTTGTTTTTTTTTGGTTCAAGGAGTTTGTAAAAGCTTAGTATTGAAGGTGATGACGGCCACCAATGTTCCTAGCCAAGGGATGTCCATTCCACAAACTGTGATTTCATGGATGAATTTTATTCCATGAAAGTTCAGCTTTTCATCCATGGAATTTGGTCCATATTAATCAACAAAACTTCATCCATTGAAAATTCACAAATGGTATTTCATGGATATTCATCTTGGAATTGGGATGACTTGAATGTCAAAAGAAAAATTTTGAATGAACAACATTCTTCATGAATGAAATAAAGTATAGACAATAATTCTTGGATGAACTTTATTTCATCCAAAAAATTCATGACTTTTTATGAATGGATTTCCATTTCATTAGGATGGCCTCTCATCCATATAAAGAGATGCAAAGAAAACATGAACTTAGAACTCAAAACCTTTCAATTTGCTCTCGGTGTGTTTAAATAATAATTTAGAGCCCAAATTTTTTTAAATTAGTGGGCAGCTTGAAGCCCATTTGGGCAGTCCACAGGGTGAATTGAACTTGGCTGTGTAGTGGTGGTGATGTGGAGTTGAGGACTTGGCAATGTGAACTTTGTGATTGGGCAACGTGCATTCGACAAGCTCGTCAAGTCAACTTGGCAAAATAGCCAAATAGTAAATAGCAATGTGGATTTCACAATGTGGCAAAGTCAACTTGGAAACATGAAAAGTGAACTTGCCAAAATGCTTGAGCAAATGGTAGCTACCATGAATTGGATCCAAGGTTTGGCAACTTCACATGAAATCCTTCATGTTGTGCTTTCTTGCAATAAAAAAAAGTTTGCCAGAGTTACATTAATTATAAATCCTAGACCTAGAAGATCATAGCCTGGGTGAAGGACAATTCTAAGAAATGGACTTCAATTTTAGTTTTGGTTAGTTGGGTGATTGGAAGGGGTGTGAGTGGGAGGTAGAAAGAGAGAGAAATTTCTAGGACTCTTTCCAAGGCTCTTTCCAAGCCCAGATATATTTTTCCCACATTTTCATCCGCACACTAAATGTATTTTAAACTGCAGAGTGCTTGAGATTGATATAAAGCTAGTCAAACATAGTTTTCAGATTTCATGTTGTTGGCAAGGTAGTTCGCACCAACCCATTTGCTTGCCTTTAGTAGGCGTATCTGTTTGTATGGATTTCTCCACACACATACCCAATACTAAAATCAAACGCAATATTGAATGAGCTAACTTTTCGTACCATGAATGTGTTGGTTGGGTATTGGGACTCGAGAGAGTGACCTTTTAAAGTGAAAACCATGGAGTTGGGACTTGGATCTCAGTTGATATCACCATGTGAAAAATGATGGTTGTGATAGGGATTTGATATCTCTTTCAAATTGTGTTTTTTCTCTCAAAAGAGAGCTTGATTCTCACTTACAATTTTTCATATTCAATCAAGCCCAAGAACACTGAATTGTCATTAAGTATTGTCCTAGTTATCAACAAAGCCTATTTTGCTTAATGTCACATTTTAGCTCAATTATGTGGTTGAATTGAAGGGGATGGCGGATTGGTGTGTGGAAATAGGCAATCAAAGGCATTCAAGAAAAGGTGCAAATTGCTACTAAGTTTGGGGTCAGTTTTGGGGAAGATAGAGAGGACAGTCATGGTCCGAGGTGACCCAGAGTGGGTGAGAACAGCTTGTGAGGGAAGTTTGAAGAGGTTGGATGTGGATTACATTGACCTTCACTACCAGGTCTGGATCGATAGCAAAGTGCCCGATTTATCCAGTGAATTTGTTCACCAGATATACATGCTAATTTTCAAGTAGCTTTACAACATGCAGTATCGATTGAGGTAAATCTTTGTTGAAAATTAGTGTGTTTATAGGATCAACAACAAATCTGTTTCAGACAAATACGGCTTTCCAAGAGGATTCTTGATCAGAACAGGCATGTGACTCTAGCAGATTCCTCATGGTTTGCAATTTTCAGATGTGGAAAAAGGTGAAGGTTCTGATGAAAATTGTGCCTTTGACCATGTGTTGCAGAGAGTTGGGGAGAGCAATAGTACCTTACAGTCCACTTGGATATGGGTTCTTTGCTGGCTGCAAGTTAACAGATGCTCAGGAAGGTGACATGCGAGGGGTGTGTGTGTGTGATTCTCTACTTGACCTATTCACCACGCTCTTACTTGGTTACATTTCATTACTATTGATTGGAATTCTTTTTTCAAATTGTTTCTCTTGTTTTCAGCACCCCTACAGTGCAGAGCTTTTGGATAGGTGCTTCAGTGCAGTCAAAGAGGGAAAACCCAACTTGGAGCTTATATAAAGCTGAACAGTAGTATCAACAACTAAACCACAAATGTCTATGCAGGTTAGCTGATTACTGAAATTCTCGCCTGAAAACATAGAGAAGAATGATGTGTTGCGAGCACAGAGTAACAGTGATTGCTAAGAAGAAGAAATGCTCTCTAAACTGACTGGCATTGGCTTGGGTTCTGCACAAGGGCAAAGATGTGGTACCCCCATTCTGGGTACTACCAAGAAGGCAAACCTAGAATCAAACATTGGATCTGTAGCTGTTTCTTTGACTAAGGAGGATCTGATTGTGGAGATTGAAGCTGCTATGCCTGCTGATGAAGTTGTAGGTGAAAGATTATTGGAAAGACTCATGAAGCTCACATGCCATCATGTGGTCAGCTCACCACTTTCATCATGGAATGGCTCCTAGAAGGTATATTAAGACATATATACAGGAGTCCATGAAGAGCACAGAGATGAAATGCCAATCTAGAATTCTTAGTGTCATGCAAGACAGAGGAATGGATCTCTCCACAATGTATCATTCCAACCAGAATTGTGGAAACAAGTTGTCCTTCGAGAGTTTGTTTGATCCTTTCTGTAGACTCCATTGATCCTTCAAATGTGCTCACTTTTTCTTTCAGCAATATAAAAACTCAGCACAAGATGTAGGAAATTCTTTCTGTCTTATCTTGCTTTTGTTTCATATTTCACATGGTGTTTTGTAATGCATTGATCACGATGTTCCACTTCTTTTATGTCATGTTTTAGTCATATCGTTCATCCAATTTTACAACACAAAAAATGCGATACCCATAATGTTTGTAAATTTTTTTTAAATGATAATGGATAAGAATTTACATTTCATATTGTGCTAGAATTCCTTCTTTCTTATCTTGTTCTTGTCACAACATTTTGGCAATTTTGCAACACAAAAAATGTGACATCCCATGACATTTGTAACATTTTTCAAAATGATAATGAACAACAATTTATATTTCATATTGTGTCACAATTCCTTCTTTCTTATCATGTTTTTAGATGACGTTTTGTAATGGGATGACCATTTCTATGTCTTGTCACATCATTCATGCAATTTTGCATCACAAATTGAACAATGCTCCACTAAGTTTACAACCATTTTTCAAATGAGAATTGACAACAATTTGTATTCAATATTTCGTGACATCTTATTCTTTTTTATTTCTTTATGTTATTTCATACTTCACATGGTGATTCATTGTGGAATGACCATGCGGTTCCACTATTTTTATGTCATGTTCTTATCACCTCAATTGGGAAATGTTTCAACACAAATTATATGACATTCCATTGAGTTTGTAATAGTTTTCTAGATAAGAATTGATAATAGTCTATTTTGTATTTTGTGACATTTTATTCCTTTCCATTTTTTATGTTATTTCATATTTCAAATGGTGCTTTGTCACAAAATGACCATGAAATTCTATTGTTTCTATGTCATGTTTTGGTCACATCATTGTGTAATTTTGCAACACAATTTGTGTGACACGCCACTAATTTTGTAACAAATTTTTGAATGAAAATTGACAACAATTTGTATTCAATGTTTTATTACATTTTAAAAAATATAATTCAATATATCATGGCTGCCAATGTTTGTTTCAAGAAGGATGTCCTTGGGATGTCTTGTATACTTGCAAGATGTCCCAAATAAGACATGTTTGGTAAATTTTTTGTTCAAGGGATTTTTTAGGTTTATGAACCATCTTGTATAAGCTCGAACACCATTAGGGTGATGGGAGGATGACAAGGATTGTGAAGGACAACAAGAAGATGTGAGAGGATATATATATATTTTCTTTTTTAGGTGATGATGGACATTGGGGACAATATTGGCACTTGAAAATGTGAAGTCTCTTCAAGGTTTTGGGGACTTTAAACAACATCAAGAAAAGGTTGAAAGATGTCAAATAACATGAAGAAAATATCAAAGATTTTTTTCCAAACAATGGGAAACATTTGGTGAAGATGGGGGTGTTGAGAAAATGTCAAAACTTTATGGGGAATGTCAAAACAATGCCAAGGCAAGATTGAACAATAATGAGGAACATTGAACAACATTGAAAACAAAAGGGACCTAAGGTAGCATTAAAAAAAACATTATAAGAAATAAGTTGAAACCTACATTAAACATCGAAATGAGTTTCAGTTAAATTGAATTTTTCTTTATCACAAGTAATGATGCGAAGAAAGATTTTAGCAATGTGTTGAAATGTCCTTTCCAATAACCCTACCATGAAGACATTAGATTTTGGTCTTCAAAAATAACAATCATGTGTTATATCATGTTAGCTTGACTCCATCACTTCATCTCCAACATAGATTTTATTAGTTATTAGAATTAGAGATCAAATAATCTTGACAAGCCTAATTCATTGAAAACACAACTTACCCACAAATATTTAATATGAAAAGCTAACCAATACAAACCTTAACAAACCCATTTTTTGTAAACTAGAATTGTTGTTTCATATTTTACATGTATTTTTCTTTGCAACCTCAAAAATATAACAAAATTTTTAAAAAATAAAATGTAAAGAAATAATTTTATTCATGTTAAAATGAAAACATAATGTAAAAAAACCCAGATTTAAGGATTAATGACATATATCAATATAATTCTAGGCAATAACAATAAGAACCGAGTGTGTTAAAAAATTGATGATGAACTATTAACCAATCATAACAAAATTGAGTGTATTTTGTTGCTAATATGACCCAACATTTTGTAAACTAAATAGTATTTACAATACTTACACATAAGAAAACTAAGATGTGAAGAAAGTAAAAAACAATTGTGTTGAAAATGCATAAATAAAATAACAATCAAGTACGTCAAAACAAGCAACACAAAACTCATGCACAATTGATAATGGTTTGACAAAAAAAATCATGATTTATGTTAATAAATAGAAACATTTTTGTTACACATTTGATGATGAAATGTGTTAGGCAATCATAGAATGTGTCATTAGCTTGCATATTTTTTGTGAAAATTTTAACATATTATTGTTGAAAAATGTGAAAATAGATTTAAACAAGATTAAACTTGAAAATAGTCAAAGGAAGCAACTTCACAACTTACAAGATAAAATGTGAAAAATTTGTGCATTACACCCATGTCATATGCATAATAATTTCTGGTTGAAACTTGCTATGACATAAAAACAGACATTGTGGAATTTCGAAACACCTCAACTACAAACATGCAATAAACATTAACATTGTTGTTTTGAGAAGTTGTTGAAATTTAGTTTGTTGCAATTTTGGAAAACACATGAGATGACATTGTTGTTGATATAATATAAATATGTTGATATGTTGGTTTTAACATGTTTTTTGACAATTATGTACATGATGATATTTTAAACAAACAACAAAACAATATGTACATGATTTTATCATATTATCATCAGGAAGGAACCTTGAACTCATTCTCAATGTGTTGAAAATGCATAAAAAATACAACACAAACATGTTGAAAAATGGCAAAATTGTTGTAGTGTGCCTTCAACTTCGAACCTTACCCTACACACATTGCTCACATAACATCATTATGTAATAACAATATACGAGTGTTTTAGAAGCTTCCATAATGCAAATAATGTCAATATTCATTTGCATCAACTATTTAATTGACCAATTGTACATATGTAAATGGAGTGATGAAAGGTGAGGTATCTCTCTCCCCTAGAAACAATTTTTGTTCTATGTGATTGTGTTAATACAACATTACATAAAGTGTGAGCTCACTTAAATTATTTACATTTGGGTGCAAGGATCAATCCCTTAGCACAATTTATGTTTTCAAATTGCCACACGGTCAAATTGCAACTTGGTCACACTAAACATTACCTAGTACACATATTAATTGAACTATTGTATCTATAGTGTAATGCCCAAGGATTTGGGTATTTACCAAGCATAAAGACTTGCTCCAACTTTTTTTTTTTTTTTTTTTTTTTTGCAATTACTTGTGGGTTTAAATAAAAAAATTAAAA
>Ga0116231_10006122_pt1 | contig 23238 bp, 11 predicted proteins | sample S1TSphgellanicum_2_FD_89695 | JGI IMG/M metagenome (GOLD analysis project Ga0116231, IMG submission 89695) | Host-associated microbial communities from peat moss isolated from Minnesota, USA - S1T2_Fd - Sphagnum magellanicum MG | ecosystem: Host-associated > Plants > Peat moss > Unclassified...
AGCAGAAGATTGCAGCTTAAGAGGATTAATTCGAACCATCTATCCGGATCACCGGTGCCACTCTGGGGATGCCATGTATCTTATGCAACGCAGCATTCTAGCCCCCAAAAATACTGACGTTGATGAAGTCAACAATGCAATTTTAGAATCACTATCTGAAGAATCGCACACGTATCTGAGCGCAAATTCTTTGGCTCCAACAGAAGAAGGTGCAAGTGTTGCTGCAGGAGTTTCAATGGATTCATTGTATCCGGTGGAATTTCTAAACACTTTGTGATTCAGCGGTATCGCAAATCATGAGCTCCAACTCAAAGTGGGTGTGCCAATCCTTTTGTTGCGCAATCTCAATCAATCAATAGGATTGTGCAATGGTACGAGGTTGATTGTCAAAAGATTGGGTCAACGTGTCATTGAAGCGGAGATCATCACAGGGAACAATGTCGGCAAATGTGTGTTCATACCCCGCATCATCATGTCCCCCTCCGGGACTGATTGGCCATTTGTTTTGCATCGTCGTCAATTTCCAGTTCGAGTGGCATTTGCGATCACAATCAACAAGAGTCAAGGTCAGACATTCAACAACGTTGGGGTATATTTGTCGTCTCCGGTCTATTCCCATGGTCAGCTGTATGTTGCTATTTCAAGGGTTACAAGTAGTGCAAACATCAAGATTTTCAGCAGCCAGGGTCCTGATGGATATATGCGAAATGTCGTATATAGAGAGGTTTTGGAACTGTAGTTTGTAATCGTAATTTCGTAATATGTATCGTCAATATTTATGGGAAAGACAAGGACGGACAGTCGCCTTTAGAAAGCCAACATTATAGGAAAGACATGATTTATGGGAAAGACGGGGAGGAGGTTACAGCTAAGCTAGCTAGCTTGCTACTACGTACCTGTTCATGTAGACGTGTCAGCAGAGATGTTAGATCTAGGCGGTAAATCCAACGGCGGAGGAGGCCATACGAAATCAGGCCGCCAGGACCCCGGAAATCTCATTTATCTTGGTGTATTCTAATTTTTCCTAAGAGGATTAATCTCCCATGTCAGTGTCATATATCCGACGGTTATAAAAAGTGGTAGTGGGCATTGGTATATCCTCTCCCTTGAAATACTTACTTGACAAGGTAAAACATTTTTAAAAATCATTTTTGATATTTTTTGTCAAAAAATGGTGTTATTGGGAATTATTTGGGAACATAAGGGAACATAAAACATACCAAGCAAGGTGGAGAGGAAAAACATAAAGGAAGAGGGAAAGGAAGGAAGGTGGGAAAATCAAAAGAAAATTTGCTTCTCCTCCCTGACACACACACACTTGTGCCTTAGGCACGGGGCACACACTAGTATGCATAAAGCCCAACTTGAAAGAATTCACAACTCGTGTAAAGTTAGAGGAAGGGTAAAAACATAGTCAAAGGAGCCACCCAACTGCGTGTCATTCATGCAGTTTATGTAATAAAAGGCATGAATGCATAATACACGTGATAGAAAATCAATTTACAAGTAGTTAAAATGTATTTATATTTAAAATGTAGTGTTAAAGGGGGTACTCGAAACACAAATTTAAAAGTTATAAACCAACCCAAAAATGACACGTGTCATGTGCAATCCTTGGAAAAAGATTTTTCCCTTGACACCTCTAGTTCCTTTTACTATGTTTTGACCTAGAAGAGATTTTCAAAAAGGATGGATGAAAACATGAACCCACCTTGTGGAAAGGCCATACATCAGTGCTAGGTTACAAGATTTTCAAAGAACATGGAGCTAATATCTTGAAGGATGTAGAACTACACATGGCACAAATAAGGATGAGTTCAATTGTTTTTCAATTTATTGTCACAATTTTTCCCTCATCTTTTGAAGATGTTTTAAATCATCTCTAAATAAAAGAGGTTTATAATATTAATTGTAAATTATTTATTGGAAGATAATAATAATTTGTAATTTGTTATGTGTTGTTGGAACCTAGTAGTATGAATAAGGTTTTATTTTTTTCATATTGGGAGATTTATCCCCATGTCATGGCTCTTTTAGTTTCAATAGTGTTGGGTGCCAATCTAGTAGCACATGACATAATGTAAAAAATATGCATAAATGTGTATGGTTTGTAGAATAGGCTTGTGTTTAGATTTGAAAAAAAACCTATGGGGTTAGTGAGACTTTTAGAATGGGAACCATGAATTCTTTTGAGGGGTTCATTTTAGTGATTGACATGTACTATGTAATAATAGTGTAGTAATAGTTTCCTAAGTTTTTGCTTAGGTGTGGAAAAATTCCATGTTTGTGCATTCATGCAAAATAGATGAATGAGAATAAGTGCCTATGAGGGCTAATTGTAAGGGCATGAATTGTGGGGACATAATGCATTTCACATTACACCCATTTATGTATCATGTGTACAAAGGTAATAGGTTTTCATTGAATAATTAAAAATAAATAAATCATGGCCTTGTCCATAGAAACCAAATGGATGAAACTTGTGAAATAAGTGTTGGGCTAGATTTTTAAGCAAATAAAAATTAATGGTCTAATGTGACATTTAAGGATTAATCACAAGAAATAATCTTGTCCTTTCCAACCACAAAAATAATTGTTATATGTCCTCAATGACTCCATGAATGACTATAGTCATAAATCCATTCCATTGAATCCTATGTGTGAAGTGAGATAGTCATATATCAATTGTTGTTGTAATTAGTGAATTTCATTATTAAAGATGGCAACAAGAGAGAGGACATCACAACATGGACTTTCAATTGTCATCCACATTATTTCATCCATTTGACATCAATGACAATACCTAATATCTCATGGACTTTTAATTGTTACATTAATGATTATAAAATGACTACATTGCAAATGATGTGGAAAGTGATGACATGACAATCTAGTTTGACTAATAAATGACTAGATAATGAACAATTTGGCAAATGTTTTATGACTACATAATGTCTATTTTGTAATGACATGTTTAATGATGAGTTGGGATGTGACATGACTGTCAAATGACTTGGAAATGAACAACTTTCAATTTTCATAGGATTATAAAATGACTCATGTAAAGATGTGTATAATCATGGTTTGGCATTTTTTCGGATTAGAAAATGACTAGAATATGAGTAGTTCAACATTACATTTATTGGTTCACTTGTGGCAAATTAATATTTTTCAATGTATTAAGACTGTTTCACATAAATTTTACAAATTTAGTATGATCACAAGAGATTTTCAAGTTTTATTATCACATCATTAGGTGAAAAAAAAAGTGCTACCAAACTACCAAACTTCAAATATATTAGAATTTTTTTGAAGGGAATGTGCAAATATTATTATCATTTTTCAATCTTGAGAAAATTCAACATTGTGGCAAGAATGCTCAAGTAAAAGAATGTACTAAAAACCTATTCTAAAACTTTATAAATGCTAGAAAATTGTCTTAGTTAACAATTATGGTTCTTATTATGGATGTAATACTTGGGGGTGTAAGGAATTCAATTGGAGCACTCAAACCACATGTTTCCACTCTTGTTACAATGAACATATCTTCTATATTTGCCACTTCTCTCTTAAACAAACCTTCCTTTCACAAAACAACTTTTCAACTTGGTCTTTTTAGGTCACCAAAGAAAAACACCTATGTTGCTTGAGTAGGAAAATTTATGAAAGGTTCAAACATGAGAGGCGGTTTGTGTAAAAAATACATTTTAAGGAATCCAACATCATCCCTTACATATGTTAGATTTCCTTGATTGTCTTCTGATTTCATCCATTCACATTTGAAAATGATAATGGGAGTATGCATTGGACCATAATCAAGTTTCAATATGTTTTTAGTCACCCCTATGTAATTCACCAACACATTTGTACTGTCAACAATTGGCATGTCAAACATTGAAGCAATCCCATTATCATAAGTTTGCAACAAACTATTAGTAAGCTTTCATCTTAGTGTAGTGTGTTGCTATTTGTGAAGGCTTGCCAAATAATAACACCATGAATTTAAATATTTTGAATTGTTTGAATCCATAGGGTGCCCATGCACAACACCTCTCACTGATTCAATAAACAAAGGTGTATCTAGGTTAGAAGCTTACTCCAACTCCCACATCCTACACAAGTGCATAGTTACAAAAAATGGACAAGTATTAATAAATTTTATCATTAAAATATTTAGTCTAGGAGCATAGTTCATTGGAAAATTAGACATTAGATTAATCATTTGTCTTTGAAATTTTCTTCCTTCTTAAAATCTTTCAAGAATTTCTCTTGCAAGTATGCATTAAAAATATCTATTACACAACTTGATCCTTACTGAATCCAAGGTGTCATTATGGCAATGTTGGTCAAATTGAAAGTGAAAAGATTTTTTCCTTGGTTGGGATACTTACAAATTTGAAGAAATGTTGGCTATAATTAGATAATTTAAATACGTTAATATCTATTAACAAAAATTGACCTAATATCCTAGGGTGAATTGTACTTCGCCTTTTAGCTTGAAAAGTTTATTGAAGTTGATGTTTGCTTATAAAAAGATTTAAAAGACTATGAGGGTGGGTTTGAATGAGAGAAGATTGTGGACTTTTAATTTCATCTCTTTGAAAACAAATTGTTTGTAATAAAATTGTTGGATTTTGTTATCTAGGTTATGATAACCACCTTGAATATCTAACACATATTATTTAGCAAAATATTGGAAAGAGTGAGATCCATTAAAAAAAGATTTTGATATCCTTGTTGGATATCTTAAATTAAAAATTTGAAGAAAAATAAATCCAACCTAGTTTTAAAAACCAATTTTGATAATTGGAATAAAAAAAAATATAAAAAATTGTGATATGAACATGCAATATTGTTACAAATGTGATTATTGCACAAAATATTGTTACGTTGGCCACAACATAAAAGGTAACATAGATTACATGTAACAATATTTACATTCATAACCAAACCTAAATAACTTAAAATAATTGTAAGAATCCTTTGGTTATATCATTAGGTAAAATGGTGTTTTTAACCTACAAGAAATCTAGATATTTCAATCAAGGCAAGGTGATTTTTCAAACTTTTGGAATAAAGGTTATGAAGTAGGGGGCTAGGTAATTGAAAATTTAAGGATTAGTGATTTGTTATAAACTTTGGTCTTTCAAAAAATGATCATTGATCAATAAAATGCACACATGTATTGGACATATCTACATTTATACCCTAAAGGAATTTGGTGGTTAATATCATACCCCTCAAGATTGGTGCAAAACATGGCCATTAGTGCTTTTGATTCATTTATTTTATTTATGTGATGTTTTTGAAGTGGCAATCAATCATAAGATGATAATGTGGCTAAATTTGGTTATCAAATAAATATGAAATAAAAATATTTAAACATCCATCTATATTTTTTGCTACAAATACTAGAATTTACCACAAAAATCTAGTGATTCAAAAAAAATTCTTGAAATTTGGCAAATAGAAAATTCAAAGATATTTTTTTGGGCCATTTAATGAAAATCTTTCAAGCTAGTGAAATGTCATCATGAAAAAAAAATTGGCCACCATGAAATGTTCTTTTTCATTATTCCCCTTATTAGATCATATGCTTGAACTTTGATGAAGCTTAACTTCACAATAAATATATGTTAATTTTCTTAGGTTTCCATTTTAAAGGAAATATAAGTTTGTAGTAGAATAGTAGATGTTAGGCAATGCAAAAGTAATGTTTTGTTGGAGCTACAAGACAATTCTTCCAAATATGAAATTCACCACTTTCGAAATGTGCATTTTCCTTCCATAACATGGAGATGAGGGGGTTACATTGTATGGATGAAGCCACCTCCATTATCTTGAAACCAAATCATTTTTCAAGACTTTTACCTTTGAGCTTAGGGAAGGTTCTTATGGCTACTCTTTATTTATGATTGCTTATTTTATTAAAAGTTTTCTTTCTAATGTGGGCAATTTGCACTGTGTCCAAATTATAATTTGAAGCACTTGCACTAGTAGGCATTATATTAGTGGGTGCCAAACCTTTGCTTATGTTTTTGAAATCATTTTATATTATGATCAATGCTAATTTGAAAATTGGAACAAATGAAAGGAGTTCATTTCCCATTTACCTTTGATGCCCATTCCACACATCAACTAACTAATTATCTTATTGCTTATGTCAAAAAACTGTGATATGGGGTAAAGTAATGGGTGTCAAACATGTGTTTATTTAAGCAGAGATTAGTGCTAATGATATAAATGAAAATCCATGTACACATGGTGGGCCTAGAATGTTTGTTGACAAGATTAATGTTAATCCAAAAAAAGATCTCCCAAGAAATGATCCCCTAATTTTTGAAAAAAACATTTTTGGGATTAACATTAATTTATTGAACATCTCCTTACACTTTACCCCACCTTACACTTTTTTGACATAAGCAATTAGATAAACGGTTGATGTGTGTAAAGGGCATCAAAGTTAAATGAATGATGACCTCCTTTCATTGGTTCCTTTCAAATTAATGTTGATCATAATAAATGATGATTTCGAAAAGATAACCAAAGGTTTGGCACCCAATAATGTAAGGAAATGTTTCAATATATCAATGTTAATCTACAAAATGACATCCCTGAGGTTTGTTTGGATCATTGATCTTTTCCACAAACATTTGAGGCCAATCATGTGTACACCTAACGATCAATGTTAATTTCCATTTATGTCATTAATGTTAATATCTATTGAAATAATTAAGGTTTGACAATAATTATTTTGTTTTTAATTGTTTGTTGAAGCTCACAAAGTGAACTATGATTGGGTGGTACCTCAAGGAACCACCTCAAGGAGTGATTAAAGTTCTAAAATTGGTCAAATAATATTCCTTGGCACTTTATTTTAAAATTTGAAAGTATTTTAAATAGTTTTGTTCCCCTATTTAACATTGCATGTCAAAGTATATGGCATTATGTTTTCATTGTCTTTACTAACTAGTTCAAGTGAAAAAGAAGAAACCCAAATTTTATTTTGGAAGCTTTTTTATCAAGATTTTTAATGTGGTTTTTTTGGGAAATTGCTACATTGGCTCTAGACTGCAAGGGGGAATCATGACTATTTGAACCATAAATTGGTGATGAAATTTTTTGTCTAATAATATTTTATGTGGTCATGCAATTGATTACATCATGTAATTTAAAATCAAACTTCTTGCAACTTTCTAGCTTTTTTTTAGGGCCCATTGGCATCTCAAACACATGCAAATTGTGCAATTTGGCAATTAGTGAACATTGCACATACATTAAATAGAAAAAGTTGAACATGGAAATTTGCTTATTCCAACCAAAGAGCTACACCAATGCATGGTGCAAATCTTACCAATGACTTGCATTCAAGTTTCAAACTAAAGTTTAGAAAGTAAGTTGCACAAAACAAACTCAAACAAAGCACTCATAAGGGAGTTGAACCCCAGTCTCAAAAGAGACTTTGCCAAATGCAATATCAATGTTCCTACATTCACAACCCAACTCAACTAATAATCATGCATCACATGTAAAATTCAAGTTCAATTAGCAAAATGCAAAAATAATAAGATATTATTTGAGCAAAAACCCCAAGCTTCAATCCTCACTTTGATGAACATAGCACATGAAAAATTGAACATGTATGTGGACTCACATATTCAAGCCAAAAAGTTGCACAAGTGCAAATTTTGTACAATGCAAATTCACTAATGAAGCATTCATAATTTCACAAAAAAGTCCACAAAACATGTTGGAGAAACAAACTCAAACAATTGAAGCACTCTTAAGGAGTTGAGCCTCAATCTAATCAAAAGATATGTTTTGTCCCATGTCATATCAATGTTCTTGCACCCACAACCCAACCCAACCCCCAACCATATTGAGCACAAGACTAGAGCTTCAAGTAGTAAAATTCCCAAGCAAAAACCCCATTCCTCACTCCTCGTTGTGTTGGTTGCAATTCTCAAATAACTAGCATATATTCTTACATGGAGTTTTATATGAAAAAAATATGTGAAAGTATGATTGGGTGGTACCATATGGGACATCATATTTTCATTTTACTCCAAACCCATTGAACTTTAAGAAAATATAAAAATAAAATAAAAAAGGGTTTTCACCTTTTAAAAATTAGTATATACATTAACTAGGTTGTAGAAACTATGAAACTTTAATGTAATAAAAAACATTTTGATTTTGATGTTCTTAAGCATTTCCTAGAAGCAAAAAGTTTCAAGAAAATAATGATGGTTATGTTCCTTGAAGCTTTTGGTAAGGAACACTTTTGATGCATATTTTGGGGGTTTTTAAAAAAAAAAATCTCTTAAGATATTTTAGATGGTATTTTATTTGATTTTTTATTGATTGATTAATTGAGTATATATAATTTAGTTATGAATTTCCAAAGTTCAAGTTGATGATCAATTTCAATACCTTATACTAATTTAAATTTTTAGTTAAAAAAAATTTGGTGCTAGAAAAAATTTGGAACTGAAAGCAAAAATGAAACTATGGAATGTAATTGAAATGGAAAAAATTGCAATTTATAGACTTTTATTAGTCACAAATTCATCCAAAGACTTTGCATAAAAACAATCCAACCAATATATGTCTTTACACTTCTCATAATCCAAAATGTTATCATCATGCACAATGTACACCCCACAATAATCAAAACATTATTTCACAATAATTGAACCTACTAACAACTAATACTTTAAATCTCTAATGCACGTGCTATTTTTTATATAATTTTTTAAATATTAGAGGTTTACACATACCTTATATTAATTATAATTTTATTTTCAAAATATACATAGCCTATTTTTAAATTAATTATCTTGTAATTTCTACTCGACAACCAATATATTGCACCCTATATTTCTACTCACATATTTTCTATTTTTTTGAGTAGTGTCCCCCTCCCTTGATGGGGATTCTTAGAAAGGACACAAAAATTATGAATACAAATTTGTAGCAATTCCCACCTATTTTCATTTTACTAAGTTCCAAGTAAAGATTTTGGTACTCTAGCAACAATTATATCATTGTGCATTTAATGCAAAGTATTTCATTTACATTTCAAATACAATGTAGTTATGATGGAGTGTTGTACATACACAAATGATAAATTTTAACATCAGTTTCAAATAACTAAACTTGCTTTTTGATCCTGAGTTCAACTGTATATAAATGTGTACTAATGAATGTAGAGTGTTAATCAATGTTTTTTTTTATAAAAGATTTTTTGATTCTGCAAAACTGGTGAATTTTGACAAGAAAAAACACATTTTTGCACTGAAAAATCACATGTTGCAAATTCATTTTCTCAAAAAAAATCCACAAAATAGTTGAAATATTCCACTAAAAATGTCACTGGTGTTGATTGTATGTGAATATTGCAAGAGTCTCTCTAAAAGGTTTCAGTGAAGCACCATAATGCCATCTTTGGAACCTCTTTAGTTAAAACACAAACAGCCAAAACTTGGAGACATGAAGTCAAATGCCAAGGCATGATGAAAGGCTGAATTAACCTAACATCTTTTTCTATCATGTATCAAGCTAGAATTAAATAAGGAGTGAGAATCCTCACATAGCTTGCTAGGTTGTCAATTCTATTTATGAAACATTGATGATCACTGAATTCAAATTAATATTTTCATTAGTGTCTTTTTTTAATTCACATCCCATTCTTGGCCATTAATCTAAAATTATTATCTGTATCTTTCAATGGGACATCTATTTTTTGAGACAATGATCAAGATTGACATTACTTTCATTGGTGTCAAACTATGCCCTTCATCTAAAATTATTATTATGTGAGTTAGACTTTCTATTAGTTAAAAATGATGGCCCCTCTTTTTAGCTCATGTAACAAGCATTATACTTTAGTGAATGTTCCAAAATAATATTGTTCTTTTCAAGATCCTAGTGGATTTTAGTACTTTTAACTTGGTGCATTCACACCTAATGTTAAGTCAGTGTTAAGTGAAAATCAAGGTGGCATCTTAGGTGGCACCCAATGTTAAATGGGTGATTGTTTAATATTAAGTGAATGTTAACTTCACATAAAATCTGAAGTCATGGTAAATAGGTTTAGGTCCTAAATGACTAGCTTGGTTTTATGGGACTTAATACTAGAGTCCTTAACACCAAGTGTGAATGCACCTTTAATGCATTAAAACATAAATAACCCTAGAATTGAAATTGTTCCAAAATGTTAAAAATTTGGCAAACTAGGTAATTCAACCTCAAATTGTTAGTGATGCACATGTCAAGACTTATGAGTGGGCTGGTGGACCAAAAATAGCAGCACAAATTGGCAATATTCCAATGAATGGTTGGTTTGTGGACATAATGAACCTGTCTAAAGCTCACAAGCATCCATAGATGATACACACTAACTTCCAACAAGTTTGTGAACTTTTGGACCTTATGTGATCACACACATGGTCCATGTGATGGATAATCCTAGGATGGAAAAGCTGATGAACCACTAGATTTTGATCTAGAGGGACATTGAACTAGATTGAAGTAAACCAACCCATTCACATTGCACCAACACATAGTGGTTCCTGAGTTCTTCACCTCTAGTTAGTAGGTTAGAAAGTGACAAGAGTCCTTTATCTTGAGTGTCAGATCTATTCAAGCCCTCCATTGCTCCTCTTCAGTAGTAATCAAAATCCCTTATTTCTTCACTCCTTAAAGAACCCCTGTTCTAACGAGTAAAAATTGGCCCTTGCAATTTAAAGAGGTCCAGGACAGTAAATTGTTTACCCCTTCGAAAACAAGCCTATTGTGTCCAAAAGAACCTTGCCCTTTAAAAACAAGTTCAAGCTTGAATCTCCAACCCAAAAGCAAGTTCCTTGAAGAAGTTTCCAACCCAATTAAACAAAGACCCAAGGGAAGTTTGCAAGCCTTGAAAACAAGTTCCTTGAAGAAGTTTCCAACCCAATCAAACAAAGACCCAAGGGAAGTTTGCAAGCCTTGAAAACAAGCTCCTTGAAGAAGTTTCCAACCCAATCAAACAAAGACCCAAGTGAAGTTTGCAAGCCAAAAACAAGTTCCCAGTTCCAACCCAAAATTAAGCTCCAAGTTTCAATATTGCAAAAACTAGTACCAGCCTGCCCCTGGCCAGTCCTCCCCAATGTCTTTTGCAAAACTTTGAACAATATAAAGTTAGACAGCTCTAGAGCTCAATTTGATATTGAAGAGAAGCCTGACCTGTAGTCTAAAGATCAACACTTGAAATTGATTAGTGGGCAAAATTAAGTAATTATTGCCACAACTTCATATTACACAAAAATTATAATCCAGGGATCAGAGATAGACTGTTGTTGATCTAGACAAAAACACAATGGAAAGACTTAGAATACCATGGAACTTACTCTATTAAACAGTAAAGCAGCTGCAAGCTTGCTAATAAAAAATCCAGTCTCCAGGTGAAACTCATGACATATAACAAAATCTCTCAAAAATTAATAAATTCCCTCACCTTTTTCTTTGATTTTGCTCAGGACTCATGCGGACTAACAACACAATGAATTCATATATATATAATTATAACTTGGATAATTTGCTGAACATGAATGTACAACACAGCTGCCAAGTATTGCTTGATGTAAAAAATCAGCAGCTGCACATGAAAAGGATTCAATTGAAAACTAGAGTAGTGGAAACTCATACATGAACTTGTTTGGCTTGTTGGCTAGCTAGCTATTTAGCTAAGCTGTTGCTTGGTATAATTTGAGTGGATCGAAGGAACATCATCATCATGATGGGAGCGTCGCTGTAGTACAGGAAGAATAATTTATAGATATAGATTCATCATCATCATCATCATCATCAAGACGCAGCCCCGTATTATTATTGCAAAACTAAAATAAAATAAATTCAGTGGTCAACAAAAGAATTTAAATGGAACAACAATTTTCTAGAATGCAGGAAGAAGATGCATGATGTGCATGATGATGCAGATCTGGTCTAGAGATGTGAAGAACTTCTGGTGCAGTAGGATTGCAGCAGTAATCCTAGTTCTTCCTGCTGCTGCTGCTGTTGCTGCTGCAGGAGGTTAGCCGATATGTATCCAGACTGATGGACTAGGAGTGCCGAAGTTGATGATGGTGAGAAGGTAATAACCAGCTGGTGCTAGAACGGCACTTGGAGGACCGAACACTGTGGCTGTGTAGAGTTTGCCTACGGGAACCACCGCGCCTGCTCTCAAAACCAGCATCCGTTGATTCTGCGAGAATGTATGAGTCGTGAAGGAAGGGAAGTAGAGACGGAAGAGAACACCTGTTGGTTTCATTCCTAGTGAGAATGTGACTTTGAAAGCTGCGCCATATAACACTTCCGCGGGAGATCCAACGATGTTGGGTCGTCGTAAGTTGTAGCCGGGATTGAGATAGTAAGGTCTGTACTTCTCGTAGCGAAGCTCTGTGGGGAAAGGAACGCCAGAGAATACATATCCTTCGTTGGGGTTGCTGCCACCCACGAAGATCTCACCACTAGGCAAAACAACTGCGGAAGAATGATAGAGCCTGGGAATGGTGGTGGCTCGCATCACTTGGTATCTGAATGTAGTTGGGTTGTAAAGTACTGGCGTTAGTACAGGCGTTTTTGCATTTCCCCAACCTGCTGTTCCTTGCTTAGCTCCATTGATGATGAGTATTTCTCCAGTCGGCAAGATCAGCATGTCTCCCATCACTCGTGGTATAGGCATTAGCGATACGGTCCATCTAGGAGCGGCTGCAGTCACCACCATACGAGCACAAGTTTGCAACGCTATGGCGAAATTCCGTTTCTGGAAAGCTCCATCTGGTGCACCCCCGCAGATCATGATCTCCGCAACCGTGAATCCGTTCGCAGCTGACAAGGGGAGCATGACTGAGGATCCAGAGGATGGATAGTTGCGAGGTCCGTCAGGAATTGTTGGATAGTTGCGTAATACGGCACCACTCTTCCAGTTGAGGAGGATAGAGTCTCTGTTCGCGAAGATAAAAAGGTTCCCATCAGGTAGCAGATGGGTGAAAGGGTAGAGATTATTCTCGGCGCCTGCTTCATTGGTCGCTGCCAAGAAAGGGAGTTTGAAAACTCCTTGTCCTTTAGGCCTTGGAACAAACTCATAGCTGAATGCAGCTCGACCTCCAACAACTATGATCGCTTGATTGGGCAGCAGCTGATCAGATGCATACCATCGAGCTACTGCCAAGGAGTTCTCAAACTCACGCCAATTGTCAGTAGGTCCAGGTCCCATCAGACGAACTGTCCTCCCTCCATCATTCCACCCGCCAGTTTGCGTCAATGTCCCATCCGAAGTGACGGCACCCGACGAGCACCAAGTATCGGTTAGAACCTCTAAAGGTCGGATGGTGTTAGTGGCGAGATCTAGCTCCACCGAGTGCGCCCAGCAGTCCACCTTGAGCGCTAAATCGTTCGGGTCTCTCCTGCAGATACCGTTCGGCAGCCTGATCTGCGAAGGACCGTAGTCAGTTCTATCGAAGATGACCAGCTTGTTGGTATGTAGCAGCACCGTATGCATCGCCGACACACCACCGTTCTTCTGTATCAGCACCCATGAGTCCGCATAGCCAGCAATCCCAAACTCGACGTAGTTACACAACAACATCAACAAGCACAAACTGAGCCGCACTGGTCGCCGCAACTCCGTCGACCCCATCGTCCTCATATTCAATTACTTTAGCTGCAGCTTGAACCTGAACCCACTAACTTCGTGTGGTGGTGTGCGCGTGAAGCCACCAACAACGGAACCCAGCTGCTGCAGCAGTTTATACGATGATCCCACTCACTGATCAGTACCAGATTTCTAGCTACTAGCAGCAGCTAGCTTCAAGGTGTCTGCAAAACCTCCACCCACGTCGCTCTATATATTCTGCAACTAGCTTCTTGCCGACGAAGTTATCACAGCGAGTACTGTATGCTGATCTAAGATTCTGATTATTTCCACAGATGAAAAAAGAACCGGCCTAGTGGAGCAGTACTCTTTGCTGTTCGCGCGCCAAGCATACTCTAGTGAGCCCCAAACAATATCGTCAGATCTCAAGAGCCAGCTAGTTTCTACTACTTTCCTTGTTGGTGAAGCTGAGAAGTTTTCTCACCAAGGAGAAACTGCTCAGCTTGAAGATGATGGGTGGTTCTCTATCTAGTACTGATCAAGGCTCAAGGCTCAAGGCTCTCTCTCTCAAAGGAGAAACTGCTCTTGAAGATGATGGGTTCTCTCTATCTTGTGCTCAAGCCTCAAGTTCTCTCTCTCACTCTCTCTCTCTCTCTCGACCTCTGTGCATGTCTCGAGTCTCTCTTCGGTCACCTAGTTGACACATATGTAAGCTTGGTATTGTAACTAGTGATCCGTGAACATTGGTGTTCTACTTAAGTGGATCCGCTATTCTCGAGGTGGAGAATCGGATGTTCAGCGGATTCATCAGCAAAGGATTCATCAGCTGTTTGTGCTTGAATCTCTTGCACAATCCTTTAAACGCGTCTAGTGTCCCCACACATTCATCATCATCATCAAGCCGGAGCTATGCATAACCGTGTGGTTGCACGTTTGGTGCTTGAGTCACGTGCTGCACCGTCGTTGTAGCAACGGCCAGTTGGTTCATGACTGATTTTAGTGAACGGCTGTTGCTTGCAACCAGTGTGGACTTGCTGCTTTTGTTTTGTTGTTCCTAATTTACACCACGCGCTTACAGTTCACACAAATTTTTTGACCATTCTATAAAGGATCATTATATTAGAGTTATCCATAAAGTCACCCTGTCTTTGCGTCTCCTTTCATCCCCAAAACCCCCATCTTTCAGTGGTATCCGCAAAGTAAGGAAACCCCCTCTTTCAGTGCTGTTTGCATTTTATTCATTCTGAGTACGAAATGTTGAAACTCAGTATATAATACACAACTTGGCTTTATTGTTTTTTTTTTCAAACTCCTCAAGTAGTCCAAGTGCAGTGTTGGCCTGTTATTGAGTTTTGACCGGTTATCAATCTGCTTACCGGCCGGTTGGTTATTGATTTTTAAAAAACTGGTTGATAACCTAACCAACTTGTATTAAAATTTAATAACCTACTCAGAACCTACAGGGATGGATGACTTGGTTATCATCCATGAAGGTTATCAATCCTAAAACATTTTATAATTTTATGAATATACTAACAAAAATGATCATTTCAACTTTGCAACTGGCTAATAACCAGTAGGATAACCAGGGGTTATCAATTGGTTATGTGATAACCTACTCTTCTGCATAACTCATGGTGTTATTTACTCATAAAATATTGATAACCTGAATGACACCCCGATGTTTAAAATAAAACCTATGCGATAGATATGAAAAACTCAATTATCAGCAAACACTTGTCCAGTGGCGAGGATCCCCAGCATTAATTAGCATTAAATGGAAACTGTCCTAGGGGGGCTGTAACATTTTTACAAAAGTGCTACTTTTACAAGTGACCACTTAGGAAGGTGCCTAGGTCTAAATGTGGCTAATATAATTATTTTTATTTCGAAAAATGGAGAAAAAATCTGTGAAAATCACAAATGTTTTTGTGTTTTTTTTTCTTTTCCTGAAAAAAAATTTCGCCAAGTTGCAGAATTTATCCACCAGAAAAAAAAAACACAAATAATCTCAGCCGATTCTGTTTGGGGCAACTTGGTAGAATTTTTTCAGAAAATGTTTAAAAAGCATGAGAATTTTGTGATTTCTATGGATTTTTTGGCCATTTTTCGAAATAAAATAAATAAATTAGCAACATCTAGATCTGGGCATTTCATAGATGTTCAGCGGCACTTTTAATGCTAATTAATGCTGGGATACTTGGCAATGGACCAAGTTGAAAGCTTGAAAAACAAAACCTGGATTAATTAGGCAAACTTTTTAACCTCTATTTTATTTTAACTTTAGTGGCATTTGTTGTTTTGTTTCTTTTTTTTGGTTATTTTGTTTCTGTGTTTTTACTTTATTTTGTTTGTTTGTTTGTTTGTTTGTTTTTTTAATTGTGCATTCAACAAGGAAAAGCTGAGGGACTAATTATTAGCAATAGAGAAAGAATTAAAGGAACTTACATGGCTCCCCATTGTGGGTTCTGCACTTTTGGGTGTGGTCTTTTGTTTGGACTTTGATCCTTTCTTTTTTTTTCTTCTCTTGTTCCCTTTTCCGGTGTTTTTTCTTTATTTATTAATTTATATTTACCTTTTTATTTATTTATACTTACAAGGTAATAGCTGGCACGGCACTTTCCTACACCCAAATGTTATTTTAAGTGTAGGGTAAAGCCTGATCCCACTAGCTTTACCAAGGGTGAAGACCTGCATCAACTTTTTAAAATTTATTAGAAATTTAATATAGTGGGTATCACTAGAAAAAATTAAAAATTAAAATTAAAATTGTGAGACGTTTGGAATTATCGATTGTCAAAAATGGGCATTCCATTTTTTTCAAAATGCCTAAGTGGAAAAATACTCTCTGTAAGGAGCTCTTGGATTACACCCGAAAAATGTGGGCAGGTATGTGTAGGGTAACGCCCTAAGATTGCAGGCATTACCGGAATAAGGGCCTGTGAAAGGTCTAAGGGCCCAAGTCCAGTAATACCTATGGCCTCAGGCATTACATGGCATGAAATAAAATCACCAATTTTTAATTTAATTAAAAAAAAATTTCCAGTTATACCAAGTGGGTATCATGGGGGAAAAAAAATGATGTGAGGCATTTTTGAAAACGGAATGGTGCGTGCATCTCATTTTTTTAAATGCCTGTGGTTTCTTACACTTTCTTTGTAGGCATTCCACCAAATACACTATGAATTAGGGCAAGGTTTTTACAATAAGAATAACAAGGGGTGTGTCACACTGTGGCCTTGCCATTTACATTAAAAAGTATCTTAATGCAAAAGAAGAATTATGGAAACTCATATATTTCACCATGAAAAAACATAATCTTCTAAAAACCCTCTAAAAGAAACAAAAATCCTTCAAGATATTATAACTCTATAACTAATCTTAAGTTTCAACAGAAGCCAAAACATCATCTTTCAAGAATCCTCATATAAAAATAGACCTATTATTTATTACCTAGGGGCCAAAATCCATTAAGCTACGATACTCTATAATGAATCTAAACACAATATCCTTGCCTACCTGCCAATAAATATCCCTTTTCTTCACTTCTCCGGGTTCTCCTTTCCCATGATGATGCCTCCATTCTCTTGGACTCTAACTACACAATATAGAAAATTCATTTTCATCTACATCCATCCAAAGTTATAAACATCATCTCAATCAGTCCAGATTTGAAGTAACTTGAAGTCCAACCACACAATCAAGACTTCATTTTCATCTACATCCATCCAAAGTTACATCAGATGCGGATAATCCAGGTCTGAAAAAATATTATCAGTAGGGACGTGGCTTATTTTACTTCACTTACAAATTTAGGGTTTCAAACTAGTAATTCATGTGTAGATAGATAGATGCCTTATTCCTTCAAACACTTTTTCTGACAGTTTTTGTAGTTATCCCAACATGGCCTTTCCTTCTAAGTAAAAATAAGTGAATTCTCTAAAACCCTAAACCTAATCTGCAGCTCATAGCAGTTAAATTTCCCTCTTGGGATTGAATGATAAACCCCCAAAACCATAAATGATTTATATGCTAAAATATATATGATTGTCAAGCATGGGTGGAATGTATAGCCTGTAGAATGGAGGGCTTTAGTGGAAGTGGTGATCATCCATAAGAAGATTTAGCCAGATTTGGCAAGAAGAAAAATTTATAGAAGTTTTTAAAAATCTAGCATTGTTCTATATTTTTTTGGCTACCTGCTGGAACTTAGAATAGAATCTGGGGATATTTTTAAAAATTATATGAAAAATAATAATTTTTTACTAACGAAATTTTAAAAACACTAAATTTTCGCCACTTTGAAAAACAAATTCACCATTTGGTGAAATTTCGCCCCCAAAAAAACCCTACCTACTGTGAAGTTGTGAACAAAATTGGGCGGGTACCCAGTTCTGGTTCCGGTTAGTAAAAACTGAACTAGTACTGGGTCTACTTATTGGAACTGGTACCCAAACCAGAACTAGACTTTCAGAAAAAAACGAACTGGACCTGGGAACCAGATTCCCTGTTCCATTTATATGTGGAACTGGAATCGAGATTTTTGGGGGAAAAAAAATTGAAAAAAAAAAGAGATTATATAGAACCAAGGACAAAGGGGGAGGAAGCTAACCAAAACTTAACCACCAATTCTAGTCTGGGTTATCTGGAACAGGGTCTAATTTTCAGAACTGAAACCAAAACCAAACCCGGAAGTTCTTCATATAGTAGAACCCTAAACCCAACACTGGTTGTGAGGGTGAACCCTAATAGTCCAGAAATAAAAATCAGATCTAGAAATGTTTTTTAATAGTTGGATGTGTGCCATATTCTGTGGAGAACATTCTTAAATAAACCTGAAGAAGTCAATGGGTTCACTAGATCCATCATGAAGGATGTCTTCCCATCGTGAACTACCTGGAAGCGTGGATCAGCACAGAGGGGAATCCAATGAAACCCATTTCCCCAAAATTGCCAATAAAGATCAGAAATAGCAGCAAATATACCTCGCAGCCAATGGATCTATCTGGAAGCAGCATCCGAAGTCAATGGATTGGGATCAAAACTAGGAGAAATGAAAGCAAAGTGAAACCAAAATTTCAAGGAAACAAACCCCTGCTAGGCTAATTCTTTTTGAAAGTTTTTCCAAAGAAACAACAGAAAGTTCAAAAAACAGCATGAATTCAGTGGAGGCATGCAAAATAATTTAGATTCCACTGGATGTGTTTAGGTGAAGAAGCAACACGATTGTACTTGGGCTGGTGTTGTTGTTGACTGGGCAAAAAGCTTGCTTTTGATACACTAGCAGAGATAGCAAAGCTATGGAACAGCACTTGAACTGATTGGAGAAGAAGCTAACTGATCATCATGTTGGGTATAAAATTGGGAAGTTTGCTGCATAAATTGTGGCAGGGTAGGGAAAGAAACACGTTACTAGTTACACGTAATAGTACTGAAGTACTCATGTACTAGAAGGAAGGATAATCTAGCCGGAGGAGAGCAGCAGCTAATAACGGCCTGGCTTTTCTGGCTGTCCCATGGTCTGGGGGAAGCTGGCAGTGAGGTTCTCATTTAGTTCGTTGACTTAAAGAAAGGAAGGTTTCCGGAATTGGGACTGGGTAGTAGGTCAGTTCTTATCGGCGTCCTCAACGGATTCTTATAAGTTTAGGCTGCTTTTTAAAGCTTTTTCTTTTCTCTCTCTCTCTCTCTCTGCACAGTCCTCCTTTGTAAAAGGTTTGAGACACGCAACATATTTTCTCTGGCTTTTTCTTTCTTTCTTTCTTTGGGTTGCTACTTGGAACTCTTCTAGTGATCAATCCCTTTTGATGTTGTTGTTTTCTAGGGGTGTCGTCTGGCACTTGGCTAAGTTCTGTGAAGTGTAGCGCCAACTTTGCTGAGTATTTCTGTCTACAGATCTGATGCTTCTGGGAATCAGTGCACAACCCAATTATTGAATGAATAAATGGATCGAAATTTGGATATGTTAGCATGTACTGGATCGTTGTCCTTTTACACCACATGAGGCGGGCAAAGTCATAGCTAGACAATTTGAATGGAAGAAGCTGGTGTGGCATATGACAAATCAATCGACCACAAAAAGAGTCACTCTAAGTTAAGCAAGACATTAGATATCCCCTAATGAGCTTTGTATGGTGCACTTTTGAACTAGTCTTTTTGTGTGTTATCAGGTTTTAAGTCAAATTGCACTATGTGATTATTTCATGTTTTACACATTATTTTGCATATTCTATTGTTCTAAGTCAAATTTGATCTCATCATTTTTCTCATGAACAAGGTGAAAGCATATTACACTATTCATTAAATGTTGTCATGAGACAATTTTTACAAGATTTTAAGATTTATAATTAGTCATGTGATTAAATATAATTGACTAAAATGAGAATGAACTCAACATTACAATGTAATATATATAATATAATTACATTGTATAGATTTCATGAATATTTTTTGAATCATCATAATATAATGAATTTTCAAAGGAGTACTCCAAAACATGTAATAGTCAAATTAATTTTAAATACCATATGTTAGACCATTACAATTTTAAATTCCATCAATCTCATTTGTTTTGTGTTTCTAGATGGTCAAATGGGACTATGCAAAGGAGTACAAAAATGGTCACAACATGACAATATTTTGATACTCCTTAAAGAATTTGGTCTCAATTATCAAAATCTTTTCAAAAAAAATTCCTTGGTATCAATGTTATCATATCATATTATTATTGAATCTTTAATTCATTACAAAACATTATATGAAGGTGCATCATGGAGTCCATACTCATTGATTATGGACTCATTAATATTAATGGGGATCAAAATATAAGACAAAAGAGGATTCCATTAAGGACTAGGTCTTTTTTGTCCTTAGTGGTACACCTTAAAGAATTTGGACCCAATGAAAATTTGTTATGCACTTTGAATTATGATTTTTTCTTATTAAGTCATTTATTTAACAAAAGTAATAGTTCAGAAGCTCATTTTTCAAATTTTAGTTCTCCATAAAGTAAACTAGGGTTGAAAATTGTTTTATAATAAAATTCTAATGATAACTTGTAAAATGATTGTGTGATTCAAGGCATCCTACCTTCACATTACTTTTGCAATGTTAATTTAGACAATTATGAACTTCCACATGTGCTTAAAAGTGTTACACTTTAGTGTGCTTCATCCAAAGGAAAAATACCAAGTAATAAAAAATTTGAACATTAAAAAAGAGCAATCTTTTGACATATACATGAGGTCAAAACAATCAAACCCTATGGAAATCAAGCAACTACCGTTGTTGACCACTTTTTGTGTTAGATAATGTTCATTAAGGGGTGTTTATTGTTTTCCCTAAATTAATTCTTTTCATGGTTATTTGTGGCATAAAGTAATGGTAATAAATGAATGAATGATGTGTAGCAAAAAGATTTTTTGCAAGACCTTGGGCTTTTAATTGTGAAGAATTAATTACCATTGCAATTTTGGAAAATGTTTGGTTTGAACATCTAGTTTTGCATTTGTCTCCTCAAGCTTTTTACCCTTCCAAAAAAAAATTGTCTCATGAAATATTACTTAATTTGGTGGTGGAAGACAAAACAAGTAGACATTTACCAAAATTGGCAAATAATATATTTGTAACAAGTTTCTACTTATGGATGTCAAAAGGGGCACATGATATATTTGTTCAAATGTCATTAATTTCTTGGGATTTTATTGGTAACCTAAACAAATGACCATTGGTTTGTTTTAAACAACAGAAACTACTAGTCAAGCCTTGGCCAACCATTTGACAAAATTGCTTGATCAAGATGGATTGAGAAGATAAATTATTGCATATATCAAAGATGAGGGGTCAAATTTGAATGTGATGATAATTGCTTTGAGGTCAATTGTGAAATGTGAAGTTCTAGGTTTGGATCAAAGTTTTGAAGATAATATTTGTTTTGGCCATGTTTTTTTAAGACTTGTTAGTATGATGAAAAGGTTTGCAAAAGCCTTAGATTTGTTTCCATCAAATATTCATAGTAAGATTTGTAGAAATGCATAAATTGATCTAAAAAGTTTGGGAAAAGAAAAGAGGAATGGAACAAGGCATGTTTATATTCAAACATTCGCATAAGGAAGCTAAATAGACCAGTGAAGACAAGGTGAATTTTTAATCTTTTACAAAAATTTTAATGTTTTCCTTCTTATCAAATTGTGTTAATTGGTTATAGGTTAGTAACATTTCCAATTCAAGGCTTTCTTTCTTTCTTCAATTACACTAGTTGAATATATATTAACATTGCATGTGTAATTCTTGTTACAAGTTTGCTAGCAAAATCATTATGTTCCACAAGGCCCTACAATTCAAGAATGTTATTATCCTTTGTTATAGAAAGCAAAATACTATCAAAATCAATGGGATAGTGCCACATCTTTTTATTTGGCACATTTTTCAAATAATTGTGGATTGTCTTTTTCCCATTATGAGAGCTTGTGTTTTGAACCAATTTAATAACCACTGGTTATTGTCTAGTGTGTTGTAGTTTGCCATTACCATGTGCTTGAAATGCAAGGAAAAAGTTACAAACTCACCTAGGTACCCAAGTCGATTGATTTATGATGATTTTGGGATTACTTTTGAGTTGTTTTTGCTAGTTGTCTTTACTTGCTACCAACATCAAAAGGGAATTTTGTGGTGTTTTGGAATCTTTCTTTTCATTTTTAAAGAAGACATGAAAAAATTATTCTGATGTTATGTCTAATGCTAGACCTTAAATTAAAAAGCCTTCATTTAATATCTTCTTTTATTGGCCGTGAAAAGATGTGAACATTATCAAAGAATACATGATAAACAATTGTTATAACTAATGTTTGAAATGTTATTATTAGTTACATCCAATGATAGAATTTCAAGTTGGATGTGTAGATCAAGTTATAGTCTAGATATCTTTCAAGAAACTCCTAGCACAAGTGAACTAACAAAAAAACTTGTGACTAGAAAACTCCTAATTTTCAAACGTTATCAAGTAGATCCCAAGAAAATTAAGTTTCCTCTTCAATAGTGGGGAAAACATGAAGCCATGATTCCTATTATTGGTTTTTTAACTCACCAAATCCTAAGGATTCTAGGATCACAAATTGAGACTCAAAAGATTTTTTTCTTTAGTATGTACATATTTACAAACCTAAGGAGATGTCATTTACAATTAAACACTTTAGAAAAATTGATTTTTGTGAACAAAAGTTGACCAAATGATTCTAAAATTGATTGTAAACCACATTCCAATTTGGTGAAGATGATTGAGAAGGATTTAGATTTTGAGGAAAAGTTAGAAGAGTTTGAAGGTTCTTTTGATTAGGATGAACTTGTGGACATATAAAATGTTGGAAGAATAATTTATATGTTTTTCATTTTTTTAAAACCTTTTTTGTAATTAATTTGAAAAAAAGATTAGTGTTTGAAAAAAATAGCTTTTGATAACCGTTACATAAAAACCACCTTTGAAAACCAATTGGTATGAAATATTTGAAAACTAGGACTTTGAAACTCAAGTGAAATTATCTTTTGTAGTTTTTGAAACCATGTTTCAATCTATTGAAAAAAAAAAAAAAAAATTAGAAAAAAAATTGAAG
>Ga0116231_10006124_pt1 | contig 23234 bp, 5 predicted proteins | sample S1TSphgellanicum_2_FD_89695 | JGI IMG/M metagenome (GOLD analysis project Ga0116231, IMG submission 89695) | Host-associated microbial communities from peat moss isolated from Minnesota, USA - S1T2_Fd - Sphagnum magellanicum MG | ecosystem: Host-associated > Plants > Peat moss > Unclassified...
ATATTATATTTTTTTTTTTTTTTTTTTTTTTTTTTTTTTTTTTTTTTTTTTTTTTTCTTGTTGATTTTCTTTCTACAATCATTGTGATGTTTAATGAAAGGGTCTTGTGAATAAGCATGAAACTTTGAAGGTTAACAATGAAAAAATTCACAAACTTTGAAGGGATTTGAAAATATGGGATCTCGCTATCAAAGAATTGGCAAAACGACTTTTTCAAATAGCTAAAATTATGGAGTTAGTTGCATCAAATGTATACACAATGGAAAACTAACACAAGGCAACATTGTTTAAAGTAGATCATTTTTACAATGAACTATTAAAAGTGGTTCAAAGGTATGGCTCAACTTTTTTAGTCTACTTATGTTATGTTTCTTTAGTTTTCCTTGGTCCATTCAATCATTATCCATTCAAGGGAGACTACAATTTTCCTTTATAGACTTGTTGCAATTGTTGTATTGTTAAAACAATAGATACAAACTTTGTAGTTAAAGGCTACAAATGAACAAGTTAGCACAACATTGAAAATAAAAAAGGTTGCATTAAAAGAGGTTGAACATCATTGGCACTTGGAGCTTGGGAAGCTACAAGAACATGGTGTCATCTTGGAAACTACTCTTATGCATCCAAAAGGAATTGTCTAATAAGTTAAGGCAACCCATGATATATTCATCACTACAAATGGGAACCACTAACAACACCATCAACAAAGTGCTTAAATTGGAAGCAAAACATGTAAAAGTCTTGGTAGTACAATGATTTTTTAAGGTCTTTTGCACCTATATATTAAGTTCATGAATATATAGTTGAAATTAATCAACACATTCATGTGAACTTTTTGTTTTTCCAACTTCATGTTCTATTTCATTGTCCATTCTTCTAATAACTTCATAGAGTATTAATGATTGGGTGATTAGAATTAAAAACATGGAGGGTGTAAAAGGTAATCCCCTCTATGGCACTAACATGGGTGAATATGTGCAAGCAATGTTGGAGGAAGGGGGGTGCCTTTGAAAATATTTCATAAACATTAAATAATGATAACCCTTGTTGGCTAAAACAATTGATGACAAAGGTTATATGGATCAATTTACAATATTCCATCAAATGAATGTAAAGGATTTGTGCATAATCATATAAGACACGTTGTCAATAAATGAAAATGGGGTAAAATGGGTTAGTAAACAAATGAAAGTGGTTTTCAACATCCACCACTTACAAGTCCCATGACCATAAGTGGCTATCACTCTTTGGATAATCTTTGGATACCACTATGTTTAACGTCATAAGCATAAGTAAATGCGACATTGTTGATATGATGTCATAATCCTTATGGCTTTGTGGCACATAGATTGTACACCTTCCTTCTTTCTATATTGTCAAAGATTCTCATCAATATTTATATTCAAAAATCAAAATTTCTTGTTTTCCCTTTTTTTCTATGTTTCCCCAAGTTTTCTAGTATGTGCCCTTCTTGAAAATATGGAAATAATTGATGGATTTTTTCATTGTTATGATACACAACAAGTTAATGATGTTTGGCTTGTGTGTGCATATGTTGACATTGATGGTGCATCACATCATCTACTATAGTGAAAGTTGCCTTTGATAAAAGAAAGGAAACATTATTTGTTGCATAAAAAAACCATAGATAAATTTAAGCCTCCATTGCACATACTGAATGTTTTGCAAAAAAACATGTGCTAATCAAAGAACACATAAAGGTTGCCAATCTAAGAACAAAGAAATTTTAATTAATAAGAATTTCAACAAGAAATAAAATGAATTTGTTTAGTTCACAAACTACCACATGCAATGTTATCCTTAGTGGGTTGTCAATTTGTTTCAAATGAACATGACTTTAAAACCCTATAATATCATAATTATTTAGGAATGTCACTGTTGATATAGTGCATTGAGCATTAATGGTGACATTTATGGGAACACATCATGGTCTATTTCAAGGCTTGTTTCAATGTTATGGAAGATGTAGGCATCTTGGACATGGATGATCATTTTTCAAAAAAAGTCTTTCATTATAGTGCAACATGATGGGGATGAATATGTTGCAATTTGGAAGCAACATAATGTTAGGAGGATTAATGAATGCAAACATTTTCAAGATAACAATGTACAAGCTAGGTATATTTAGGAGTTTGAATGACTTCAAGGGCAAAGGGCATGTTAATGTTCCATTTATCAAAATAAGCACACAAGATCCAAGTCCACTCAGGGGAATCAAAAGTGGAGGCCATGATGAAATAGGAATGAAAGTCATGTTCAACCTCTTAAATGACTTCCTAAGTTGACATTAGTGAAAGACAAGGTATACATTATTGGCAAAAAAGAGGATCATAATGTTAATTATTTTTTCTTGCATTACTATTTGAATGGTTATTACCACATTACAATTGAAAAATGCATCTACTTAACAAACATTGATGTGGGTAATGAAATATGTGGTGCAAGTCATGAAGCTTATGCCTTATTAATAACAAAGGTGGAATGCATTAGTGAGGTTGAGGATTAACAAAGTTTAGTCAAGTCAAACACCACCTCCCAAATTTTTTATATCAGATCTTATTTCTAAGATTTTAATTAGATCTCGTAAGGTTTGGTTTTTTTCATTGATCGCTCACTTGAATTTTCAAATTTCTTTCATTGTAAGTGAATTGAATTGAAATGATTTTTTTTTCATATTATAATTGAATTGCTAATATGTTAAATGTTAATGTCATAACAAGTAACTTGGAACACAACTTAATGGAAAATGGTCCTTGATTTATACTAGAGCATAGGTATCCAAACATCAAGGTGGTTGAAGAAGCCAAGTAGATTGAATTAATTCAAGGAACAATGAATGTGGTCAACTTGGGTGGCCTTCCTATTAACAAACAATGGATTCCTAAGGTCAACAATTTTTGTTGACAATTTTTGCTAAAAATTATGTCTTTATTCCATAGATCAAATGGGGGAAGGAACATGCCATGCTTACAAGAAAAAGAATCATAAGCAAAAAATATATTAACTCACAACAATTAATCCCCAATTGGGGTAAATGAAAATAGAAATCAATAATAGTTAAATAGGATAATTGTAATAGTGTTATGATTGCCAAAGATGATGGCATCTTAGGCATGTAACAATTAGTCCTCCATTAATACCCATCCTTTGAGCTCCCATATCACACTCAATCTCTTAGGTTTTCAAGGCTTCTGAAATTTATTTATTTTCTATTCTAGAATGTGCAAATGTGTAATAGTTTTTGCAAATGCTAAATTGGTTTGGTAAAAATAAATAAAAATTAATGCAATTGTTCTAGTTGCTAAATTGCAACAACTTTGATAACAATTCCAAATGTTAGTAATGCCTATGAATTCAAATCAACCATGATAACATCAAGGTTCTTATTAAGCAATCTTGGTGAATATTGGTACTGTATTTCCATTTGGGGGAGTTTGAATAATGGAATTTTCTTATGCAAAGAGGATTTGCAAGTATGATTGGAAAATGCTAACTTATAAAATTATTATGGATGGGAGGGGGTTGCAACTTCTTGGATGAAGTAGTGGCTTCATTGTTGCACCCACCCACCAACCATGGACCAAGGGTCTTTGGTTGTGAAGTGCACTAGTAAAATGCATAACATTTAATAACATTGAATACAATCTATTACTTCTTGATAATGAACATATGGACACATATGATAAAGCAATATTTTTCAATTTTCCAAAGCATTTATGTGATAATGATATATATCCTACTACATAGATAATCACCACATGCCAAACCAAGGTTTCTTTATGGTTTAAATGATTTCGGAAAAATCAAGAACTTGAAAGTTGTGGACTTGTTATTCATGAATTCATTTTTGTGGTGATTTTTTGGTTGCAAGTGCACATACAATACACATTATTCTTTGGTAGTTTTTATTCAAACATGTTTGTTTACAATTAGGTGTGCATTTTATCTTTCTCTTCTCCCATATAGATTTGGGTTTTGCTATTTAATGGTGAATGAATGGAACAACAAATGAGATTAGTTCAAGGGTATAGATGTGTTGATGAGAAGGATCAACTATTGTGCCCTTAAAAGCTCTTTCTAGAACGTTAAGTGAAATTTTGGGTTCAACCAATTTTTGGGCCCTTTATGTTTTTTTCCTACCTTCTTTCAGTGTCCTATGCCATATTATCCATAGAGAACCTCAAATGGTAATTGTGTGTTCTGACTTACTTTTTTTTTTTTTGACAAACTGTAGTAAATGTTTTATCATTTGTAATTTGCAAATGGGTGGCATTGAAATTGTTGTGTTTTTCTAAATGAAGAATTAAATTTTAATAAAAAAATTTACTTATTAAAGTAATTCATAATTTGGGAAAGAATGAAACAACAACTATAATGAAGAAATGTGTGAATATAGTCTACAGATGAATTTGACGAGTTAAGACAACAAATTGAATGTGTTGAAAGTACTATTCAAAGTATAATTTGTATTGTTTATTAATAAGCAAAGAACAATTATAAGTAGAACTACGCCTACCAATTTACAATCAACATTTGTAATTAATTTAGTTATGATTACAATCTAATTGTAAATTCAACATTCTCCAACCAATTTCCAAAATGGTTGTTTCTAGTGGAAGTTTGGTTATGAAAGGAATGCCCAATATGTCTAACAAGGTTCCCAATTCATGTGGTGGTGCAAGATTTCTACTTGGATCTTGGTATTGTCAATTGATTTTGAAGCACATGTTTGAATTTAATCCAAGCCTTGTTTCTAAAACATGATTGATTCACATTGTTGAGACCTCTTAATTGAGAAGGACTTGCAAAAACTCGATTATATCTTGGTGAGTTGTAATACTTGTTTACTTATATGAATTTTTGTAATTTTAAAGGAAGACTCCAAATTGTGTGGTTATTTTTATTCTATTACTATTTTTCATGTTTTAGTCATACACTGTTAAGTTGAAGATGAAATCTAGATTTTACAAATGGATAAAATGTGACCAATGTTCAAAGTAGGGTTAGATGCTTTAACAAAATTCATCTTTGACAAGACAAGACCAAAGCAATTGGGTTCAATTGTTATGATAGGCTTCACATAATCATTCTTGGATGCCATTAATACTTGGGATGTCCCACTATTGCCACATTTTGGAATAGTTGCATTTAACTTCTTGGCATGACTTGTCATTTTTTCAAATGTATGGACATCGTGTGTTGTCAATCTAAGATTCAAGTGAGTGTGACATTTCCTATGATAACTACATTTTAAAATCACAATTGATGAATAAACAAATTAAAGATTGTTGCATATGAATAACCTTTGTATATATCCTTGTATATATTTGTAGTTAGTTTGAATTAAAAAAATTAGCAAATTCATATTTGTTCAAGGAAAAAAAATTAAACTTCAAGCATATGAATTTTTTTTGGAATAGTTTAAACAACTTTTCTATAATGTTGATTACAAAAATGGGTTAGAACAAAGATCTTGACAATTGGAACTACCTTTGAAGATTCATCATATGAAAGGCCACTCTTTATTTACTATGTCCATTTTAGATTGCCATGAAGCATTAAACATAACTCAAGCAAACCATTAAATCATAATTGATGATAAGATTATTGTAATCCAAATTACTATGCATTATAATTAATTATTAAACATTAAATTTGAAATCCTTGCAAGATATCTTAAGCCAAATGTCCTAGGCTTTTAAATCAAAAGTCCTAGATCCTAAGCCAAAAGACTTAGGCTTGAGCCAAATGTCTTAGGTTCTAAACGAAAGGTCTTAAGTCTTAAGTCAAATGTCCTAAGCCCTAAGCCAAATGTCCTAAGTTCTAAAACCAAAATTCCTAAGCCTTAAGTCAAATTACTTAGGCCCTAAGCCAAATCTTCAAGTGACATTAGTGAAAAGTTGACACAAACACATTAAATCAATTATTACAGTGTCCTAGGCCATTGGTGAAAAATATTAGCAAACTATTTGAGTCAATTATACTAGACCATTGAAGAGGACCCACAATATCTTAAGCCAAATGTCTTGTAGAAGCACTAAGTCAAATATGTTGTAAAGATGAGCAAAAAGCCCCATGAGCACCCTAAGCCAAGCACCCTCGGTAATAGGTTCAAAGTCATATGAACATCTTAATACAAACTAGTGTGGCTTGTGCTGTTGGCCCAAGTGTTACCACATCCTCGACTGATTTTTCATTCCAAAACCTGATTTTTTGGGAATTTATTTGAATTTTCAGTGGCAGAAATCACTTAAAAATCAATATCTCCCACATTCTGAATCCAAATCTTACCAAATAAATTCCATTATTTCCTGCTCATCAAGATCTTTCCAACAACACCAAAGGCACATTCCAATTCCTCCAAAATAATCAGCTAAAACACAATTTAATTTAATTTTCAGTGAAGAAATCATTCAATATCCAAGAACTTTTGCACCGCGAGTGTAAACATTGTGGAACCAAGCCCATGCACCCCTCCTCGTCAAGAGCTTTCCAAAGACACCAAGAACATGATCTGAAGCATCCTGGTTCGGTGGATCTCATAAATAAAAATAAAACAAAACAAACAAACAACCTTCTTTCATAGATAGATATGTCTTGCAAACATCATAAGGCAAATAAATGTTCTTGAACTTAAATGTGAAATTGCACTAGGTCATAAAAACCAAAATAAAAGATAAAAATCAATGTGTTTTGGCCTAGTGTTAATGTTATATCTTAAGCTATGAAATTTAAAGAGAAGCCTTGGCTTGGGCATTTTGGCTTAAGATTAGAATGCTTTTGAAAATTTTGGCCTAGGGTTTAAAATATTTTTGAGCATTTTCGTTTAGGGTTGGAATCAGTTTTAACATCTTTTGACTTAGAGTTAAAATATTTTTTGACATTTTGGCCTTGGGTTGCACACTTTGGGCTAGTCCTAGACTCAAGTCCTTCATAGTCTGTTTTTTCCTCTTTTTTTGTATTCCTGAAATTACTCGTTCCTTGTTTTTCCCCTTTTTTGTGTGCTTTGGTTACTTTATGGTTGGCAGGGTTTCATTAGCTCCGGGACCTCACCACTCACGCAAACAAGTGTCTTTTTCATAACCACAGAAACACGTGAAGCTCATATGGTCTGAAGTGTACATCTTTGTTGAAGAAGTTGAAGAAGACGATGAAGAAGCAGTCTAGAAGTCCACAAGTTGAAGAAATTCAGTCCAGGAGTTGAAATAATTTAGTCCACAAGTTGAAGAAATTCAGTCCAGAAGTTGAGGAAATTTAGTGAAGAAGGTGGTATCAATCTCCTCCTTGCTCATCAATCAGGTGCTTCATACACAAACACAAACATACTCAACAAGTACGAACAGAGACGAGAGTGCTTTTGTAATAAAATCATCCGAGCATTTGAATGTGCAGCAGCTGTAGCAACATGTCTGCTCACTTGCTATTGCCGATCAATGTCTCGTTGTGCAACTCAGGGAATCGTTCTTCTGCAGTAACCTGGTGGACAGTTGCTTCCCATTCAGTTGCTGGCAGAAGATTACCCATTTTTTCTTCTGCTGTTTGCCCTAAAGGGTTGGTGGGCAAGCGCTGTTGTCGTTCTTGTTGTGCTTTTGTCTCTAGCGGTGGTGCAAAATCTGCCATCAACAATAGAGAAAGCTCTTGTTGTTGTCGTAGTACTTCTTCTTCTTATTCTGGGAGTTTATTTCAGCCAGCTGCTGTCAAGCATGAGAGAGTCACAGCTTGTTCTGCACTGCAGAACTTGGGAGATCTTTCTGTGTCACAGGCTGATAGAGATACAGCTGCAAAGTTGAAGGAAGAGCTTTTGTATCAGGCGAGTGAAACGGTGGGGATCTCGGAGGAAAGCTTAACGCTCATTGCGAAACTTGAGAAGCTGAACCCATATCCTGAAGCACGCGAGTTCCCGCATCTGTTCAATGGATGCTACGAAGCAGTGAAGTCGACATTGAAGCAGAAAGGTAGAGAAGAGCGGAAGGATGCAGGCGTGTTTGCCACCACTTTCACTCTTGGAAGAGTAGCTTTCAATGCATTCAAGCCATTAGGTCAAGAGGTCGTCATCACGGAAACGTATAATCATGTGGGACAAGCAAGCGAGGACGAGTATCTCATCATCTCCAAAATCTCTGTGAAAGTTGGAGAGGGAGAGGAGCCGCTTGAAGGTCTGGTGGTCAATGCTGGCAAGTTCAGTTTTGTGAATCCCAAAGATGTGGAGGTAGTGTTTGTGTCCACTACCTTGAGGCCATTGCACCCTGAGAAGGAGAATGACCTGAGAAGGTGGAAGGAGGTTTTCCAGGAAGCGAATCCGAGTATGGACGAGAGAGGGTTCGTCACAGTGCAGTTGCCTGCAGCGAAAGGCAAATTGGATTTGCTCTATCTTGACGAGGAGATGAGAATCACTAAAGGCAACTTGGGAAACGTGTTCGTGACAAACAGGTTGAAGCAGTCTGCAGTATCTGTCTAGAATCCCAGACTCAACCCCATGTCAGTCCTCTCTTTCGTCCACTTTTTCCTGTTTTGTGAGCAATCCTATCAATAATCCGAAGAAGATGTTGCAGCCAAATTTTTAATATATCTTAGTGGATCACTACTCCCAGATCTGTAGGAACTCTTGAGCTTTTTCTTTTAGACCATTGTGTCCAGATCTGTAGGAATTCTGAGGCTTTTCTTTCAGAGAATTGTATCAGAATCGATCTGTGCATCATCATCTAAGAGAGATGAACCTTGATTGCTCTCCAAGTGGCTACTGCTGCAGCCAGTGGAAACTTGTTACGTGCTTGAAGAGTTTTCTCAGGGAGTGCAATGGCAGAAGGCCCATAACCTTCATGACATGATCTTGTATCAACTGACCAGTACCTTGCTGTGTGTTTCTAGCTAAAAGCTGTCATGTGCTTTTCAATGACACTAGCTTTTCTCTCTTTGAGATCATGAGGCAGCAATTTTTTTTTTTGTTGCCATCCTTCTCCATGGTTTGTTGGCATTGATATGGATGCTTGTGATGAGTGGCATTGTGATTTGAGGAGTTTCTTGCAGAGAAATGCTTGAGCTCTTATCCGTTGGCTAACAAATCATCTGCAGAAAGAGTGTTGTTGTTATCAACAAATGACTGACATCCTCAGCCACTATGGTATTTAGGTTGTGAATTATGAAGCGGCAAAGTTTTTTGAGTTGGGATTTAGTACATCTCCTACAAAATGGCACAAGAGATGTGGACTATGACTAAACATCTCTGATTGTCCTCATGACTACGAGTCAGCTTCCAATCTAGTTACAAGTTGCACACAGTGTCATCTCCTGGCAAAACAAGTTATTCTTGTTTTGCTATACAAGATAGTGCACACAGTCTAGAATCAATTGTTGTTTTTCCAGCTTCCAACCAGAGGGAGGCAAGACAATGCACATTTGTTAGGTGTGGAATAGGAAGTACCTAAGTACCCATCTAAGATGAGGTTGGAGCTGGGATGGAGCTTTAGGTGGTGTAAAAACTGCAGGGGAGCTGGACAGCAAAGAGAGGCATGCCTAGGCTGCAGCAAGATTCAGAGCTTGATTCCAGATTACTGACACTCTTTTGGGCTCTTTGCTTGTCCAGGGGTTCTTATTTCCTTCAGACATGTTTCCACCTTCCAAAATGCATGGAGTCAAGTCCCCTCCAGGCCATCAGATTCTTTGAATAAAGTGGCTCCCCAACAGTTTTTTGGACGTTCATTAAGCCAGTATCCTGAATAGACAATGCCCAAGCTCAGAAGCAAACATGTAAGTGAGCTGGAAACTTGCATGGGCTGGGGTTGTGATCTGGTAATTTTGGCTAAGGTAGAGGGAGATATGGGATATGCTGGTGTGAGTGACATCTGCAGGGTTATCTTTGGGTTCAGTTCTGAGTTCCAATTTTGATTTCATGTTGAGAGTCATTGAGAACAAACCATAACAGTAAGTAAGATAAAACAAAACATCCTCTGACATCAGGGCACAACCTATAGGAACATGCAATTATCCTTCCAACCATCAACCCGGACAAATGCTCTACCTCCCAACTCCAAAGTCTTTTGATGACCTACAGTGCCAGCTTCAGAAGCTTTCAAAAAGCTAACTCTCTGTAAGGTAACATGACTAACCCTGTTTTGTTGCCAAGTTCAAAAGCTTTCCAAAAGCTCATGATCTCTTGTAGTTACAAATTCATATTGTAGGTTGACATGAGAGTTGCAAGACACCTTTGGAAACACTTGAAGGCCAACTGAGAATTTGAACAAAGCTGATAAAGGACCATAGTGACAAATATGTCAAGAGAGATTGTGGAGACATCTCCACAACAACTTGTGAAGGGTAACAAAACAATGAGTGCAGTCGTAACCTTATGAGAGTTGCTTGCAAAATGTCAGGCCATCACCTTCATCATGAGTAAGCTGTGACAAGCTAACACGACTCACCCATTGACTTCATCAGCTCCTTATGGTGGGTTTAGGATATGCATGGAATAATCCAAACAGTATTTCAGGCAAAGCACCATACTAACATTTGCATCGTAAGGTTCTGTTTGAATTTCTGGTAACAACGAGAAGACTAAATCATGACATCAGCTATCACTCAAGATTTGTAGTTGCAATGTGTTAGGGTAAACCTGCAGGATTGGGGCATTATTTGGTGTAATGACCATGAGATTTTTTTTCATTTTTCTTGTGATACCTGGTAGATATCAGCTGGGTATCACAGGAAAAAGGTGAAAAAAAAGAAATTCATTAGATTGGAAATTGACAGTCAAGAAAAGTTGACATATCCCCAAAATTGACAAGTTTTAGTTTTTAAAAAATAATCCCTAAACCCAAAACTTGCAGGTCATCCATTTTAAAAAAAGACACTACACCCAGACCAGATGACTCCTCTACACAACCGAGAACCAGCAAACACGGACCTTGACCTAGTAAACACTTCTGTTTACAGTAGTGGCCATATCATGAATTTGGTCTTCTATTCTTTGAATGTGATGCTGGTTTCTTGCCCCCAATCTTCTTGAGAAATCACCAATTCAAACTTCCATTGTACATTAATTACACATGCTTTCCTTATGCAAGTCTATGTTATGTAGTTAAAAAGGCAGCGACAATTACATCAACATTCCATATTACGCATCAAAATGTAGTTCATGTTGCACATATCATGTTGTAACACATCATATTACAAAATGTTAAACCAATCTGCAATTGGATTATGTTCCTTTTGTTTCATGTGTTGGTAAATGTTTTGTATGTAAAATTTTACATGTCATGTCAAAATATGATGATATATTGTTACACTTATGCTATGTTCACACCTAATGCTAAAATGATGGTAATTGCATTTCAAGAAATTGTTAAAATGCTAGCATCCACACCTAATGTTACAATTATCATTATAAATGACATGGCATCTAACATGGCAATCAATGGCAACACATTGTTAAGATAAAATGTAAAATAACAAGTGGTAAAATGTCACCAAAGTTAATCAAGAATGCACTATGTGAGCAATGTTAGATTGTCAAGCCTGATATGAACCATGTAAATCTATGGTAAGTTATTGTCAATAAAAAAAAATTGTGTCAAACCAAGGAATGTGCATTTTTATCTTCCCTTGTAGATCATGAAATGTCTTTTTGGGTATACAAAAGTCATTTTCTACAACACATCAAGTTCACTTGTGATTTTCAATATAAAACATCTAAAAGATCTTATGATCCCCTTTTTTGTGTGACATCAGCAATCACGATAGTAAGAGATACCCTTTATGTCTTAGCAAATAGGGAGCCAAACTTTCTTGACCCCTTTATTTACATTGAGAAGTCCATGAAATTGAGCATAGTAGTTGTAAAGTGAAGACCTTTTTTAAGTATTCTAGATGCATTTACACTCCTTGCAAGACCAACAAGAGGTCAATAAATTATTTATTTTGTCATCAACAACTACTTGACAAACAAGACTATAACCTCCAATTTTGTGGTTAAAATAATCCCAACAATAAGGTCCAATAGGTCTTGAAATAGAAAAATGTGTGCCATTGATGGCCCATTGAATGTTTGGGAGACCACAAAAAGTTTTGAAACCTTGCATTATTGTGTCCATCTTATTTCCAAATGGCCAAATGATGAGCTTCCTAAAAATAATGTTGATCACCACATCAAGATGACCTTTTTGAAAATAAGTGAAACAGTTAATCAACCCACCACTAACAATGCATTACAAATTAGTAGATTACAACCTTGTGCAATATTGTACAAGGCACAAGTGATACATACCTCCATTGAGATAAACAACTTGTTGCATGTGTCTTGCTTTCGAATTAGAGGCCTCAAACAATCAACAATGGCAAACAAAGTCTCCTTCAACCTGATTTGGAAAATTTGGAGCCAACACAAATTATAATATTCCATAAGGAGGAATAATATGGAAAACCAATTGTCGACCTCGACTTCACTTAGTGACAGAACTCTATAAGCAACAACCTCAAGTTGCAAGCAAACATATGACATTGTAAACACACAAACATAACGATGGCCTCCCTGATGTTGGTTGCAACTATAACATTTGGCACAAAACTTGAGTAAGTACAAAAATATTGACTTGAAAATCAAGCTTTTTAGTAACAAGATCGATAAAAAAAAAACCAACTACATGTTCATCATTGATATCCATTGACAAAAGATATATCAAAACACAATATGAAGACAAGCGTCAAGTAAATGAAGAAAGAAAAAGCATTGAGCAAATGAAGAAAGCATCAACATTTTGTGTGATGATGAAAATATCAGCACCAAACTTTGCTAACATGTGAAAGCACTTTTTGTTGAAGTGCTAGCGTATGTACTAGTTAGTAGGTCTAAACAAAATTAGGTTAAATCATAATTAAGTTTTAAACCTTAAAATGGTTGTTAGTTTATCACTAGGTGTAAACATGTGTCTATACCTTATTAATGTTTAGAAAAATAAAAACCTAACATTGTTCATGCTTTAAGAAATGATGTATTGAATATAATGTAATGTATTAAATCTATATGTACAATATAGATCTTATTACATAGATCTTATTACATGTAACAAGTTTAATATTATTAATCAATTTTTGGTGGGATGTACCAACATGGGGCATCAACCTCCAAAACATTCCAAATTGGATGTTCTTGATAAAAATTAAGTTTTGGTTCAAGGATGTTTTGTCCATGTTAGGAAAATGGTGGGGGATGATGAAGCATCAAGAAGCACACAAAGAGATGTTGAAGCATTAGAAAACATGTTGGGGGATGTTGGAAAAATATTTTAAAAGTTTTTTTTCAAATGCCAAGGGATGAAAGTGCTTTGGGAAGGACATTAAAGGATGTTGGAATTATTTTTTTCAAACACTAGGGGATAATAGTGCTTTGGGAAGGACACTAAGGGATGTTGGAATATTGAAAAATATACTAAGGGATATTGCAAAATGATTTTTTTCCCCCAACATTGGGAAGGTTGTGGCTTGGGAATGATGAGACAACTAGGAAGGATACCATGGGATGACACGAACATTGAGAAGCACAATGGGGGATGCCATAAAAGAGATTTCTTATTTTTATTTTATGCCAAGAAGGATGTTGGGGGTTGATCGCAATGCCATGAAGGACATTAAGGAATGTTGGGGGCATTAAAGAGCGTGCCAAAAATGATTTCTTTTCAAGCACATGGAAGGATATTAGGGGATGATGGGGGTATTGGGGAGCATGACAAGGGTCTTGGGAAGAGCGTCAAAAACACTACGAAGAAGTCCAAGCCTTAAAAGGGGTGCATAACAAGAATTAATGTTCCCAAGGACACCAAGAATGACTTTCAATATGTCCCTTGTGGCAACCCTTAATGCTACTTTAAATACATTAAAGTAGGTTAAATTGGTTTTAAATTAAAATCATATTCCCTTTATTTCATGTATAAGAAAATGTTCTTTGTGTTGAAAGTTTCATTTTAGATGTCCAATATGAATAATGTTACACTAATATCCTTTTTACTTAGCATAAAGTTGAGTACAATTCCACTTACCTTAACTAAAATTGTTCATGAAACATTATATATTTTGTTTTATTTTCTAGTGAATTTACATTGCACATCTTTTTTAAAAAATTTCCTCAAATGCAAATATGGTCATGAAATGCCTACAATAAAATCCTTGGCATGTTCCAAAATATTATGTAATTATCTTCTTTAACACTTGTGCACAAGAGTTCATGATCTTGTTTTGGTTCAAAATTGCATTAATCACCTTATTTATTTATTTGTGTAATTGAGATGGCATTAAGGAATGTGAAGGGTGTTGTTTCATCTTAGTCATCCCAAAGCTCTTGCACCCCAATTAGGGAGCATGTGTTTTAAGTTGCAAAATTTTGTTGTTGCCAAATTAGTGTGATTAACCATGTTGACATACATTAATTAACCATAAGGCTAGTCAAAAGTATATCAATTTTCGTTGATAATTTATACATAATATGTGCATTTTTTCATTTGATTGGCAACAAAGGCATAATAAATTTTTATTTTGAAAAAAAATCATTATCATATGAAAGAAGTAAGCTCTATATTATTATTGCACCTTGCTTTTTATTTGTTAATGTTTCATGAAACCATAAACATGAGGGTCTTATGTCTATCAAAAAATGCATGATAAATGTTTTATGTACATTCGATTAATCCAATCCTTTTTATTCAATTGTTGGATCCAAATTAACTTTGACCTAAACTTAATTATCAGTTCCAAAAAGTTGTCATGCACATTTTAGAGTTTTTAGAAGCTTTTTTGCTTCAATTTAGAATTGTTAAAATATTGCCATCAAGATTCAAAATTATTACATATTGTGATACTAGTTGTACATCATTTTTTTGGGCTAACAATGGGTCGTTCCTAGTGTGCTTCATTAATTTGTATGCACAGAATTGAATGACTTGAATTTCAAACCTTTATTTTTGATGTTTTGCCTTTCCATGTAAATAATGATAAAATTATTATATGTAAGCAATTTAATGGTTTGGGCTTCACATTACTTCACACTAAAAATGATGATAAATTACATGAGGTTGAGAAATTAATACATTTAAAATTATTTAAAAGATAATTAGTTGCCACACATTAGTAATCTAAGATCATATAGATTGTCCATAAAATCATTTCCATTTCCATTAATTCTAGAATATGAGATTTAATTTTTACCTACTAAAAACATTAACATGTGTGGTACTCATGATGTTTTATTGGTGCACTTTGTTGTCTTTAAAAAATAAATTGGGCTTTCCCAATGTTCCCCAATGTTCTTTGTACCATGTTTTGCAAAAAAAAAATGCCCCACTAATTAAATATTTTATAAAACATGTTTGGATTTGGGAACATTTGTTAGGTTGATTGCACATCTTGGGATATCCCTTGGGACCTTGGCCTAACAATAATCATAACAATTTGAAAGCTTTAAAAGCTTTTGAAATGTTAGATGAGTTTAGTTTCCACTAATTTAAAAAGAGACCAAAGTTAAAGGGCAAAATATTTTTATTGATTTGAAAAGAAAAAAAAAATTAAAAAGGAAAAAATGTTCACCCATTATAAGGAAAGAGTGATTTAAAGGGACAAAATAAAATGTCCACCCCAAAGTCATGTGTGAAGGTGATATTAAAATATTACTAGACATCACTTCCCATTAAAAATTAATAAATTTGATTTCTAGAATGAATTTATTAAGTCTAACTAATTTCATACACATAACATTGATAAAAATAATGTAGACTTGTCAAAATTTTATGGATATTTATTTTCACTATTGAATTGAAGAGGCTTCAAAATCTGGTTAAAATGTGTCCACACAATATTACAAAAAAAAGAAAGAAGTTGAAACATTACTATAAATTATGGTTTTTTAAGAAGTTCAAGTTGACTAATTTGTCATTTTTGACTAATGGACACGTACATTTTTATTAAAGATTGGGGCTTGAATGACACATGCATTTTTTAACTAATTCATTTGACTATAGTGGTTTATTTAACTAGATACATTTAGTCAAGTTCTACAACTTTAATCAAAATGGTCAATGTTTTTAAATCAAATACGACATGGTTTGCTACCCTATTTATTTATCTCCTATTTATTCACCCATTTATTTACCTAGTTATTTACTTACTTACTTTAAACCTAGGTTTACCCACTATGTTTAATCATTATATTTTTATCCACTATGTTTAGCCATTATATTTAGCCAAGGTCTAGTCATTATGTGTAGCCACTAGGTTTAGCTTAAGTTTAATCATTAAATTTAAACATTAGGTTTAATCTAAGTTTAACTATTATGTTTAATTTAAGTTTAATCATTATATTTAATCACTAGATTTAGTCAAATTTAGCCATTACGTTTATTAACTAAGTTTAACCATTATGTTTAATCATTAAATTTAATCACTACGTTTAGCCAAGGTTAAATCATCATGTTTAACCACTAAATCTAACCATTAGGTTTAGCCTAATTTTAATAAGTAAATGTCACTTATATTTAACGACTATGTTTAGTGATGTGAAATAAACATGTGAAATAAAAACACTTTTGATGGTGTAGTTCATGAATAAGGATTTGGTTTATCATTGTGAAGGTTTCAAGTTCAATTCCTTATACTTGCAACCTATGTGCACGTTTAAAAGGCTAAGTTAGGTAGGTTAAATTAAGGTAGTTTAGTGTGGTTAGGTTAAATAGCTTAGAATATGTTAAATAGGCTAGGTTAAGCTAACACTTGCGTACCTAAGTGCCTTTTTTCAACCTACCTAGACCTATTTACTACTTAATTACCTATTAAATTTCAAAATAATAATCCAGAAAAATGATTTTAGCTTAGTATGAATTCGATTTAGTCAAATGGTCCAATGTCTACAAATCAAATAATTAGTCATTTTGTTAGTCAAAATGACAAGGTTCAAATTGATTACCCAATCAAACTAATAAGTTCAAATTGACTTGTCCAAATTGATAATTTGTGGTCTTTTGATGCTTGTTGATTTGGGTATTTTTTACTAGAAAACCAAGTAAAAAAAAACCATGAATTTTAATATCGAAATTATTTTTTTATGTAATTACATTTTATTTAATCAATTAAATATGATTAATGTAAAAAATATAAATTATTTTAAATGTTTAATGGTTTAAAATACACCAAAACAAACATTTGTTTTTGGGCGAAATTTCACACTATTGCAAATTTGTTTTGGAAGAAGGATGTTTTTATTCAAAAAAACATTTGCCAGAAAAAAAAAGATGTTTTGAATTAATGTAATTAGATTTCTATTCATAACTACTCAAAATAGCCAAATTATTATTATTTTTCTTTCTTTTTACATGTTCCAAAAAGAGGTTATCATTTATTGCTAAATTGATCTTGGGATGCTCATTGGGGACATTGTAATAAAAAATCAAAAAAAATTATTGACCAAGACAACTAAGACTAATCATGATGTGTAAGTTAGTAACTTTAATTATAAGTTAATATTCATGTTTCAAAACACAAATAATGTCCTATATAATACATCATTAAACCTAAAAATGGAGTTGAATAAAAAGATGAAACACAAATGCATTTGAGTGCAAATTGTACATTTTTAAATAACAACATGCACAAATGTTTTTCAAGGTTTTCAAAACCTTGGTGTGATCATAATGAAAGTAGGTTGAAAGACATGTGGTTTATGGTTAACATGCAATCAATTTAACCAAAATATTAAATATTTGAATAATGAAATTTTTTGAATCAAAAACCAAACTTTGAACATGTTTCAACTAAATAAAGAATAGAAAATTTTATAAATATATATTTTTTTGTGTGATTAATTTGCATGGTTTTTAATGTTTCACTCATTTCAATCTACACCCAATTTGTAAACACTGGTTTATTATTCAAAAGCAAATCACTTCTTATTCTTCTTCCCTTTTTTTTACCTTACCTTTTTTTCTTTCCTTTTTTTTTTTTTGCAAAACTTTTATAGTAACAAGTCATTCATCCTCCCATGCATTTAATGCAAATAAGAGCATTTATTTTTTTAAATGCTACCTTTACAACATATTTATGGGATGTGAAAAGCACACATAGATTCATAAAATTTTCAAAGTTGTTTATACACATTTGATTAATGTAGTACAAAGGAAGCTTCAATACATGTTTGTAAAATATTCAGGTCAAGAATAAAATATTTTTGAATATTCCAAAAAACTATGCATTTCCTTCACAAAATCTTGTTCTTTGAAAAAATAATTTTGAAAATTATAATTTTTTTATAGATAATATAATTGGTGTCAAAGACACCAATGTCATATGTTAACTAATAAAGTGTAAATATCTAAATGACAACCATGTACAATAAATTATAGAATAAGCAAGATGAATTGTTTTCTTTAGTAGGTCGTATTTGCATAAAAGGACAAGGATCACCAAATGGGTTTTTAAAAGCACATAAACCATTTTATTCCATCAAGTTGCGCTTGTTTTATGGCAACATTTTCATTTTGTATCCTCTTTTGCAATATCCATAAAAATTCAAAGGGTTTCCATAAGTTGCAAAGCTATTTTAAATTCATGTAATAAAAAATAGGTAATTTTTATATTGTAAATTTATTAGAATCTATAGTCAAGCAATGATATTTGTAATGAAGACAATGTTGATCATCTAACCATATAATTAATAATGTTGCAAATTGAACTTTTAGTTACTAATTCAACTAATGGAAAGATCACAAATTTAATCCATCATGAATACATTAAAGGATCATTTTTATTCAATAGAAGATTCATGCAAAAGACTAAGTTCTATATTTGAAGGATAAGAAAAGTTGGATTGCCAAACATGCCATTATCCCAGTTGATTGTTAGTAACCATTTACTTTGTCATAAGACATGCACAAAGTTATTTAGTTTATTTATGCATATTATGTATGCAATCTTGTAACAATGTTTAGGTAACATTTTGCATGTATAATGTTTTGTAAACAATCATAAATCCTTTCCAATTTTGCTGAAGATTGATTTGATGAAACAACAAAATGTCAAATTTGGATTTCAAAAAAAAATAAAAATTGCAAATGTACTTCTTCAATCATTATTTGAACACTTTTCTTCTATATTAAATTGCATCTTCAAGTTATTTTATCTTTTGCTTCATCTTGTTAAAAAATTTGACAAATATGTAGGTTTTTTCTTTTCTTTTTTGAAAAGTAAATTCCCATGTCACTTAAAATGTGCTTGTAAACATATAAATTGTTTATTATCATATGGCTTTTGTTAGAGGGTAATGATGTGTTACATAAATCTTAATCAAATTATCAAAACACATAAACCCTAAAGCCAAAAAAGAAAAACACATAGGAAGAACATTGAGAAAAAGATTACATCCTTCTTATTTTGGTTCATGAAATCTTTCAATTGTTCTTTTTCACATAATGCACACATAATGAGGTGAACATAACTTGTTATGTAACACCATAAGTGAATGCAAACTAGAAATGAAAGAAAAAAAATGTGTGCATGTCCAAACATAAAAAATTCATGACAAAAATCACAATTTATTGAGAAAAACAAACTATACATAATTTTAATATCCTAATTCTATGATCAACCTTCATTTTTGCTTTGTTTTCGAATTGCATAATTTTCATTGGACCATTACCAAACTCATAATGTGTTTCCACATTTGTTCCTTCTTGCCCTTTGTGCATATAATCCCCACATAAAATTTACATAATTGCAAGAAATCACACAAATTCAAACAATTTATGATCTATGAAACAAAAAAAATTGAATAGGAGATTGAGTACCATGCATAGTATCCAGATGACTTCATCATGGTTGTTTCCTCATGCTAAATATAAATGCATATTTTCATTCTCAATTTTTGCATTTGCATTTGTTCCTTTGTTAACAACCATTTGAACAATGTCAACATATCCACATGAAACCTAATTAGACAAGACATGTTCATATGTCAATTACGTGTCATGTTGAAATAAATAAAATTTTGCCAAAGGATAATTATGATATGAAGGAATGTTTGACATGTAATAAATTCTCTTTATTTGCACTAAGACAAAAATTTTGAATGTTCTTGAAGTGCAAACACTAATTCATTCATATATGAAGTTGAGACACGAAAGAACATGAAAATTGCAAAAAACATTGTTCCATTCCATTCCATTCAACAAGAATGTCAAGTGGTCCATATTTAAAACTGTTGTAGTGATGATCATTAATGGACCCTATACTTGGTTAAGATAAAATTATCTTAATTATCATCATCCTTGAAACTTGAAATTTCAAACCTTCATATTTGCAGTTTATGAATGTCAAAAAATGTGTTTCTAATTTGTAAAACTTAATATGAACAAATGAGGTGAGTAGATACACTAGATATGATTGTCATGTAGAGGTAAGTAGGTAAGTGTGGACAAGTGTTCGGTAAGCACTTGTAGGTAGGTGCAAATGGATTTTGTTTTTGCAATACATCATCTCCTCAATCACATGGATTTCATCATTGCCTTCCTTGAAGCATGTGCACCATGACATTTTTTTTTGGACAAAAATTTGGGAAAATTGGGAATTTTTTGATTTTCTATTGTAAAATCAATTAATAAAAAAAATTTGGGGAAAATTTCACAAAAATTTCAATAACCCAAAATTGAAAAAAAGTCCTAAGATGTAGGAGCATGAATATTTTAATCATGTAAAGGTCCATTCACACCTAAGGGTAGTCTATGTTTGTGCTAGGTCATAACATATGATTATGTTAACACACTAGAACTTTTCACAATAGTATCTAGTTCCATAACCTACCATTGTAATTATAATGCTAACATTGTTCACATAACGTAGTTACCTTCCATGCACACTTGTGTGTACATGCCTCCTCCCTACTATTGTTCATGATGATTTTTGGTGGTAGTAGGTGCCTATCAAGATTTCTTTTGGTGCTGCCCACTTTTGGTCCACTTTTTCCAAAATTAAAAAGCTTTAGATCTTCCTCATGAGGTGATTTAGGAGCAGCAAAGTGCATTCATTTTCTGCTCTGAAGCATATATTTTTAAGTGTCCATTTTTTCATGCAGTTATTCTCAAGCCTTAGGTGACCATCGTAATTTCTTATGATTGAAGCTTTTCTCTTGTAAATCTTAATTTGAATTATAAATCTTTTCATCTTCTGCTTTGAAAATAAGTCTTTCTAAGTGTCCATTTTTTCACACAATTGTTCTTAAACCTTGGGTGGCCATTGTGATTTCTTGTGACTAAAGCTCCTCACTTGCAAATCTCGGTTGAAGTTGAAATTCTTTTCATCTTCTACTTCACAAACAAATCTTTCTTATTTTCCATTTTTTCAGGTAACTATTTTTAGACCTCAGGTGACCATCATTATGAGGCCATTGAAAATCGTTCTACTTGTTCATTTTTTCTAGCTTATGATCCAAGCACAAACCCTATTGATTCATGGTCATTTAAAAGGTGTTTGCATCTTCTTTTGATTTCAAAAGACTTCCTTGGAATTGTTTCCTTTTGATACATGGAAAAACAATTGTAAGTTTGTTTTTGAAACATTTTCAATGTTTTGATTTTTCATAGTTTTAGGATTTTTTGTGTGTATGATTTGTTGCTGAATTAGGACCTAGGAAATTAGGTTAAAGCTAGATCAATAACATGGTATTCTCATTTTCTAATGAATCAATATTGTCACAACCCTAGCCTTGGGCTCGCAACCAAGGTAAGGGTTTGCAAAGGTGTGGGCCAAGACTAAGCTTGGGAGTCACATTTCATGCTCCCGACAGTGTAAAGAGTGCGAGGGAATGAACCCTCACACTCCCAAGTGAACCCCCATTTTGGGAGTTGGAGTCCCATTGGACTCTTGAATCTTCAGAGGGAAATTGAAAGGGTCAAAACTCATTGAATTGAGACGTTTTTTATATCAATGGAAATATCTTGGAACTTAAATGTCCAAAATGGGCTTGCATGACCCATTTGGACACTTAAAACACAAGTTATGGCCAAAAGAAGGACCGAGAATCAAATTGGTAATTTGACTCCTGACCATTAAAAGTTGAGAATCACCCTGATTTCCTTGCGCGCAGGTGGCATGCGACATACTTTGAAAAGCTCTCAACGAGGGCTACAACTTTGCTTCATACCTCATCTCAATCGGAGGTCTGCACATAAAGTTATAGGGCTTCAAAGTTACGAGAGTCCCAACTTTCGGAACTTTGGGACAAAATGCCATTTGGATGTGGGCTTCATGGAGAGGCGCATAATATACTATAAGGGGGAAGGTGGTGGCTTCCCCCAAGTCCGGACCGTGGTGAATTTTATAAGTTCGAGTTTGTTCGTGGTTCGTCTTAGCACCAAAAATGCTTTAGCTATGCACTAACCAACTTTGTTGTTTGGTTTGTGCAGGTATGTGTGAGTGATTAAAATGCTTGTCAATCTTTCTAGTCCCATCCCAGAGCTTTAGCACACCTTTCTACCCCTGAAGTGTTGCGAACCAGGGAGTGTGCCCCCAACTTTTTATTCTTTTGATGTTTTCATCTTAGACTCACATTTGAGTTTCTTGAGAAGGTTGGGAATGCGTCAAATATGATGAAAGGAGATGGATTGAACACTTTCGAATGAATAGATCATTTGTGAAGTAATTAACTAAGAGATTGAAACACAAAATGGATGAGCAAGACACGAATTATAGGTGCATAATTCCAGTTATTATTAAGGTAGCATGTTTGTTGTACAAACTAGCCATGTAGCTAACTTCCTCTAATGCAGTGAACTATTTGTTATCGAAAAATCCATAGTTCATTTAGTCCTTTGAGAGTTTGTATATGTAGTGAATGAGGTGTTCAAGAATCAAGCTCGGTGGCTTGAAGGTGACAATCTGATGCAAATGATGGAAGGTTTCAAGATTATTAAGCCTCATGACGCGCTCCTAAGTCACAGGGTGAAACCCACTTGAGGGTTTCACAAAGTCAAGTTGCGGAAAGTTGAACTTGGTAGCACGTTCCCGGCTTCCAACTTTAGAAAGGGGTAGAAGGTCGAGTTGGGAGCCCCGGGATTAGACTAGGAAGAGGGACTAGCGTAGCTCATGTGAATCTACATCCAAAAACCAACCAAATCGGGTTAGTTTAGCATTCGGGACACCTTTGGGTGTTGGGACTTGCCACGGGCACTTGGACACACAAGACTCACCACGGC
>Ga0116231_10006125_pt1 | contig 23225 bp, 10 predicted proteins | sample S1TSphgellanicum_2_FD_89695 | JGI IMG/M metagenome (GOLD analysis project Ga0116231, IMG submission 89695) | Host-associated microbial communities from peat moss isolated from Minnesota, USA - S1T2_Fd - Sphagnum magellanicum MG | ecosystem: Host-associated > Plants > Peat moss > Unclassified...
CCCCCCCCCCCCCCCCCCAACAATTCAATGATTTTTTGATTTTTTTCCAAAAATTCATAATTTTTATATAAAAATTCTTAAAAAATTACCAGATTTCTATGCATGGTTCAAGTGGATTTTTTCCATTCATGTTTAGTTAATAACCAAAGTTGGCTATATCAGTTTATGAATAATTGCCACATTGGATTAATCACAAAATTTTGAATAGAAAAAAAGAGAATCACAGGTTGTAATGGGTGTGAAATTTTCTTACACTTTAAAAACCTGATTCAAGCTCTCAGATACATCATGGCCAATTTCAAACCAGCTCAAGATGTTAGGAACAACTACAGTAATTGAAGCAATTGATTTTCTGAGTGGTCCAAAGGTTGTGTAATTAGTCACAATTTGAGAGATACACTTCAGACCAGGATGCAGCAAAGGAGAGAAAGGCAATTTAAAGGGATAGGGTATTATCAGTATGTATGTAGTTGTATTATTTTTTTCAAAACTTCACAACATCTTAAAGGTTAAATATAGTTCATGAATTCTATTGGGACATGGGCTGAAGATATAGGCAAATGTTGCACAAGGTTTCTTTTATTGTTCCTGAAGACCAATGGACTATTCGTAACCAAATAATCACCTGTTGTGGAAGATATTACATGCCTTTACCACAATGGGAAAAATGGTGTGATGGTTAAGTTTTTTATTTGTTGAATGTCTTGTATAATATGAAATCTTTTACTCTTTGTATTTTTTGTTGGATTAATATGCAAGTTTTAATTTAATTACTAAAAGATAATCAAGTAAAAATTAAAAACCTTCTAGTATCTCCCTATTGCTCACCATGCATATTTGAGTAATGTTTTTCGAATGAATACATATGCTAACGATGAATGGACCATTTCTTGTTGCTATGATGCAAAAAAAAAACCCACACAATTTAAACGTTGGCAACTAATGTATGATCAGTTTCTTTACCTTCTTTCATGAAACATTTGACATTGCACCTTCAGCTAATATGAGCCTATGTCTCTGAATTACCATGGATGGCCAAAAGGGAATTCATGCTACATTGTACTTGTTCGACATTTGGAGCTCTAGGCCTTTGTTCAGGCGATCCATGCCGCATGGACATGGAAGAAATTTCCTGGTGTATTTGAAGGGCATCTAAAACACATTACCAATAATGCTGTAGTCCTCAAAAACAGGAGGCACCTTAAGTTCTAAAAGAGTCAAACAACTTGCTGTAAAGTAAGAGCCTCACCACCCTGTGTATTCCAGTGTTAGGGTCTATTTCAATTAGATTGTGTTGTGATCACAACAACCTAATGGAAAGCCACAGACCTATAGCTTTGTTTCTTGCTGCAGGGAAAGTCACTTTCCATAGGAGAGTTGCAAGAGCTTTGAAAATATGTTGTTGATCATGTTAAGAACTTTGGGAACATATGTTCTTATGAAAGAAGACAGATGACATTTTATGGAGAGTCACAATTTGACTCACCCCTCTTGTAGTTCTTGCAATTGATCAATGCTTGACAAGTAGAACTGTGAGATGACTATGAGCACAGCTAATGGGAAAAACAAGCTGTTGTGATCACAGCAGCATAATGGAAAGATGTCCTTAGCAAGTACCTTCCTCATGATATACCTTACTTAATCTGTACATTTAATTAATTACATTAAATTTTGTTTTCTGTTGTGGTTGACATTGAAATTCGCCTTAGACTGTAAGATTTGGCTTTTGACTACCTAGTGTCAAGAATTATGGTTTATTGTAAACAGTGAAAGCATTACTCATCCGGAAAGATACAAGTGATGATTTTTAAATCTATAAAGTAGAAAAATTATCAATCTGTTTTCATGACTCAGGAATTTGTAAGGAGAGTGGAGTAAAATCTTGCACACATGCCAAGTTCCAGGGAGCCTAGAATCGTTCAGCATCTACTACCTCCTCAACTCCAATGTTGATCCAATTCTCCAAATTCTGAGCTCAAAATAAGTATGATTCTTGTTGTTGTTGGGGCTTGAAACTCTAAAATACAGTTGGATCATACTGTTCTTCAAATTCTACTCAGTTCATGATGTTAAATGATTCCAAGTTTTAGTTCATGATACTTTTGTAAAACTTCTGGAAACTCATCAGCATCCACTTGAACGAGGGAGCTGGAGTTCAAAACTGTAATACAAAATTACCAAAGATGCTTGATCTTGGAATTGCCTACAAACTAATATTTTTCAAAATCAACACCGACTTATAGGTAGTGGGCCATCCGAGTTTGATGAGTTCATGGAACTTAACTTGGGATGCTCCTACACAAATGAAAAGAGTTTTTTTTTCCTTGACCTAGAAGTTTTGCAACTACAATTTGGTCGATTCGATCCATTGCAAACTTTACATTGATATGAGAAATTTAAACCCAATTTCAAACAATCAGTGCACTTCCCAAAATAAACCCAATTTTATTCAATCTTGAAGGCAGTGTTCCCAAATTTATTTATTTATTTATTTATTCTGTCTGTAATGAGAAAAGAAATTAAAAAATGAATATCAAGAACACATTTTGGAATTTATATTCAACTGTTTAATAATGTTTTTGTTGTTTTTCCCATATGCCTGTAATATGCAATTATCAATCCCAACCATGCCCCTTGGCTAACTTCTCAGCAACAGAAATTTAATACCAGGATTGGACCTGGTATACAATCTAAAATAGATTGTTATGTGGTATTGATAGGGTTTAGGGTTTAGGGTTTAACCCTAAACCCTTTTAAGAGGGGTGATCTTCTTCACTTTTTTTCCCCTTATTTTCCAATTTTCTGGGGAAGGGGAAAATTATTTCTTTGGGTGTAATGTGTGGTTTTTGAATGAACTTGACTCATTCCTAAATTTAGGCATTTAAAGAGAGAAGAAGATTTTTTTTTAAATTTAGTAAAAAAAAACTGGATGTTGATATTGAGGAATGTAGTTTGTTTGTTTTGTTTCTCATGTTGAGATCTCCCAGACCACGGAGACCACCCCCACCTTGCAATTGGTAGCATTGGAAAACCCTTGAGGATGCACTGAGATGGTTTTGTAATGTTTAGACCTAAGGTGCGTGTGCTATTGAATATTGAATAATTTTGTCAAAGAAACTTCGAGAAAATCAAAACTAAAGTTTTTTTTTGGGGAAATTGGGGTGTGCTCTTGGTAAGTATTGTTGGAAAGCCCTTGCTGGGTGGGATTTCTTTCTTCGAGTGGATTAGGTAATTTTTAGATCTATGGTGCAGCAAGATATATTGAATTTTAAGAATCATATAAAAGGAAAAATCAGTTGGGTAGTGAGTTGACACATGGAGTGATTGCACAGACCACAGACTGGTTCAATTAATGAGACAAATTTAATGATTTGGGTCATTGGAGTTTGATCTCTAATTTGTTTCCAGAAACTGTCTATTGTTGTTGGACATGAAGCAGATGTGTTGTTAAATACACTGATGTAATTCTCCTCATATTTGTAGTGTTCAAAGGCTGGCTGGCTGGCTGGCTGGCTGGCTTGCTTGGTGTTGTCTAATGTGACTCAGCAGTCGATTGCTTCAAGGGCAGGCAGCTGTTATCATCTTGTTTGGCTGTGAAGTACTTGTTTCAATGAATTCTTTTAACCCCGAAATGTCGGGGCTGACCAATTTGGTCCACTTTTCAGTGTATTTTGTCTTTTGCTGACATTTTAGGGTGAACCCTAAACCTTGCAATGAGTTGAAGGTCAGTCATTGATGGATTGCTCTGGCAGCAACATCAGCATTTAGGAGCAATATGTTTTCCTCATAATATACAAGTGTGTCTCAATCCCATCTGGAGTTTCTTCTCAATTATTGCTCATATGTCATTGCATCATCCTTCCAGCTTGGGAGCCAATTGGCTGCATTCCATGGCAGAAGGAGCATCAAAATCTTTGAAATTTCTCCCAACCAATTGTGAACAACTTTGATAGAAGGCACCCTTGTTTTCAGCAAGGCTATGAAGCATCAAAGTCTATAGCTTTGAAGGATTTCAGGATCTGATCAATGTATTGCAGACAGGAGGTAGTTGCTCCAAACTGGGAACTGCAATTAGTGTAAGATCCACTGGCAGCAGGATCACATAGCCTTTGCCATGTCATGAAGGTATCTCATGGTCGTACTTGACCTCTGGTTGAGCTCTTGAGCTGTGAAGTGGGTGAGACACACCCTGGCATTTGGAGATGAATCATGAGATTAAGCCACAATTACAGTTTGTTTCTGTGTGGTTCAACTGACAGAGCAGCTGCTGCTGAGGTAATAGCCAACCTAGTAGCTACTGGAGACAATGCACAAAACAATGCTGCCATTGGAAAAGACAGAGCCATCAGTCTGATCATGCATGGGTTATTACCAAAAGACAAGGGAAATGGCTTCTGAAGCCTTGGCCAACCTGGACCTCTGTGGCTGGAACAAAGCTAAAATCCTACTAGAGGTGGACTGTAGATTTGGTCAAACATGGGTACATTGCAGCAAGAAAAAGATGCAGCTGGTGCATTGGCACTCAATGTCTTCAAGGGCTTTTGGAATTGCCTTCAAAACCTCAAAATGGTACAGATGAAAAGACTCCCAACAGTATGCTGATATGATGCAGGAGACATCAGAAGAAAGACAGTAACCTTAGTGAGAGAATGTGAGTCTAGAGTTCTGAATCTTTGTGCTAATTCACAGAATTATGGCAGCATGTCTGCCCTGGATACAAATTTCAGTGGGATTTCATCATCCTTCACTGCCATGCAAATGATGGTTTCATCTGAGCTGACATCATGTCTTGGGTGATCCCTCTGTTTAAGCAGATGTGGTACCTGGATCTTGTCCTAAAAGAGCTTCACTGCCTGTGGCCTGGGAGGACAAAAGATTAGATACTACTAGACATGGATGCTCAAAAAGTACAACTGATGAGGGTTACTCCTACAGGAGATTCACTTCTTGGAAATGTTCAGGCCCTGGGTTGAACCTGAGACAATGACTTGCAGGAGAGGGCAACCAGTCACAACAGGAACAGCCTCAACCTAGAAACTTTGAGTCTGTGGCAGTTGAAATGATTACATGCATTTTGAATGCAAGGCCCATGTGTATCCTAGTTTCTCCTCAAGCCACCCAAGTGTTTGGAAAGATGGGCTTCATTCCACAGAGTGTCTTTCATCCTCTCCATGACCTTGTCACAGAGGGCAGCTGCCATACCATTGTGCTTGGTGGGTGTAAAAATGCCCAGAAAAGATGATCTGGCTGCATGGATGGGATTGCATCCCCTGTTCAGTGTCTCAAGTGAGGGTGGTGCCTCAGTCACCTCTCTAACAGGTACACTTCTCGAGTTTCAAATAAAACAGGGTGTAACTAGAGTTATTGCACCATCCCACAATTGAGACAGACAAAATGTGTAAATCCCAGGGCTTGCTGCTGAAATGGCACAGCTTCAAGATGTACTTGCACTTAACAGTCAGGAGGCAATGCTGCACATGGCAAAGATAGGAGCCATGAGGTGCCTTGTGGATAGTCTTATGGGAGATGAGTGGAGAGGGATGTACACAAGAACTTCCAGTCCTGGTGGCACTTTCTCAAGAAGCTCCTCCAGCAGCATTGGCTTCAGATGTCCTCCCCTGGTAATGCTGAAGCCACTGTTGAAGCTGCTACATTGGCCCACTTGAGAGACTGCTAGTCTCAGCCATTCCTGCTTAAAACATAGTCTTTGCATTTGGCTCCCCTGATAGTTGCTAACTCCAAAACCTGGAGTACAGCCTAGTAGGCCTAGCAGATGTCACAGGGCAAGGGGCAGCAACAGCATAACCAGGACCTGTGGCAATTTCTGCAACATATGGGGAAGGAAGAGCTGGAGGAACCCAAGTTGGAGGATCTGTAGCAGTTATCATGCATCCCACATTTTAACATGAGATTGTGGATGCTGGAGGAGTAATTAGGTTAGCCAATCTGCTTCAGGGCCAATCAAGATGAAAAGCCAAAGTTGGAGCTCACCTATCAGACAGCAAGGCAATTCAGGTTCCAGATCCATGCTTAGGTTTATCCCTGAAGCAAAAGCAGGGGAGGCTTAAGAGGCTGTTGGTGAAAATAATGCCTTTGGATACCCTTTCACCCCTTGAAGGATGGTTTGTCTCTCCAGAAACTATGCTCTCTGCTCATGTTAACAACTATGTCTAGTCTAGTGCACTGGCATTCAAATGGATTCCCAGATCTTTGTCATGCAACATTGTAGCACAAGATATTGCAGCACACTTGCTTATAAACAACAACCCCCACCTGAATGAGGCACTGACCTAATCTCCAGGTCCTCGTGAATCTCACAGCAGCAGCCCAGGCACCTTTGGTGGCAGACAATGACAGGAGGGATTCAACAACAAGATGCAGCAAGAACAACTTAACCAGCAAATGTTAGGGCTGATATTAGGAGGCAAGTTCAACCCATGTACTGATACCAACATGTAACATGGGGATTCTTGTCACTTCTTCTCCACTACAATACCAGTTCTCTTCCCATCTGTTCTTGACCTAATAGCAGTAGATACCTTCTCACATGCAGGAACAGGAAGCAAACAAGCAGTACGTCTGAGTGACCAGTGAGTGTAGGCCTCTGAACAAATTTCCAGCAGTCTGCTACACTCCCCCAAGCACAGAGAAGTTGCAAGACATCACAGAGTTCAAATGACACAAACCTGGACCCTGACGCTATGTAAGAGTATATAAACTTCCACAAAACTGCTCAATCTGTTGTCATGGTCTTCCCTGTAAACTCACATAGAGGCTCCTTTCATCAACCAAGCTGACAAGACCAAAGACTTAACATCCTGTGGGCACCTTTTGTGACTTGGCGTATCATGCAGAGAGTTTGTGAACATGCAGTCATGGTCTCACTCCAACATCTTCTGAAGCAGCTGGCTTTGGAAACTATACCAAATTTGTTGCTCATTCTCAAACAACTGTCAGAAAACTTCACATTTCTAAAGATAACAACACATGCACAACAATAGTCAATGTGCTGCCTTCAGTGACAACAGTGTCTTTACCTGGAGACAACTAACAAGTCTCACAAAGCAATAAATGCAATCTACAGAGCCTCAAGGAATGGCCCTGATGAATTCCTCGTAGACAAACCTTGAAACCAACAATGTGGAAACATGGGATCCTTGTTGCTGCTGCACAAATTATGCTGCATTCTGAAAGATCTGGCAAGTGCTAGAAAATGGGGCATAGCAACAAAGCTCAAGAGTTTGACAGGTTAAGCTAAAGAGGTTGGAATAATCAGGAATTACCTATATGGCTATGATCAACAAACATGGCACATTTGCTTTAGTGGAGTTGCACAATCAGGTTAGTTCAGCCACTTTTGACACACTTACATTCCCATTCTCCACAATTGTGACGTCTTTCCAGATCAGCAGTGGAATGGGTACACACGTAGACATAAAAGAGAACAAGAAGACAAAAAGAATAAAGGCCAAGCACAGGTGATGGGCAGCAACGATCCATCCCAATTGTAGATTCAATGATGGACATCCTCATTTCATCCTTCACCTAACCAAGACATCTATCGAATCTACAATTGCCCTGATCAAACATAGAAGCCTGTAACATTTGCATCTGTCCCTCAGCCATCTCAGGCAGAAGAAACAACTGGGAACAATTGATACAGAAATTAGGCAAGAAGTGAGCAGATTAGTAGTGGTACCTCAAGATTTGAATGAAGAGCATCATTACTTTTAAACCTTCAAATTCCAAATCAATGATTCCCAATCTACCTATGACATTCAGCTTTGGCTTGTCTACAAGCAACCAAACAATAATTTTAGAGCTGGAAAAACTTACATGATCAATGTCTTGAATGTCTGAATACTGGCAAAAATAAAAAAATAAAAAACAGTGCTGCTGCCAGAAAGAAAGGTGTATTGACAATACCCAAAAGGATGTCATCAATACATGTCACACAAGTCAGTATGATAATACAAGATTTGTCAGAAGAAATGCCACTACATCCGGAATCACAAGGTTGCTGCAAAGAGCTCCACCTGGGGCGTCTTCTTCTTCCAAAAAGAATTATATCCCAGAGTGAGCCCTAAGTAATCCCCTTCTCATCTCGCCTCGTCCCTCTACAAACTTTTTTTGCTTCTGTCTGTCTGTCCGGCACTCTGCAATTTCACCTTGTAACTGCTGCTTTTTGCTTGCTGACTCTTTCATGGTGGAAACCCACCTTGGTGAGAGAGGGAGTGTAGTAGTCTCCATCTCCTGTTATGCCTTCATGAATCCTCAACTCTTTTTTTCTTCTCAGTGGGCGAGCTCACAAGTACTAAAGTAACTGTTCTGCCTCCCCTCAATCAACCTCATGATTAAACTTCCTTGAAAAACAAATCCCCAATCCCCTGGTTGCCCCCCTACTCTATCTGTCTCTGTTTCTCTCTCTCTCTCTCTCCATCTCTAGATCATCTCTCTATCACAAATGCTGCCCACCCATCATACTCCCATCATCTGTGATAGAGTCGTAGCCCTGCCACGGTAGATCTCAATATGGAGCAAGTTTACTAAATCCTTGTCTTCTGCTGTAATGGGTCCACTGCACCGATCAGCTCTTTCAATCAGCAAAACTGCAGCAGCTATGTGGGTGTGTGTGTGCTTTTTGGGGTCAAGCTGGTTTCCGGCAGACTAACAGATGCATGGGACTGAAGATACCAGTCTCGCCACCACGAGTGAGATGCAATGCAGTCTTGAACAACATCTCATGCACATCTACAACTCCCTGGGGTGCAATACCTAGAAAAGACAAAAGGGCAATCACCAGATGGTTACGGTAATAAGAAAGACGACCCATCTTCAGTCTCTTCCACCAGGGATGAGCAGGAGGCAGAGCCAAGTCTCTATCCTCCAAGACTTGGAACCCCGCAGCCTTGGCAATCTCACCCACTTCCTTGTAACTACGCAGTCCGGGAAGCGCATCTCCATGTTCAATCCCGTGAATGATTTCCACATGCTCTGCATTGTCGGCTCTGAACTGCGGAGTCGTGACCCACTCGTAGGTCACGTACAGAGATCCCGGTTTCAGTACACGGAAAACCTCGGCGTACACATCTTGCAGCACGGGGGCATGGCATGTCGCTTCAATAGAGTACGCGCCGTCGAAGCTGTTGTCTTCGAACGGCATCGTCATGAAGTTGCCGCAAACGACTTCACAGAGATGATCTAGATGCGCTTTCTTGTTGTGACTCCGTGCGCGCGCAACTTGGTAGTCGTTGATGGTGATTCCTGTAATGTGAGACTGCGAGTAAGCTGCAATTGCACGCATGGGTCCACCCACTCCACACCCAACATCCACCACCCGTTGTCCCGGTTTGAGCTTCAACAGATCTGCTACTTTCTCCTCGTGCAACCGCGTCTCTTCCCGGTGTGATTTCCCCGGCACGGCCGGCGAGAAATGGAAACTCTGTCCCCAACCCCATTCGTAGATATCCGTCACCAAGTTGTAGAAAGTGTCGACCAGCTTGGGTACATTCCCGGGACTCTCGATCTGTTTCGGCTTGTCGAAGAATGCCGCGTACTTGCGATAGTGTGACTTCACTTGCTCCCGTGTCAGGCTTCCTCCTCCCAGCTCCACTGCTCGCTTTCCTCTTTGCTCCGCCGCCCCTACCATGCACAGCGCGTAGTACACTCCCGCTGCTATCACTCCTGCAAGTCCTGCCATAGCCCATCCGGCCACGCTCCCGAGGACTACTTCCATTCTTCCGGCCGTTTCCCCTTCCTTTCACCAGCTTCTGCTGCTGCTGCTGCTCCTCCTCCTTCTCGCACTGCTGCTTCGCTATTGCAGCCACACTACTGCTACCACTAGTGTCGTGCCTCTCCTCCGGCACTCGCTCCGCAGCACGCGATATTTGCTTGGCATTCTAGCTCGAAGCTTCGGGGAGTGCGAGCAGCAGACCGCCGCCAGCGAGGTGGCAGGGAGGCAGGCGGGGATGTCCGCAGCCCAACAATGCAAGGAAAGCTGCGGGAAAGAAGGACCTAAATCAACTAGAGCTGTGGGCGGCGACGCTAGTCCGCGAGCTTCAGGGCGCAGGAGGCGCAACAGGTAGCTGCAAGGGTTGTGGAGAAGGACCTAGGTTAGCTAGGGTGTCTAGACTAGGTAAGACCTAGAAGGACGCACACAACCATAGCAGCTCGTGCTCGGCGCAGTGCCCATGTACCTATCATCCCATGGCATGTCCACGAGCCATGTACTCTTCCATGGAATGTCTATGTTCCACGTACCCTTCCATGATACATGTACCATATTCCATGTATTGTTCAACGGCGTGTCCATGTGCCATCTACTCTTCCATGGGGTGTCTATGTTCCATGTACCCTTCCATGACATATGTACCCATGTTTCACGTCTTGTTCCATGGCATCTCCATGTTCCATGTACCCATACATGGTATATCCATGTTCCATATGTTCCATGTACCGTTCCATGGCATGTCTATGTGTCTATCATAAGTATTAGGACTATCCTAATACCTACATGAGGTCTGCTGCTCGCTGCACCCATCCCTCATGATGTAGGTATGCAATCATCAAAACCCAAAGAGTATCTTGTTATGAAATTTCTGTAATTTTCAAGGAAAATATAATTTCTCTTTTCCTGTTTTTTTAAATACATTTATTTGAGGGCAAGGGCTTTTAGTTGCCTTTGGGACAAGGAAAACAACAAAAATAATAACCCTATTGTAAGAATGCATTACAAAATTTCTTCACTTTCAAGACCAAGTACCTAATAGTCTACTAATAAGCATTGAAAATTCCAAGCTTAAAAGTAAAAGGCTAAAATCTACTAAAACCAGGCTAAGGATCCTCTTGTCTACTAAAGGTGCATTCACACTTGATGTTACGTGCTTTAGTGATGAAGTCCACTAACATCATGCTAGTCATTTAGGACTTAAACCTACTTATCATGAAAATTTTATGTTAAGCTAACATTCACTTAACATTAAGTTATCACCTATTTAACATTGCATTCCACCTAGGATGCCACCTAGATTTCTATTTTAACACTGACTTAACATCAAGTGTGAATGCACCTTAATAATGGGTTTTGTTGAATTTTGTAAATAGATAGAGAGAAAGTCCAAATATAAACTTCTTATGGTAGTCTAGGCAAAATGTCTATAGAAAAAGTTACTCCAAGTGTAAATAAGAAAAGGTCACATAAAGACAAAGAAGTTCAAAAAACTGAAGGGGCCAAAGGACAAGTTAAAGGACCATTCAAAAATTGGAACCCAATAATGTTCTTAAAAGGAAGTTTCCTCCTATGGACAACCTTGGGTCCAAGGTTTTGCAACCTTAAACCCTAAAGCTATCTAGGAAGCTAATAATGTCAAGAAAGGAGAGGACTATCCTAGTACCTTTTCAGGTTCAGCAAAAATTATATTATATTTTTTAAAATGTCAAAATTTTAGAAAATTAAGGTCCTTTATCTTATCTTGTTTTTGGTTTTGTCCTTTTTGCATGGTTGAAAGAAAAAAAAGGTCATATAACTCTTCAATGTTCCAAATTCATAACTTATTCCATGAACTTTAGATAGCTACACATACGTGAGATCATTCAAATTTGTTTTACTCCATAAAATGCACCGATCAAAATTTAATACCCATCTCCTTGTGGAGTTGGTAGTGCTTGATATCCATTCACCAAGGATGGAAAATATTTAAGATGGGTGAATGTAAGTTACGATGTACATGATTTTAAGGAAATTGAAATTATATGTAATATCAAAAGCAACATCATGTGAGATTTCACTTATTTTGAATTTCAAAAAAAATCATATATAAGGTATTTGAGCCTTGAAAATAACAAAAGGTATTAAAACCATGAATATGCAATTGATTCATAATTGTGGGTTTTGTGTAAACACATAACAATAATTGTATTAAAATATTTATTTAATAGTATTTTACCTTTTTTTATTAATTTAAAAATTCCACTTTATTTTTATAAAATGATAAAAGAAATGCTTAAACCCAACACATCCTCAACAGAAGAACATTTTACAACTTACAAATGTCATAATCATCAACATCATAGCATAATATATTAATGTATATTTTAATATCATTTGATTTGAAGTCCTTAACTTCAAAATAAATTGAAAGTTTTGATGGAGAAAATTGTTCTTTATGGATAACTTTTTGTGTGGGCAAAATTTCATTAAAATTAGTATTTTTTGGTCTTTTTGACAATTTTAGTGTTGCACCAACATTATATCATGTTGAAAACTTGATGGTGATTGATGAAAGGCCAAATGTTTCTATTGATTGTGTATTTTAAATTTTGGACCAAAAGAAGTAATAGGTGTAGCTTGGGAAGGAGGTAACTTTGACATGCTCCAAGTTGTTGGATTGAACTAATTAATGATATAATGTTACTTGTGTACTATTACAAGTTGGAAAATCTTGGGTTTCATATTAAATCATTGTTTGTTTCAAATTCATTGAATAATGGTTTTGTGTGCAAAATTTTAAAAACTATCTTCAAAAACATTTCAAAAAACTAATATTCTTTTGTCAAAATTTTCCATGAAATTATAAGCTTTGGATTCATTTAAATGGCCAAGAAATATACACTCTTGGGTATGGGAATCAATTTTGTGTCTATTGGTCTTTATGTTCATGTTGAACATAAGTTCAACAATGAAACATGCACAAGTATGATGAATTTGGTTTAATGCCATACCAAATCCAATGAATGTTTTGATTTGATAACACTACCAAAAAAATCTTATCCGTTTTGATCTTATGTTTGTGACTAGTGTGTGACTATTGTCCAAATTAACTCATTTTGTGACTACAACTATAACAATCTTACCTATCAAATGATTGTAATTATATACGAAACTACATTATGACAAATCTAGATTCTAGTTGTAAATGCAACTACAATTTGTGACTACCACAAGTTTAGATAAAAAATTAGTATATGTTATTCATTATTGGTGGCATCCATTGATAGTTGACAACCAAGTTGCTTTTGCAATTGCATTTACAACTATACCTAGATGACTAAATGACATGCAACATTTCTATTATTTGTAATTCAAAGTGTATAGATTCATTTATTGGTTAGTAGGTAGGTTAGAAAAGGCTATTATTACTTAGTAAATAGGCTAGGAAGCTAGGCTAAGTAAACTAGGGTAGGCATTTATCACTACGCCAAAATGTGACATATATTATTTCACATATTACTATGTCTGTGGTAATTTAACTCACATGTATTAATATGTAATAATATGTTGTAAATTAGTAGTAAGTTTGGACTTGTGGCTTATGCCATTGATAATAATTTTGGTCACAATAATTTATGCCATTAACCATGTGATTTTTATTAGTACCATGAATTTAATTATTATAATTGGAAAATATACTTAAATAATAAATATTTATTGACTTATGAAATGTACACATGTGTTTAAACATAACAAAACCATGTTAATAATATATTTAATTTTTTATTAATATAATTTATGAACCTTCCCTAGGCTAAAGTCCTAAACAACTTAGGTTAACCTACAAAATTAGGTTACTAAATAGACATGTGTTTAAACATAATAAAACCATGTTAACAATATAGTGATTTATTTATTAACATAGCTTATGAACCTTGCTTAGGTTAAAGCCCTGAAGGGGACACTAGTAGAAAAAAGTAGAAAATGTGTGAGTAAAAATATAAGGTGTAATATATTGGTTGTTGGGTAAAAATTATAAAGTTAATTAGTTCAAAAATAGGGTACATTTTATTCAAATAATCAATTTAATTATAATATAAGGTATGTTATAATTTGAAGTAATGGATTATAATGAATATAGGGTGGCTTTAATATTTATATATTAGAGAATTAAATAATAATAGGGTGATTAAAAATAGTTTGAACAATTATTTAATACCCCTCCCTTAAAAATGGTTATTTTGATGCACATAGAAACCAAACTTTACATTAAGTGTCCCCCCAGGGTTTAAAGTTCTAAACAATTTAGGTTAACATACAAAATTAGGCTACTTAAACTAGGTAGCCTAGAAACCTAAGCTAGAAGTTTAGGTAGGTAGGTAGGCCTAAAAAATAGGTAAGTAAGATCCTATTTACTTTTTTGGTCACAAACCTTTTGTATTAGGTCATCACAAGTGGTATTTGCATTTTGAATGTATTTAATGCATGTATTGTGTGTAGATTAATATTCTTTCATCTCATTATATAATTTGCAAAGTTGAATTTGTTGACAAATGATATGGGATAAATTTAATGAAAGGGTAACATTACAACATTATTCCATATCATCCTTTGTTTCATACAAAAGTAGCCAATTTTAACCTTTGTTTTTTTTTCATACTTTGTCCAAATCAAAAAAATTAAAGTTCATTCTTAAAGGCTTTTCCAGAATGTATATATATATACACATGCACATATTTTTTTAAAATTCAAATAATTTGATTGAAAATGCATTTGAATTTTCTTTATTTCATACATTTGAATAACAATGATTTTTTGAAGATTTTTTTTTTTTTTTTCATAAATTTTTGGGTAAATAAACCTATTTAAAATCAACATGGAATTATTTTTGGAAATTTTAAAATTTTAAAAATTAAATATTAGATATTTCCACCTTTTAAACAAAGAATGAATCAATAAAAATCATATACAAGTTGTGTCATATTTATTTAATTATATAAGTTTAATTTTAAAATAAAATATTTAACTTATTAGAAAATAATATTATGTAAATTTTATATAAAATAAAAAGTGATAACATTATGTAAATTTTGATAATTATTAATTTATACAAATATATAATTTTTAATGTCATTATTTTTACTAAATTTTGTTATGAATAATAGAATTTCATCTTATTTTGGAAGCGTTTTGTTAGTTCATTAAAGGTGATTTAATATAAATTATTAAAAAAATTGAAGTTGTATGACCAAATATTTTGATAAATTAATAGATATAAATGTTAAATAATAAACAATTTTTGGATAAAACTTTGTGTTCTTGGCTACCCATTATATGGAGACTTGCAAAAGAATGCCATTTTGGGGCATGTGGATTTCTTTTGAAATCTTTTGGATATAATTTATAAGATTATATATCATTATTTAATGCCAAAAAGGTCAAGGAGGATATTTATCAAAATAAACCTTTGAGCAAAAGTCCCAACTTGAAAGTGTTTTTTGGGTGAATATTCACAATGTGGTTCAAATGCAATTGGAACAAGTTCAACATTATCATTTCTTATGTGTAAATTAGAAAAAAAAATCCAAAATATGGGAAAATTTACCAAAGTTTGGGCAATTTGCATGGGCAAAGGCCAAAAGCATCAAAACCACAATATTGAAAGAAAGAAATTTTTCAAACAAGCAATAACATAATAAAAAGCTTCATAAAAATTCTATGTTGTAGGATTTTATGTAATATGTATTTTTAGATATATTATTGTGTACCATTAGATCCAAGCTAGGTTCAATTTTTGTGGATTTAATTTTACCCCAAAATTTACATAAATTTTTTAGAATACATTGTAAAACCCATTGCCCCCACATGACAATATATAACATCAATGCATTATGTTTTTTTGAAGGTGAGCAAGAGTTTTCAATTTTTAAATATGATCCTCCCATCAAGGTTTTTTAATTTTGAAAAATTCGTCAAATAAGGTTGATGGCACACATAGTAATTTTAAAAATATGACTATAGTCATGTAGAGTGATGTAGTCATGAAAATGATTATAGTAATAAAAATGGCATAGTTGCAAAGCATATATTATCCATGTCTAGATTGGGACATTAGTAATATATGTTATAGTCATGGATATCACATTTTAGCGTATTATACATTACCTACGTACTTATACTTTACCAAGGTAGGTAGGTAGGTAGGTAAATAGATAGGTATATAAACCATCTACATACCTACCTATACATATTACTTATTTTTTTGACTAGTAATTACCTATGTAACTAGTTAATGTAACAACTTGTGAAATTTAAAATAAAAAACTATTATAAAATCTATGAAATAAAATAAATTGAAATTTTTTATTATCTTATAAAAGTGTGGTGCAATGGTTAAGGATTTGGTTTATCCTCATGGAGGTGAGGGGTTCAAGTCTTTATGTTTGCACCTTAGGTGATAACTTAAGCTAAGATAGGCTAGGTAGGTTAGGTTAGTTAAAATATTAATGCAAACACCTATTATATACCCACTTATCATTTTATGCAAGTATGTAGGTAAGTAGACACCTAGTAGGTTAGGTTAAGGTAGGTAGGTTTAAGAAGTTAGGTTAGGTTAATTTTTTATGAAAATTGTCTAAGCCTTGAGACATGGATTTTAGTGTAATTTTTCTTTACTTATATTACCCAACTTGTAGTGTCATAATTTAATTTCATTATATCATTCAATGTAAAGGGAACAAATATGACCTTTTCACTTTTAGGACTTTGTCATATTAAATTTCTCCTAGTTGATATTGCAAGTTCAATGTGCAAATTGTAATTACTTTTTAAAATTTTGTTTTTCAAAATACATTTATTAATGTTTTAAGTTTATGTCCCCTCAAGCCTTATCAAATTTTTAGTAATTTTTATCAAAGCTAGAATATATTGGACATTGGGAATCTTTTTAATAACATGATTAGATAATGTGACACTAACATGACCTTTATCGTGTATTTTGTGTGGTATTATTTTCCAAGTAACTTGCTTGTCCCTTTAAGTGCAAAGTTAATTAAAACAGCCATGGGCATTAAGGTATAAGTTCTTTTTGAAAACCTACATGTGCCACATGGCATTCTTATGTTGGATATAATTCTAAAATTTATATTTTCATACCCAATTGACCATTGTGTGTTGACTGTATATATTTTTGGACTATATATTGATCTTATATCATGTATATTATGCATTCATGTTTTTTACCACATAAAAACGAATAACTTTTGTTCAAGCAACATCATCAAAATCCATAATTTTTAAGGTTAAAAGCTCATTTAAATTAAACTTTAAGAGAAAAATGTAAATTGATTACAACTATGATTTGATACCATAATGGAATCACAAATCTTATTCATGGTCATATGAAGCACAAAAGTTAATCTCAAAAACATATAATTGTCTTTTCATAAGGTAGAAGTCGCATATTATTAATGCATGTATGTATTTGCATTTGAGTAATACATATTATTGAATTACTTATTTATTTCACACTTTCATAATAACCTCATAAATAATTTCACATCTAGCATTTAATAAAAATATATATCTTCAACTGAAAAGTTGTGATTCACTTTTGCAACACCAAATAACCTCCCCACCTAGATGTTTATGTTTCCATGGTTTAACATTATGGTGTAGCAAAAATGCAATTGAAATGATGTTACAATTCACATCTTTTGTCATCTCCAAGTTATAATGCCTTATTTTCAACTTTTTCGAATATTTTTATTAAGTATTGGTCATGAAAAACATCATTTTGGATATGTGATGAACTTTCAAAAATTATGAACTTTATTGCGCACGATAAATAATTATAAAATCGATCACATATTTCAACTTTTTCAAAAAAATTAACTTTAGATATCATAACCCTTGAAAATGTAACATATTCCAAAATTATGGAAAAAGTCTTCAATTCCATTACAAGAATGAATACATAACACATTTGTTTTATGGACTATGTTTTAGCTTGGATTGCAAAGTCCATCTTTCGTTGAGTATTATTTTTTTACTATAATTATTTCAAAATTTAAAAGGAGAAAAAAGTAAATGAAAAAAGGAGAAACAAATAAGTTTCACTTATTTAAGTCCATTATGTTAGAACTCTTGACTTGCATATAGGTTATATATAGAGAATTTTGCTTTTGTGACATTTGCAAAAGTACATTGTGTTAGTAAGTTTGGATGAGCTAACAAAATGGTGAGACTAAATGATTTTTTTCCATTTGCAATTGCACAATATTCAATAATGTAATCCATACTTGCCTAGATTTGGATGTGACAAAGAGAGGCTCAAAAAAACACATCCACAAAAAAATAGAAACACATTTTATAACTCTCAAAGTTCAAAAATAAAACAAAACAAAAAATGAATTGGACTCATTTGAAGCAAATTTGTTCCTTGAGTTGGACCCTAGCTTGCATCTTGGTTCTTCAAATCATGAGCTCTCCTCTTTATGTCTTTTTTTTGGGTCCAAATTAATTGATTTTCCCTCCATAATGGTGCCATTTAGGTATAGCTTCAATTTGCCAATTTTTGGTCTTGGACCTTGGACTCTCATCTAAAGGAGCCCCAAGGGTGGTCCCTTATGTCATAGGGACCATGGTTGCATATTGAAGGTGCACATCATGTAGCAAGAGGACTCTTGGTTGGTCACCTATCCCCAATACATTTCCTAGGACTTGGCCCTTCTTTTGAAAGGTGGGCATCATGAGGCTTTTAGTTGATCACCTACTCCCAATATTTTTTCGAAAATGAATTACTTGCAACTAGAGAGCATTTGAATGGTATGAGGCCAACATTGATTCATCAAAGCAATTTTTTCGAGGTAGAAAAATTGCTAAAATTTGATTATGTCCTTCCTGAAGGACATTAGTATTTAGTTACTTCCTTCCCATATTGAACATGCATGGTGGAGAAATCAACCAACTCCTCTGCAACTGCGGAATCACAAAAGCTCCCTTCCAAAGGATTGCATCCAAGGACTGAATTTGCACCTAACCCTGCCCCAACCTTTGCACAAGGCTGTTCCACATCAATCATGATGCATGATCACACTCCAAACTTGATGCCCAACATCACAAAATCATTTTGTGCAAACATGTACATATCCCAAGATCTCTGGAAGGTTGTTGTCCTCATCAATCCAAACCCATGCTGCATTATTTTCACTGGTGGAAATTTGCCACAAAAATCTAAATTTTTTATAAATGTGAATTGGTTTTTTGGGTTGTTGATTGCGAGAATTAATATATATATACTGTTCCAATAGGTAGTGAAAAATATAAAAAAGGATCCTTAAATATTTTTACTTTCAATCAATCTCATTTATGGCTAAATCTTCCTATAGATGAACTTTAATTTGGCTATATCACAAAATTGACCAAAAAAAAAACACAGAACCCATGTACCCAATTTTTCATACTGCCCACCAAATGTCTAGTACACCATGAATGCTATGTATAGTTTGTGTTTAATGATGGGTATTATCTATCTTTTTTGTGATAGCTAAAATTATGGGTTTCCTTTTGATGTAATGGCTGCCTTTTTGGAACGCCTTTCAAATGGCAGATTGACAAGTTTTAGACATTTCACACAATAAATAGAAATCATATTATGTCACTGGGAATAAAGAAATGAATGAGAAGTTTGAACTTCAGTAGTCGAAAGAAACAATCACTTTGGTTCTTATTAGTCTTTCGGTATTGCTCCTACATGCTTCTTGACCTTGCTTTTGATGGGTACAAGAAGCACATGGTGGACTATCACAAGGTCAAGGAGCATAACATTATAAGATATCAAGGCTTATCATGGCTCAAGGGCTTGTGATGGGTGCAAGAAGCAAAGATCACAAAAGACCTCAGATGTGAATCAAAGTCAATAATTAATCTATTCCTTTGCATATGTGATATTGAATAAACTTCCAGATGGGAGTTCTTTTTTTCAAAAACTGGTGTTGTGTTTAGATTCATTATAGAGTATAATAGCTTAAGGGATTTTGGCCACTATTGAATATAGGTGTATTTTTATATGAGGATTTTTGAAAGACAATATTTTGGCTTGTGTTGAACTTGACATTAGTTATAGAGTTATAATATCTTGAAAGATTTTGGTTTCTTTTTAAAGGATTTTTAGAAGATTATATTTTTGCATGGTGAAATATTTGAGTTTTGCATAATTCTTCTTCTTTTGCCTTGGGATACTTTTTAATAATGTAAATGGCAAGGCCACAGTGTGAAACACCACTTGGCAGAGCCTCATCAATAAAACTTGGGAATTCCTGGATTCCATAATGAAGGATTCAGCAGCAGCAGCAGATGATGATGATATGGGTTTTGGCCCAACATGGGTTCTTCCGACAAAAAGGCTTGCACCATACTGACAACATGCGAGGGCAAAGTTGTGATTTGATGGGTTGTACGTGAGTAAAAAGAACTAAGGTGAACCAGTGAATGGGTCTGAAATAGTAAATCTGCATCAAACTCCCCTTTACCTCATTGGTGGAACAAAATCACAATGAAAAAGTATGTGCACGATGAGATTGATCGTTGACACTATCAAAACTAACAAAGTCACACACTCGTAAAAAAAAAACATGCACACAAATGATGAGATTCGAAAAGCATGGCATGAGAATAAACTCCCCAAACACAAAAAATTTAAAACTCTATTCGCACTGAATTGGGTGAATAGTCTGCAATAGATATCAGACATATGTCAACCAAGCATCCCCAAAACAAAACCAAATTGAGATGGTGCAGCTCACTCTAGCCTCCATTTGACCACAAATTTGAGCACAGGAGTACAATATGGAATGGAGGGCTAAATTGATTCAGTTTGGTATGATTTTATTTAGCCTAGAACCCTAAACTGCTTCATGTCTAGATTCTTAGAATGAGTGTCAGCTTTTCAGTCTGTCTGGCACAAATGGGGTAGTGCCTCTCTCTAGGCCTCATCTCCTCTTGGCCTCACTTTCTTCTTGGTGATGTCATTGGTGGAGGTGAAGAGGAACATCTCCTAATTTCTTTTTTGAACCATATTAATTAGTTGCAAGGACCCCCCAAAGTTCAATTTTTTTTTCTTTTGTGATGGGCATCTTTGCTCGGCCCATCACAAAAACAACATTCAAGCTTTGGACATTTTGGTTTTTGTCTCTTCTCAATGTGTTCCCATCAAGTTCCCAGTGTGTTCCCTGAGACGTTCCCAATAGCACCTCATGCTTTATCCCATATGGTTTGGCCATGGTTCAACTTCCATGTATATAAAGTTGTAAAGAGGGGGGGGTGAGGGAGGGAAGCATAAATAGGCTTCTATGTTGGGGAGTGCCCAAAGCTCCAAAATTATTGGTGATGGGCCAATCAAATGGCTCCTCCTGAAAATAATATAAAATAAACTGTGGGTGCACCTGTGTTTGAATTAATAGAACCACGATCACCCCCAGTTTATAATGGGGGTATTAGATCAAGTTGATGCTCAGTGCGGGGGAAGCCATCAATGTGGGTGGTCCAATCGGCTCATTGGATAGATTGTGGCATTATAGTTTTCAATTCTAGTGCACAAATCAAATTTTCACGTTGATCTCTCATTCCTCTATGGGGAGGTAATACAAATGAAACATGTGTTGGAAGTTGGAACCCTCAAAATGTAATGGGCAAATTATGAATGATATGCACTTTACTTACCTCAAAGAAACATATGCATACATTCAAAGTTCATAGTTGAGATAAAAATTACAATCCACTTTTAACCCACAATACCAGATATTGATAGTCACATGAGTACCAAAATGTGATTCCATTGATATCCATCACTTATGCATGTTCATATCTGAAAAGAACATATGACCCTGATAACCCTAATGCCTACCCATAGCTAAACTGGACAACCATGTTGTCATGATTGTAACAATTCAAAATTGTTCATCTTTTGAGAAGGAAACCACACTATGTTGGTAAAGACACTCAGTTGACAAACTTGGCTTCCTCTTTGATGATGCTTGACCCATTCACCAATTGCCATCACATTAGTGAGGTTAAGGTTAAAGAGCAAAGGGAAGAAGATCCAATCCCCTATCATCCTATTGGCACTTTGGGGTCAATAAAAATCAAGCAAAGTTGAAAGGCTTGTAATTAGTTTTTTGGGTTTTGGAAATGGAGAAGCTAGCCCAACTTTCACTCATAGCTCTTATTGGCCAGGTTGCCAGCCTATTTGCTGCTGCTGCTGCTGCCATGACATGGTCATAAAGGGCTGCAGGCAACTATTCTTCTTGCAGAATGAGTCACACCTGCCAATTCTGTCATCACAGTAACGTACATGTGCTACTTTTAGGTCATGCAGTTAGGGCAAGACACCCTTTCTATTGCATACTGTATATGCTAAGACTTTACGCCACAGAGAGGAGGAGGCTGCAGGCTGTCCTTTCTATCATCACCTTGTTCAGTCACCCTTCACTGACTCTAGTTGCTCATTTTCATCATGTGTGTGGAATAAGTGTCAGTGCCCATGAATTCTTAGTTATGTCTTTACTCTTTGCCATGACCATACTGTCAAACTCATGTTTGTAATTTCTTTTGTATTAGAGAACATGAGCATTGATCATGCTATCAAAGTCATGTTTGTAATTTCTTTGTATTAGAGAATATGAGCATTGAGCATGCTATCAAAGTCATGTTTGTAATTTTTTTTGTAGTAGAGAACATGAGCATTGAGCATGCTATCAAAGTCATGTTTGTAATTTCTTTTGTATTAGAGAATATGAGCATTGAGCATGCTGTCTCAAAGTCATGTTTGTAATTTCTTTTGTATTAGAGAACATGAGCATTGAGCATGCTATCAAAGTCATGTTTGTAATTTCTTTGTATTAGAGAATATGAGTATTGAGCATGCTGTCTCAAAGTCATGTTTGTAATTTCTTTTGTATTAGAGAACATGAGCATTGAGCATGCTATTAAAGTCATGTTTGTAATTTCTTTGTATTAAAGAACATGAGCATTGAGCATCCTGTCAAAGTCATGTTCTCTGGTGCATAACCATCTTAGGGGCTGGCTCACTTACATGTCTCCTTGTAATTGGACATTCATGCCCCATTTATAACACATATTAAGCTTGCCTGTGGCTTGTTTTGCATGTGGATGAAAAATGATCCACATCCATCCTGTCATTGGATGAAAATTCATTTGCATCACCTTGTTCAAGCAAGTTATGGACATAAAGGATGTTAGTTACCGCTGATAATTGGGCCTCGAGTAAGGCCATTGATTGTTAGAAATTGCTTCAGTGCTTCCACACTTTGGCTATTTTCTGTAACATAAAACATTCCCTGGATTTTTGTACTGTAGTTGGAGGGCACCTTACTACACAAATGTTTTCCTTTCCAAAGGGTGGGGCCATTTAGAAAATATAATACTTGCTCTTATGGGTGTTTCTTTTTTTGAAATTCTCAATTCCATTTATAATTTTTCCCATGATACCCAACAA
>Ga0116231_10006126_pt1 | contig 23220 bp, 17 predicted proteins | sample S1TSphgellanicum_2_FD_89695 | JGI IMG/M metagenome (GOLD analysis project Ga0116231, IMG submission 89695) | Host-associated microbial communities from peat moss isolated from Minnesota, USA - S1T2_Fd - Sphagnum magellanicum MG | ecosystem: Host-associated > Plants > Peat moss > Unclassified...
TCTATGACCTTACCGAGCGGGTGCTCCCCACGAGACTCCTCGAACATCCCACCCCCTCCGATGCGGACGCTCACCGTGCACTCCTGGGCATTGCGGCGCGCGCCCTTGGGGTTGCGACTTCGCAGGACCTAAGGGACTATTTTCGCCAGCCCACGTCCGAGGCCAAGCTGCGCCTTCCCGAACTCCTGGAGGCTGGCGAGCTCATTAAGGTCGCCGTCGAGGGCTGGGATCAACCTGCCTATCTGCATCCAGAGGCGGCGCGTCCTCGACGGATCCGGGCCGACGCGCTCCTCGCCCCGTTCGATCCGCTCATCTGGGAACGCTCGCGCACGGAGCGGTTGTGGGACGTGCGCTACCGGATCGAAATCTACACCCCCGCTCAAAAACGTTTGTATGGCTATTATGTGCTGCCGTTTCTGATGGACCAGGCCCTGCGCGCCCGCGTGGATCTAAAGTCCGACCGCGCCTCAGGACAGCTGAGAGTGCAGGCGGCCCACGCAGAGCCTGACGCGCCGGCCGACACCGCAGAGCGCCTCGCAGCCGAGCTTAATCGGATGGCGGGGTGGCTTGGTCTTGAGGCCGTCGCTGTGGCGCAGAGCGGCGGTCTCGCGCAAAGCCTCGCGGGCGCCCTTGGTCGATAGCGCCTGCGCCTGGTCGATCCTTTATCCGGTGGCTCCGGCGTCAGCGGGACCAATCCGGAACGCCCGCTGAGCCCCAAGCCGGGTCAAGCGATCCCTAATCCTCGGCGGGGCTGAGACTATAGGGATCTGTGATGCCAAGGACGTCGTGGTGCTTTTGGATCACCTTGCGACAGATGCAGGCCTTCGCCTCCAGGGCGGGGTAGTCGAGAATCTCCACCTGCCCACGTTTGTAGGCGATGAGGCCTAACTGCTGGAAAACATTGGCGTACGCCGTAACCGTGGTGCGTTGAACGCTAAGAAGCGTCGCAACCGACTCCTGGGTCATGGGCATCGGACCGCGCCAACCGGCCCGGTCCTGGCTTTCCAACAGTCTGCGGGCGAGGCGATGTTCGGCCGAATGCAGAGCAAGGCAGATCGCGGCCTGGCGAGCCTCAAGCACCTGCAGCTCCGCAAACCGCCATACCTGAAGACAGAAGCCAGGGTCGGACAACATCAGATGGCGCACGGCGGACGCTGGGGCTCGCCATCCACGGCCCCCTATATGCACCACACAGCTGACGTGGCTGAGCTGGCTGGCGCACGCCTCAATCAGCCCTGCAGCGCCGTCGACGCCGATCATTGACGTTTCTATACTCTCGCCGGTTTCAATGGCGAGGACCAGGGACAGCAATCCAGAGACCGGGAAATAAACCCAGTCCACTGGCGCTTCGTCATCCTGGAGGCAGGCGCCGGCGACCAAATCAACCTGAACGAGCTGTTCACTCAACGCATGATAGCTCGCGAGAGATAGAGCCTTGAGAAAAGAATTGAACGGCCGACGGTTGTCCACGCTCTCTCCGCTTAGGCGGGAGCGCACCGGCGTCTCTCGGCCACCGGCGCCCAAGGCTACGCCGGTTATCAATCATGTATAGCACGCTTGTGCCTGTGACTGTCTGATACCCGACCGATAAATATTTTTTGTTGCCTCCCATGAGCCTGCAGACGCTCGTTTTTGGGCCCCGGCCGTGTCTCCGTGCCGCCTTTCCGCTCCAAGCGCTTGAATTAACACGCATAATGTCAGGAGTTCGTCAGCGGCGGCCGAGCCCGAGGCCGGCCCTCCTGAGACGGGATCGTAAAGACCGGCGCGGCGACAGCTCAATGGACGCTTCGCTGGCGGCTCGGCCAGGATGCATTGTTAAGCCTGCGGCGACGCGTTAGCCTTCTGCAAGGGACGCTGACGCCGCACAGAGGGCGCACGGGAGACGTTATGTCGGGAATGGCAAGGCGGCCGATCGCGGCCGGGGCGGCGTTCATTGCAGTGCTCGCGCTCGCCGCTCCGTTATTGAGTGGATGTCAGCCGCACAAGGCGGCGAATGTGGACGCCGCCCGCCTCACCGCCGCCGACAAGGATCCCGGCGATTGGATGAGCCAGGGACGCACCTATTCGGAACAGCGTTTCAGCCCGCTCGATAAAATCAATCGCTCGAACGTCAAGGATCTCGGCCTCGCCTGGAGCTTTGAGCTCGCCACCAATCGTGGAGTTGAAACGACACCGATCGTTGTGGACGGGACCATGTACGTGACCTCGGCGTGGAGCCTTGTCTACGCCCTCGACGCCAGGACCGGCAAGCTGCTCTGGCAGTACGACCCCAAGGTGGACAAGGCCGTCGGCCACAACGCCTGCTGCGACGTGGTCAACCGCGGCGTCGCCGTCTGGAAGGGCCGGGTCTATGTCGCAACCCTGGACGGTCGCCTGGTCGCCCTCAACGCCAAGACCGGCGCGGTCGATTGGTCAGTCGTAACCGTCGACCAGACCAAGCCCTATACCATCACCATGGCCCCCCGCATCATCAAGGGGAAGGTGATGGTGGGTAACTCGGGATCCGAGTACGGCGTGCGCGGATATGTTTCGGCGTACGACAGCGAAGACGGAAGGCGCCTCTGGCGCTTCTTCACCGTCCCCGGCGATCCGTCCAAGCCGTTCGAGAACAAAGCCATGGAGAGGGCTGCAAAGACCTGGACCGGCGACTGGTGGAAGTTCGGCGGCGGCGGCTCGCCGTGGGACGCCATGGCCTATGATCCGGAAACCAATCTTTTGATCTTTGGAACCGGCAATGGCTTGCCGTGGGATGAGAAGGCGCGCTCGCCCAACGGCGGGGACAACCTTTTCCTGTCCTCGATCATAGCGGTCGACGCCGACACCGGAGCCTACGCCTGGCACTTTCAGACCACGCCGGGCGACAGCTGGGATTTCGATTCCACGCAGACCCTGACCCTGGCTGACCTCGTCATAGGCGGCGCGCCGCGTAAGGTTGTCATGCAGGCGTCGAAGAACGGCTTTTTCTATGTGATCGACCGAAGAACCGGGAAGCTGATTTCCGCGCACAACTATGTGCCGGTCACCTGGGCCAAAGGCGTAGATCCCGTAACCGGGCGGCCGATCGAGATCGGCGACGATCACTATCGTAAGGCGCCCACCGTCATGTTCCCCTCGAGCTTCGGCGGACACAACTGGCAGCCGATGGCCTTCAGCCCGCAAACCGGACTGGCCTACGTGCCGGCGCAAGAGGTCCCCGGCGCCTACGGAACGGACCCGAAGTTCGCCTACGATCCCGGCCAGTGGAATACGGCGACCAATACCGATCTTAACACCCTGCCGACCGATCCGAAGGCGCGCCACGCCATGATCAATTCAATGAAGGGGGAGCTGATCGCCTGGGATCCGGTCAATCAGAAAGAGGTTTGGCGCGCTCCGCACAAGGGCCCTTGGAACGGCGGGGCCCTGGCGACCGGCGGCGGCCTTGTGTTTCAGGGCACAGCCGATGGCCATTTCAACGCCTATGACGCAGCCAAGGGCGCGCCCCTTTGGAGCGCCGACACCTACGCCGCCACCCTCTCTGGGCCGATGACCTACACGGTCGACGGCGAGCAGTATGTCGCCGTCGGCGCCGGGTTCGGGTCGGTCTTCTATCTGGTTGCGGGCTTCGCCGTCGACAACGGCAATCCGTTCAACGGCAAGATCGTGGTTTATAAGCTTGGCGGCAAAGCGACCCTGGCGAAGCCGCCCCTGACCAAGGTCCCCTTCCCCAAACCGCCCGAGGCGGCCGCCTCGCCGGTCCTTGTGGCGGAGGGGCACTCCACCTTCAACCACTTTTGCCTTGTCTGTCATGGGTACGACGCCATTGGCGGCGGGGTGATCCCAGACCTTCGCTATTCGCCGCTGATCGCCGACGCTGCAAGCTTCAAAGCCGTTGTGCTTGGCGGCCAGCGCAAGGCTGAGGGCATGGTGTCCTTTGCGCCGACGCTCAAGGACGCCGACGCCGAAGCGATCCGCGCCTATCTGATTAAGGCCGCCAACGCGGGTTATGATGCGGAGCAGAGGCAGAAGAAGTAGCTTAAGCGCGCGCCAGTCCCCAGAGGGTCGCTTTCGTGGGCGAAGCCCTGAGGGCGCGATGGTCAGGCCAACCTCGCTCCGGAGGCGGCGCTAGGATCCCAGAGCGAGGGGCGACCATCGTTTCCGCCAAAACCTGTCTCCCGTCCCGGGGACGAACGCGATCTACTCCATCCACCGCTGAGGCAGGCGAATCCCGTTCGCCCGACCAGGCCGCGGAATTCGCCTTCCACTCGAAAGCGGCTGGCGAGGGGTCCATAAGCAACTGAAACTTCGAGCTGTCTTGGGGATGGCGAATTTCGGTGCGGACTGGGTTTAGAAAAATCGCAATCAACACCAAGGGGGTTGACGCCGCTGTTCGGACCCAAGCCGATACGCCTCGCCAAAACCGGCTGAGCTGAATCTGATGGGCGTCTGACGCCCCCAGGACGGATCATCATGTCCTGAACGCGGCGCTCGACGCGGGAAGGCTCCAGGGGCCGACAAAGAGGGCGCCGCAAAGACGACGGCCGCGCCCTGGAGTTTTCCAGGGCGCGGCCGTAAGGGTCTTCCGTTTGGCTTAGCGGTATTGCTGAATCCGCGTCGTCCTGAGCCCGGCGAGGCCGTGCGCGTCGATCGCCTTTTGCCACCCGCCGAATTCCTCGGTGGTCAACTTGTAGCGTTCGCAGGCTTCCTCGAAGCTGAGCAAGCCGCCGCGCACCGCCGCCACGACCTCGGCCTTACGCCGGATCACCCACCGCTGGGTGTTCGCCGGCGGCAGGTCTGAGAGCGTCAATGGCACCCCAGTCGGACCGATCACGTACTTCTCGCCCCTATTATTCAGTCGCTGCGGCTGCTGCTGCAACATGGCTTTGCGCCTTTCCCATCACCACTGATGGTCAGACTAACGCAGCCGGCATAACAGCGACTTAATTGCGATAGTAAATATTGTGTAAGCGCATACGTACCATTCTGATACACCTGACACTATTTGATTAGACTCAAGTAATAAGAGCTAATCAACTGTAACTTACTGGATTTCGCTGAGCAGACTCGCCAACATGTCATCAGCCGTCGTAATGATCTTTGACGAAGCCTGATAGGCGCGCTGGGTCGTGATCAGGCTTGTGAACTGCGTGGAAAGGTCGACTGTGGAGGATTCAAGGTTGGAGGCGGAGATGGTTCCGGCCCCAGCCTGACCCGCCTGTTCAAAGGTCGCCGATCCGCTCTGCAGGGTTTGATTATAGGCGTCGCCGCTGATCGACTGCAGGCCATCGACGTTTGTGAAGGTGGCGACAGCCACCTGAGCTATGGTCTTGGTCGCTCCGTTTGAGAAACTTGCGACCACATCGCCGTTGCTCTGCACCGAAACGCCTGAAAGCGTGCCTGCGGGGCCCCCGTTCACCGTGGTGGAATTGGTGACCGACGCACTGTCGTACTGAGTCACCGACGCTGGACTACCCGATAGGTTCACATTGATCGATTGGGCCGGCAGGCCGAGAGCGGTGGCCCAAGCCACGCCGCTGGTCGCCGTCGACGCACCGATGTTGATGTCCGACGCCGAGAAGGTCGTTGCGGTGGTGTTGAGCGTGCCATCTGGGTTGAAGGCGACGACGCCTGAGGTGATCAGGCCGTTGGTCGCTCCCTGCACGTCCGATGCCGGCACCGCGACGAGCTCGGCGTTCCATTGATTGGGCGTGGAGCTTTTTAGGAAGTCGAGCTGGAAGGTGTGCGCCCCGCCCTTTGAGTCATAGACAGTGATCTGGGTCGAATAGTCGGGGGCCACGCCGGATGCGCCATTGCTGGCGGTATAAGCAGCCATACTGTCGGCCGGCGTGGACGCGCTGTATGTGCCTGCCGAGGCCGCCGTCGAGATCGCCTGCCCGGAGTTCAGGTTGACGTTTATGCTGGCTTCGCTCGTCGGGTCCGGCTCATTGCCCACATCAGCAATATTGATGGTGGAGAGCTGGCTGAGGTCGGACGGGTTGGGCGTGATCACGCCCTGGCTATTGGCCGCCCAGCCCTGCAGGTAGAGCCCCGCGGAGTTGACCAGATAGCCTGCGGAATTTGCAGTGAAATTGCCGGCGCGGGTATAGCTCGGCGTGGCATCGTCGGCCGTGCCCGCCGACGTCGGCGTCACCACAAAAAAGCCGTTGCCGGAGATGGCGAGGTCCGTGGGCGAATTGGTTTGCGTCAGCTGGCCCTGCTGGTTGATCAGTTGGGTGACGTTCGCCTGCACGCCGCCAGAGTTATAAGCGCCCGCTGAGGCGCTGGCTGTGACCAGGTCCTCGAACTGGGTCGCGTTCTGTTTGTAGCCAACCGTGTTGACGTTGGAGATATTGTCGGAGATGGCGCCGAGGGCGGCCGAATTGGCGATCAGGCCCGCGACGCCCGATAGCATCGCGCTGTTGATACTCATGGCGTTAAGTCCTTCTTGCCTGAGAACGCCCCCTCAGCCGCGCCTTGTGCGCGGCCTTGGAAGCCATTTCGCGTCATTCGGACGCGTGGAGCGACGGCTGAGCCGTTCATGGATTGGTCACCGCGGTGATGCTCGAGAGCGGCACCGCCGTCGGGCCGACATTGACCATCGTGGTTCCGTTCGACTCGGCGACCGAGCCGACTGTGCCGGTTACCGATATGGTCGAGGCCACGGCCGCGCCGGAGCTGTTGGCGGCCTGGACAGCCAGGGTATAGGTCCCGCCGTCGGGAAGCTGGGCGCCCGAGAAGTTCTGGCCGTTCCAGGTAAAAGTGTTGTTGCCCGCGGCGAGCGAAGTGGCCGAGGTGCTATAGACGACCTTTCCGGTGGAATCGGCGACCGTGATCGTGGCCGCCGCAGCCGGGCTCGCGAGGTTATAGGTCCAGTTCGCGGCTCCTCCTGAAAGGGTAGCGGTTGAACTCGTCGCCGTCGCCGTCTTGCCGATCAGGTCGACGGCGCTCGACACCCCGCCGTTCGAGGTCGAGCCCGCGATCTGCTGCAGAAGCTGGTTGGTCAAGAGCTGCTGCTGCACCCCCGTCATAGACACCAGCTGTTGGGTGAAGGCGTTGGTGTCGAGCGGCGAGGTCGGATCCTGGTTCTGCAGCTGGGTGGTGAGGAGCGTGAGGAAGGTCGAATAGCTTTCGTTCAGGCTCTGTTGGCCAGCGGTGATGTTCGACTGGGTCGAGCTTGTTCCGGTGGTCGAGGTCGTCGACGTGGCGGCGGTCGTCGTCATGGTTCAAATCCTGATATCGAGGCCGCGGGTCGAAAGACTCGAGGCGTAAGCGGTCTGGCGATCGACCACGTCGGCCGCCGAAACGGCCGCCTGGAAACTCCGGGCGGCGACGGTTGAGCCGGCGGGACGGTCCTGCCGGCTGGGCTGACCGCCCGATTGCCCGCCGGGGTCAAAGGTTTGGCCGCCCGCCGCCAGGGTATGCTGAGCCGGCTGCCCGCCGTTCTGGGCGCTGTTTTGGCCGCCATTCTGCCCGCCAAACTGAGCGTTCGCGCCGGATGACGAGGTGTTTGAGGCGACGGTCTGCAGGGCGGCGGCGCTGAGAGCGGACGATCCGTCCGACTGCATGTGACTGATCTTGAGAGACTCGGGCGCCAACGACAGTCCAGCCGAGGCCAGAGCCGTCTGCAAGGCGCCAGACTGATCCTTGACCAGGGCCGCGCTGTCGGCCTTCTCAAAGGAGAGCGACGCGGTGACCGCGCCTGAGGCGTCGATCTGAACGGCCACATCGACCCGGCCCATGCCGTCGGGCGTCAACTGCACGTCAAACCGGCTTGTCTTCTGGCCGACCTGCTGGGCGATCTGCGCTGAGAGGTTGGCCAGGGTCTCGGACATCTGAGCGGGCTCAGGAAGCTGAGAGGTGGCAGCCGCGCCCGCCAAGGTCGGCGGGGCCAGGGGCGCCTGTCCTGCGGCGGATGACGACGGCGCAGAGGCGACAGGCGTCTCGGCCGCGTCCGCTTCATCGCGCGTCGCATCCCCAGACCCTGGACGACGCCCTCCGGCTTCGGCGATCGAATCTGCCGCCTCGGCATCACGCATCGCGGCGCCAGTGACCGGAACGGCCGGCTTCGCCCCGCCGCCGGCGACGGCGATGGTCGCGGACGCCGAACCGGTTGTCGTTTTGAGCGAACCTGTGGGCGATAGGGCTTTGATCGGGGCGGGGGACGGAGGGCTAGGCGCCTCCAGGGCCGCTTGCGCGCTCGGCCCCGTGGCCGCCAGCGATTGGGGCGCCGAAGACGAAGCTGTGGACGCCGAGAGGATCGACGAAAGGGCTAAAGACGATTGGGCGACGCCGGTCGCGCCCATCTGGCTCTGATCGACCTCAAATTGAGCGATCCCGGCTTGGCCGGAACCGGCCTGGTTGGCTCCGATTTGACCTTTATTCCACCCGTCTTGCGTTGGTGCGCTCGAGGCCGAAGGCGCCTGGGCCGCGCCGGCGGAGGACGCAGCTGTTGTCGCCGCTCCCTCCGTCGGCGCAGGAGCGCCCTGAAAGGGGTCGGCCCCGGCCGCGAGGGGCTGTGACAGAAGATCCGTTTGGGTTTTGAGGGCGCCGGCCTCCTCGCCAAACCCCGCCTCCGTCCCGTCGAGAGCTGCGCCAGCGCCGGTGAGGGACTGATCCTGGGACAGCGTTGCGGCGCTTGAGGCGAGCGGCGCCGGAGCAACCATGCTCCCTGGCGTCGCGGCTGAAGGCAAGGCCATCGACGCCAACCCCTCGTCCCCGGCGTCCTTTCGCGTCTTAGTCTTGTCAGCCGCGCTGGGCGCGGATGACCCAGGGCCCATGGAGCTGGCGTCCGGTCCATCCTCTAAGGGGGTCGTCAGATCGGCGGGGGAGGCGGCCGCCGCCGCGCCGGAGGGTTCAACAGCGCCTGGAACGGCCCCCAAAGCTGCGGTGATGCTCGCCTTGCCCGCGCCGGGCGAGGGAGCCGCCTTGGCGAGGACGCCCCTTTGTCCTGAAGCGCTCAGGGGCGTGATGGCAGACGCCGCAGTCGCGCTTGCAGGCGCAAGGCCGGACGCGAGCGTCGGGCCGGCGGCGCCGGCCGAGGGGCTGGATAGCGCAACGCCCGGGGATCCCGCTCCCTCGCCCCGCAGTGCGCCCCCTTGGAGCTGAGAAACGAGATCGGCGAAGGCTGTGGGGCCAGCGCCTGCCGGCGCCAGCGCCGCCGCCAGAACCGATTCAGCGCCGCCGCCCTGACCAAGCGGCGACCCTGCGGTCGGCGCGCCCGATCCGGGCGCTGAAGGCATGGCGGCAAGCGATTGCATCGTCCGTTGGGGTTCCTGGCCGCAAGCTTACGGTCGGCCGGATGTGAGCAACCGGCGCGCCAAGTCGGGCCCGATGGGTCAACCCGCTGTTCTATTGAGCTTTTATGCCAAGCTCACCGACATCCGACATTCGGCGGGATCGGACGAAACTGCCGGGCTAGGGCTTGAAACTGCCGGGCCGGTCCTGCCGGGCCATGCTGGCCCCCATCTTGCGGATTTGCGGACCAGGGCGTTGGGCTCTCTATTTCGAACCGATGTTTTTCAAAGACTTACATGATCGATATGGGCTGGCGCCTCGGCAGAATTCGCCGCAGGGCTGCAGCGCTTGCCGAGTGGAGATCGCGCGATGACGACCCTCGGCGGGATCATGTCGAACGCCGCCTCCGGCGTGCTGGCGGCGCAGACCCAGCTCAACACCATCTCCAACAACATCGCCAATATCAACACGACCGGATATGTCCGCGAAATCGCCAATCAGCAGGCGCTGGTGGCCGGCGGAGCGGGCGACGGCGTCGCCATCACCTCAATCCAGAACGCGGCCAATCAGTTTCTGCAGTCAGCCAGCCTCAACGCGTCTGCGAGCTCGGGACAGGCGAGCATCGTGTCGAACTTCATGGATCAAGCCCAGGCCCTGTTCGGCGACCCCAGCAGCACAAACTCCTACTTCTCAACCCTCAACAACGTTTTCACATCCTTCTCAACCCTGGCGGCGGACCCCACCTCGGCCGGCCAGTCCCAAGCCCTGTCCCAGGTCCAGACCTTCCTCAGCCAGTCCTCCGACCTGTCGACCAGCCTTAGCCAGCTTTCGAGCCAGACCGATCAACAGATCAGTTCCGATGTGAGCCAGGTCAATCAGTTGCTCAGCCAGATCGACAGCCTCAACGCCGACATCTCAAGAGCCACAGCGTCAGGCGCAGATGCGACCGGCTCCCAAAACCAACAGAGCGAGCTCATCAACCAGCTTTCGACGCTGATGAACGTCAACGTCTCAAGCCTTCCCTCCGGCGGTGTGGTCGTCCGCGCCGCTGATGGGACCGCCCTCGCCGGAGATGGCTCAGGTCCGGCGACCTTGAGCTACAACGCGTCAGGACCGACCGGTCAACTCTCCATCACCAACGGGACCGGCGTGACCCAGCCCATGGGCGCAAAACTGTCCTCAGGCGAGCTGCAGGGACTGATTCAGCTCCGCAACGTGGATCTACCCCAGGTTCAGAGCCAGCTGTCCGAGCTGACCTCGGGCGTGGCGAGCCAGCTCAACGCCATCTCCAATAGCTATTCCTCCGTGCCGCCGCCCACCACCATGACCGGCCAGAACACTGGCCTCGACATCGCCAGCGCCATCTCCGGCTTCACCGGTCAGACCACCATCGCCGAGGTCAATACGTCGACCAACGCCGTGGCCCATCAGATCAACATCAATTTCGACGCCGGCACGATCAGCGTCGACGGCGGCGCAGCCACAAGCTTCACCCCAAGCACCTTCCTTTCGACCCTGAACACGGCCATGGGGACAGGCGGTTCGGCCACGTACACCAACGGGGCACTGACGCTGAACGCGCCGAGCGGCGATGGTCTTGCGATCCAGGACAGTGCCTCCGACCCGTCTAATAATGGCGGTCAGGGGTTTTCAGCCTATTTCGGCCTCAACAATCTCGTCACGTCCTCGACGTACTCCAACTACAATACCGGCCTTAGCTCCACGAGCGCTTCAGGGTTTCCCGCCGGACAGACCATCAAACTGCAGCTCTCCAGCTCCAGCGGCGCCTTCATTCAGGATGTGACGGTCACCACGCCGAGCGGCTCGACCATGGCCTCCCTGCTCGGCGCCCTGAACGCGTCTCCGGGCGGCGTCGGGGCCTACGGGTCCTTCTCGCTCAACGCCAACGGCCAGCTTAGTTTCACCGCCGCGAACAATTCCGGCGTCACCTTAGCTGTCCTCGCCGACAACACGGCCAATACCGCCACCGGCGCCTCGATCAGCCAACTGTTCGGCATCGGCGCCGCCGCCCGCAACAACCGCACCGGAAGCTATTCGGTCAATAGCGCCCTGCTCGCCAATCCGACCACTCTGCCGATGGCGCAGCTGAACCTCAGCGCGGCCGCCGGAACCGCGGCCCTGGCGGCGGGCGACACCACGGGCGCAGACGCCCTCGGCCAGGCTGCGAATGCGATCTACAGTTTCGACGCGGCAGGCGGCGTGCCCGCAAGCAAGACCAGCCTTTCGGACTACGCCGCCAATATCTCCGCCGCCATCGCCCAGCAGGCCTCGCAGGCGGACGCCAACACGACCCAGGCGCAGGCGGTGGCCACGGAGGCCACCTCGCGGCTGAGCACCGCGCAGGGCGTTAATCTCGATACCGAGCTCGTAAATCTAACCACCTATCAGCAGTCCTACAATGCTTCGGCCCGCATGATCCAGGCGGCCGAAGACATGTACACCACCCTTCTGAATCTGGTGAACTGATGAATCCCATCTCAACATCTAACCAATACCAATCGGTCCTTCTGAACATCATGAATGCTCAGAACAATCAGACGACGGCTCAGGAGCAGTACTCGACGGGAAAGATCGGCGACGACCTCGAAGCCTACTCGAGCCAGGCAGATCAGATCACCGCCGCTCAGACGCTGACAGCGCAGACCAATACCTACGTGCAGAACAACACCGCCTTGGCCGATCAACTGACCGTCCAAGATCAATCCTTGTCACAGGTGGCGACGATTACCGAAAACGCCCGCTCAGCCGTCGCCGACGCGGTCGCCACAGGAGACGCCACCAGTCTTTCCACCAGCCTGCAGAGCCAGCTGAGCCAGGCGATTGCGGCGCTGAACACCCAGTATAACGGCCAGTACCTGTTCGCCGGAGGCGAGACCAGCACGCCGCCGGCGGCGACGACCACCACCCTATCCAGCCTCACAGCCACCGGCGGCGTGGCCGCCGCCTTCCAAAACGGCGACACGCCCCAGCAAAGTCGCCTCGACGCCGATACCCGGATCACCACCGGCTTTACAGCCTCAGGCGTCGCCACCGGCCTCTACACCGCCCTCGCCCAGGTCTCGAGCTATCTGCAGACCCAGCAGGCCGCCAACGGCGGTCAACCGATCACCACCCTCACCGCCGCTCAGACCACCGCGCTCAGCGGCATGCTCTCAAGCTTCGACACCGCCTACACCGCCATCAACAACCAGGTCGCCCAGAACGGCCTCGTTCAGGACCAGGTGAGTTCAACCCAGACCGCGCTCCAGGCCCGCCAGACCGCCCTCACCAACACCCTCGGCGATCTGACCAACGTGGATCAGGCCCAGGCCGCGACCAATCTGCAGCTGGCTCAGACCGCCCTGCAGGCCTCCGCCCAGGTCTTCGCCAGCTTGAGCAACACCTCCCTTCTGAACGTGCTCTCAACGACGACCACGGGCTGATCGACGCGCACGGGATCCAGGATCGATCCAAACCGTGGTTTACGCTTTAACGGAGTCTGGCCAGGGACGATCAAGAGACAGGACCCCCGTGAAGGCGCTGCCCAACCTACTGACCACAACGCGCATCCTTCTGGCGGCGATGGTCTTTTTCATGCTCGCCGCCGCCGGCGGCGCGCTACCGGGACAAGAAGGGCCGCCTACCGGCGCAGCCGCCCTGGTCTGGGCGAGCATGGTGGTGTTCGTCGTCGCGGCGGTGACAGATTATTTCGACGGCTGGCTGGCCCGAAAGCTCGCCGCCGCCTCCGCCTGGGGGGCCGTCCTTGACCCCATCGCCGACAAAATCGCCGTGGCGGCGGCGATCTTGGGCCTTGTGGTCCTGGCCCCGCGTGGAAGTCTACCCCTGCCGGGGTTTCTCATCCTGTTTCGCGAAGTGTTCGTCTCTGGCCTGAGAGAGGGCGTGGCGCCGCGCGGCGTTCGTCTCCCCGTCACACGCCTCGCCAAATGGAAGACCACCCTGCAACTCATCGCCCTTGCGCTGGAAATGCCGGCGACCCTTTCGCCCTACGCCTCGCCGCTCCGGGTCGGCGCGGACCTTCTCCTTTGGATCGCAACCCTCGTGACCCTTTGGACCGGAGTTGACTATCTCAGGGGCGCCATAAGGGCGCTCCGCACCCCATGAACTCAAAGGTCGGCTCGTGCGGCTCCAGCCTTGGCCAGGCCTTGCAGGCCGAGGCTTCGACCCTTCGGGCTGGGCTTTAGGATGAGTGTGGTTTGCGCCCTGACCCCTCGCCCTATATCGAGGCGCGCATGTCTTCTCGCCGCATCCTGATCACCTCCGCCCTTCCCTATATCAACGGGGTCAAACACCTCGGCAACCTTGCCGGGTCGATGCTGCCAGCGGACGTCTATGCGCGCTTCGAGCGCGCCCGCGGCTCCGAGGTGCTTTATATCTGCGCCACCGACGAACATGGAACTCCGGCCGAACTCGCCGCCGCAGCAGCGGGCCAGGACGTCCGCGCCTATTGCGACGTCCAGCACGCCTTACAGCGTGACATCAGCGCGGCCTTTCATCTGTCCTTTGACTGGTTCGGCCGCTCGTCGAGCCCCGAGAACCGCGCCCTCACCCAGCACTTCGCCGACGTGCTCGAGGACAACGGCCTGATCGAAGAGCGGACCGATCAGATGATCTATTCGATCGACGATGGCCGCTTCCTGCCCGACCGCTATGTGGAGGGGACCTGTCCGGTCTGCGGCTTTCGGCCAGCCCGCGGCGACCAGTGCGATAACTGCGCAAGTCTGCTCGACCCGACAGAACTGATCGAGCCCTATTCGGCGGTGTCCAAGTCGACCAACCTCGAGGTGCGCGACACCCGCCATCTATATCTTTTGCAATCTCGACTTCAGGACAGGATTCGCGCCTTCATCGACAGCCGGACCGACTTTCCGGCTCTGACCCGCTCAATTGCGTATAAGCATCTGGACGAGGGGTTGATTGATCGCGGGATCACCCGCGATCTCGCCTGGGGCGTGCCCGTCAGCCGCCACGGCCGCTCGCGGCCGGGGTTTGAGACCAAGGTGTTCTACGTCTGGTTTGACGCGCCGATTGAGTACATCGCCGCGACGCAGGAATGGGCCAACGCGACGGGGGCCGACTGGGCAAGGTGGTGGCGCACCGATCAGGGTGCGCACGACGTCCGCTATGTCGAGGTGATGGGCAAAGACAACGTCGCCTTTCATACGGTGAGCTTCCCCGCGACCTTGATCGGATCCGAAGAGCCCTGGAAGCGGGTCGACGTTCTGAAGAGCTTCAACTGGCTCAACTGGTATGGCGGAAAGTTTTCGACCAGCCAGAAGCGCGGCGTCTTCATGGACGCGGCGCTGGAGATCCTGCCCGCCGACGTCTGGCGTTGGTACCTTACCGCCCAGTCTCCTGAGAGCGCCGATAGCGCCTTCACCTGGGAGGCGTTCCAAAATCTGGTGAACAAGGACCTCGCCGATGTCCTCGGGAACTTCGTGAACCGCATCTTGAAGTTCACCGAGACCCGATTTGACGGCCTTGTCCCAGAGGGCGGCGTCCCAGGGCCGCTCGAGCAAAGGCTGGCGGCGGATCTGTCCGGCAAAATCGCCGAGCTCACTACCGCGCTGGAGGGACTTGAAATCCGGCGCGGGGCGCAGGCGCTCCGCGCCCTTTGGGTGCTCGGCAATGAATACCTGACCGAGGCTGCGCCTTGGACCGCGATCAAGACCGACCATGAGCGCGCCGCCGTGGCGGTGAGGACCGGGCTGAACCTGGTCGCCCTTTTCGCCCGCGTATCCCTGCCCTTCATTCCCGCCACGGCGGCGGTTATCGCAACCTCGGTTGACGATGAAGCCGCCCTCGGCGTCTGGCCGGGCGCGGACGGCGCGGTGGAACTTGATCGCCTTAAGACCGGCCTTGCTGTGAAGGCCCCAGACGTCCTGTTTCGCAAGATCGAGGACGCGCACATCACCGAATGGACTGAGCGCTTCGGCGGCGCTCCCGCCTAGCCAAGGGCGCAGGCGCGGGCCCGGTCCTGACCCGGGGGCCCGCCTCTGGCCGGCGTTCAGCTTTCGCCCGCGCCCATGTCGAGCGGTGGGGCAGGGCGCGCCTCTGTCGAGGCCCGCCGCGCCAAGGCCGAAGAGCCCGTCCCGCGGCCGCGGAATAGCCACGCCCCGACCAGGCCCAGGATCAGAATGAGGATGACCAAGCCGATCAAACGCGGCGTCGGCGTCACGCCAGAACCCGTCTGACTTTGCAAAGACCCCAGCGCCAAGGTCTCAGACCCAGCGCCCAAAAGATCAGCGCCCACGTCCGCGTGGAGCGGACCCTTGGCGCCGGGCTGGGAGGTAATGGTCCAGCGGAACTCAGTCTGCTTTCCAAGGACCAGCGGCTGGGCCTGGACCTCGGCCGGAACGATCACAAAGCCCGCGCCTGACAGAAGGGCGGTCAGGTTCACTGAGGCTGAGGCGTCGGATAGGCCGTTCTTCCGGGCTTCAGAGTTCAGGGTGTCGGCAAAGCTCGCCGGAAGGGTCAAGGTCACCTCCGCCGGCGTATTGGCGACAAATACGGTCGGCGCGGAAAACACAGCGCCCTTCGACACAGCGTCGCTGAGCGCGCTCTGCAGGGCGGCGAGGCTGGATGCGTGGTCCTTAGCGTCCGCCGGGGGGGCCGACGCCGTCAGGGCTGCGCCCTTCTGAACCGGGGTTTCGGCCTGAGCTGAAGGCCCGGTCGGCGCCGGGGAGCTTGACCGGGGCGCGTTGGCCTTCGGGCGGAGGGGTTCCGGCGTCGCTGAAGCGTCTTCGTCGTCCTTCACCTGGGGCGAGGTATAGAGACGCGCGTGCACACGGCGACCCCCGGCGCGGCTAGGATAATAGCTTTCTGATCCCGGATCGCCGGGGTTGGGTATGGGCGCCATAGCGACGATATCCGGCGGATTATAGGGACGCGGCGGCGGCGGTCCCACTGCGGGCGGCGGTTCTGGAGCAACCGTCTGAGGCGGCGGGACCGGGGCGCCGTCAAGAGACGGCGGCGGCGCAGACTTGGGGGGCTCAGCGTAGTTCGACGCCGCTTGCGGGTAGGGGCGATCGTCGCACCCTGTCATCAGAACCAGGCCGGTCAGCGACAGGGCCGCGGCGAACATCGCCCCAGCGGCTTGGTTTGGACGGGTCTTCATCACATGAGCCTCAAGCCTACCGCGGCTGCGCTTACTCGCCCGAAGGCGAAGGCCCGGCCGTCGAAAATGAGAGCCTTACGAGGTGTCTTCAATCAAGCCGTTTCGCCTGAGACGCGTGCGCTGGAACGCTCCATCGCAGCGTAAAGCGCGATCGCTGCAGCGGACGCCACATTCAGGCTTTCGAACCGGCCGGGCATGGGGATTGAGGCCAGTAGATCACAGTGTTCTGCGACGAGCCGGCGCAGTCCCTCCCCTTCGGACCCAAGCACAATCACCACGGCGGGGGCGTCAAGGGCGTCGGCAAGCGGGGTCTCAGCATCGCTGTCCAGGCCAATGCTTGTCCAACCCGCTTCAGCCAAGGCTTCGAGCGCTCGAGACAGGTTGACCACGCGGGCGACCGGCGTCCGTTCCAGGGCGCCGGCCGCGGCCTTTGCAAGGGCGCCCGCAAGCTGAGGGGCATGACGGTCCTGCATGACGACGCCCCGTGCGCCGAAGGCAGAGGCCGAACGGAGGATTGCACCGACGTTCTGTGGATCGGTGACCTGGTCCAAAACGAGGATAACCCCAGACCCTGACGCGGCGATCTCCTCAAGGGCGACGCCTTCCAGGGGCGGCGTGCGGAGCGCCACACCCTGGTGGACGGCGCCTGGCGGCAGGCGACGGGAAATCTCGCCCGGTTCGCTGACGTCCGGCTTCAGATCGGGCCTGAGCGACAAAAGGGTCTTGGCGCGTTCCGGTGTGGCGTAAAGTCGCTCGGGCGGGGGTCGGTTTGGATTGGCGAGCGACGCCTCGACCGCGTGCCAGCCCCAGAGCCAATAGGAGGGATCCTCCCGCGAGGGTCCGTGACGGCGCGGACCAGATCGGGCGGCCTGAAGGTTAGGCGTGTAGCCGCCGCGCCCTCGCCTGTCGTTGCGCTCACGATCAGAGGCCACTATAAGGCGCCTTCCGTTTTTCGGGGCCGGTCGGCCGCCGCTTTTTCAGCGCCTCATCTACACGTTGGAGCCTTGGGATGCAGCGACTTTCCGGATCTGGAACTCGGCCCGTGTGTGCGGGGGAATGTCCCGAGCGGCAAAGGGGGCGGACTGTAAATCCGCTGGCTATGCCTTCGCAGGTTCGAGTCCTGCTTCCCCCACCATGCGGGCTGCCGTTTCGGCGGCGCCGGCAAACTAGACGCCAACGTGCTCGCCATCGCAGCGCTCTCGGGAAAGCCGTCCGCGTAAAGCTCGCCCCCTGAAGAACAGGATGAGCTAAAGGCTTAAATACGAAAACTGGAGCGGCGCATGTGTCCGATTTTCATGCCGCAGTCATTGCGTCGAACATTGAGCGCGCCAGAATCACAATCGATCCAAAGCGGCGCACCTGCAAACGGAGACGCCGCTCGGACCAATTGAGGTGACGTCGATCAACGCCTCTCCTTAACCACGCAGGTCAGACGCTTCTCAGCCCAGGCGATAGTATCAGGGCTGCGCGTGTGGGGTCGAGGCGGCATGGCCTGCCAAGGTCGCCCTAGAGCGGTTGGGCGGCGCAGCGGCTCCGTTCGACCCACGGAGACGACCAAAGGGCGCCAACTACGAATCGAAATCACACGAGGTTGGATCACGTCGTTCGTGGGCGTGGCGAGACAGCCGTACCCGCCCCACCACCGCAAGCGCCGTCTGCGCCGGTGGACAGACCAGAGCTGCAACACTAAGAAGGCCGCTGCATGCATGAGCGGGCTCGGTTCGCCTTAGGCACAGTGCCCAGATATGAGCCAATTCGGAGACAAACGCGGACGAAGATAAGACCTAAGTCATTGAAATCGCGGGTATAGCACAATGGTAGTGCAGCAGCCTTCCAAGCTGAGGATGTCGGTTCGATCCCGTCTACCCGCTCCAGTAAATCGGCCGGCTCCGCTTCGCTCAGCCCGCCTCAGGCGTCATATCCAGGGCTTTCGCGGTCAAGTTGTCGAAGGCAGCCTGGCCAGGCGAGCCGGCCGATCGGCTCCATGCCGCGGCTTACCTGACCCTTGACCTCCAGGATCGAGGCCTCTGGAGCCAGCAGCACCTGCTCCCGGCCGCCCGACAGGGCCATCACCTGCTGTTTGCAAGCGCGCTCGAGGTAGAACATTCCGACCCAGCATTCTGCCGCTGTCGACCCTAAAGATAAGGTTCCATGATTGCGCAGCAGAAGCAGCGTCTTGTCGCCGAGGTCGGCGACCAGCCGCTCGCGCTCGTCAAGGTTTAGGGCGATGCCCTCGTAGTCGTGGTAGGCCAGACGCGGCAAGACGATCAGCGCATGCTGGCTGAGGGGGAGCAAGCCTTCAGCCTGCGCGGCCACCGCGACGCCCTGGTCGGAGTGCAGGTGCATCACGAAGTGAGCGTCATCGCGCGCGGCATGGATGGCGGAGTGGATGGTGAAGCCCGCCGGATTGATGAAGTAGGGCGTGTCTTGGAGAAGGTTCCCCTCGAGGTCGACTTTGACCAGGGCCGAGGCGGTCATCTCGCCAAAGAACAGGCCATAAGGATTGATCAAAAAGTGGTGGTCCGGCCCCGGAATGCGGGCGGAGATATGGGTGAAAATCATATCATCCCAGCCATAGAGCGCCACCAGCCGGTAGAGGGCGGCGAGTTCGACGCGCACCTGCCATTCGGCGTCGCTGACCTTGCCCTTAAGCGAGGCCTGCCCCGAATCGGTGGGCCTGCCCTGGTCGAACGCGACGCGTCCCACCACCGTATGATCGTCCGCCATGTCTTCCTCCACGTGTTTCTAGGGTCGCTCTCGCTCGCCGAGGCGTCAAGTTTAACACATCTCAACCAACTTGCCTTGAGCCTGTGGCCTTCAGGGCCCAGCTTATGGGTTCTGATTCTGGAGAGACTCTATGGCCGGCCCAGCCTCGCCCGCCGAAATGCTCCTAGGGCTGGCGCGCTCGCGGTCGCCGGCGGACCGCGAGACGCTGATCCAGGCGCTCGCGGTGTTCTGCGACACGCCTGAAGCCGGAGCGACCGAGCATGCGCGCACGCTGATCGGCGAGATCTTCATGGTGCTCGTCTCCCACGCTGAGCTTGAGATCCGCGCCCGCCTTGCCGAGACCCTTGCGCCCGCCCGGTGGGCGCCGAGCGCCCTGATCAACACCCTGGCGCTCGACGACATTGAGATCGCTCGTCCGATCATCGCCAAGAGCCCGGTGCTCAGTGACGCCGACCTGATCAAACTCCTGGTGATCGCCACCATCGATCATCAGATCGAAGTGGCCCGCCGGCCCGACATCGCATCGGGCGTGGTTCAGGCGATCCTCGATCGGGGCGAGCCGGCTGTCCTTACAGCGCTTGCGGGCAACCCCAGCGCTCAGGTCGATCCGGACGGACTGGCGCGCCTGGTCGCAGCCTCGCGCAATGTCGCGTCCCTTCGCACGCCCCTTGCGCGCCATCCGCGCCTCACGGCTGAACTCGCCTACGCCCTATACACCTGGGTCGGCGAAGCTCTCCGCGAGGAAATCGGCCAGCGGTTCACCCTCGATCCGGACCAGCTTCAGTCTGCCGTCACCGAGGCCGTGGGCGAAGCCTATGCCGGGTCGCATCTGCCGCCGCCGCCCACCGGCGCGATCGAGCGCCAGGAGATGGAGACCCGGCTCATAGCCAAGCTCAAGGCTGCAGGTCAGCTTCGTCCCGGCTTTCTCTTGAAGTCCCTTCGTGACGGCAAGCTCTACCTTTTCGAGTTGGCTTTGGCCTCCCTCGCCAACCTGAGTACAGCCGACATACGCATGGCGTGCGCGTCCGATCGGCCAGAGCTGGTGGCCTTGGCCTGCGCCAGCGTCGGGATAGACCGCAGCGTCTTCCCCACCATCCTGTCCTTGCTTCGCGCTCTCAACGACGGCAAACCGGATGCGTCCGAAGACTCCCTGCGCGCTGTCAACGCCGCCTTCTCGCATAAGACGGCGGACGCGTCCTTGGACGCCTTCCGCGCTGAGATTGCAGCGCTTGCGGTCAAGGAAACGGCCGACCAACGCGATCGCGCCTGAGCGATGGCGGCGCTCGGCCCAAACCCACGGATAGCGTTCACCGCCTCCGAGCGCCCCGAGGCTCAAGAAGCCCGTGTGCGCCTTCAGCTGCAATACGGTCATGTCGAGGAGGCTGACGCTCAGGTGATCGTCGCCCTCGGCGGCGATGGATTTATGCTGGAGACGCTTCATCGCACCCTGGCGACCACCAAGCCGATCTACGGCATGAACCGCGGCTCGGTAGGCTTTCTGATGAACGACTATATGGAGGATAACCTCACCCAAAGGATTATGGGCGCTGAACGGGCGGTGATTCACCCCCTGGCCATGACCGCCGTCGATCGCACCCGGACCAATCACCGCGCCCTCGCCATCAATGAGGTCAGCCTGCTTCGGCAGACCCGCCAGACCGCCAAACTGCGGGTGGCCATAGACGGCAAGGTGAGGATGGAGGAGCTGGTTTGCGATGGAGCGCTTCTTTGCACACCCGCAGGCTCAACCGCCTATAATCTTTCGGCGCACGGGCCGATCATCCCTCTGAACGCCCAGGCCTTGGCCCTGACCCCGATCTCCGCCTTTCGGCCCCGACGCTGGCGCGGAGCGCTATTGCCGCACTCAGCCCGCGTGACCTTTGAAGTGCTGGAGGCCGACAAACGACCGGTCAGCGCAGTCGCCGACAACTTCGAAGTCCGCAACGTGGTTGAAGTCCATATTTCGGAGGCCCGCGACATCACCCTCTGCATGTTGTTCGACGCCGGGCGAAGCTTGGAGGAGCGCGTCCTGGCCGAGCAGTTCTCGGTCTAATGTCTTGCCCGAGACGTCAAGCGTGGCGAAGGGCTTGTGATGGTCCCCTGGCGCAGACGCCTCTGTCTTCTTGAGCCTAACCTCAGGGATCGCCGCCAAAACCTGCACCCGGGTCATCGATCCAGCTCGCCGAAGGCGCAGGGGCCAAAATTATCCTGCACGAGTTGTTAAGGGCGAGCGCCCATACTGCGCTTACGCCTAAGAACGCCTGCCCCCTCGGCGGACGTCATAGTACGGGAACGCAGCATGTCCGAACCCGCTTTCAAACGCCCTGAAACCGGCGGCGACGCGGAAATGATTCAGGTGCCAAACACCCTTCGTCTGAGGGTCGGGTCTCGCTTTGGCGCTCTAAACCCTGGGGCGGTGGCCAAGGCCGAAGCGGCCCTGAAAAGCCTGTCGGGTCAATTCAGTCAGTGGCTCCAGGATGAACTCAGCAAGCTTGAGGCCGCCCGCGCGGCGATCCGCGCAGAGGGCCTGAACGCTGAGACAGGATCGAGACTCTACACCCACGCCCACGACCTCAAGGGCCTTGGCACCACATACGAGTTCCCGATCGTGACCCGAATGGCCGGTTCCCTGTGCAAACTGATTGAGGATCCGGCAAAGCGCATGAGTGCGCCCATGTCCCTGGTCGACGCCCACATCGACGCCATCCGCGCGTCGGTTCGCGACGGAATCAAGGACGCAAGCCATCCTATGGGCAAGGTGATCTGCGAGGAGCTGGAGCGCCAGGTCGCCGCAATCGGGCGATAACAGGGTCTAACCTAAGGGTGGCGCGTCCAGTCACCGGCATAGCAGTTTCTTCTCCCAATTTTGCCGGACGCTCGCGATCAGGCGTGGTTTCAAGAGGCGTAGGCCGCAACGCATTGTCCGTCCCTAAGATCGCCAGGCCGTAGAACTTAGCACAGGCATAGGGCAGGCGATCGCCGAGATTTAGGCCAATACCTGGCGTTCGTGCGATGTCGCTGAGGTCTTCGCGGGCACGGTTCTCAAAAGCTCGGAGAGTCGGAACGCCTCCTCATCGGTGACGTGCGCACTAGCTTGCGGTGGAAAGGGGCTCGGCGACGGCGCCGTAGCCTGCGTCGGGCGGAAGCAGAAGATAACGCTCGCCGTTACGAATCTCGATCCGGGGCTCCACCACCACGACCGGACGGGCGCGCGCCGCGGCGATGGCCTGGTCCGTACTGGTCGATTTGGCCAAAAGCTGCAGGTTCATCCGCGTCGGGAAGATGATCTTCCTCTCTCCCCGATCGGCAAGGCCGAGGGCCACGTCCGGTTCGATCCATTCCGCATCGACCGTCTCATAGCCGTCGCAGACCGCGAACTGGTCTTTGGGCGCGGTGGCGATGAAAAACCAGGTGTCGAAGCGTTTGGGCATCATAGGCGGCGTGATCCAGCGCGCGAACGGGGCCATGGCCTCAAGATCAAGCTGGACTTTCAGGCTGCGCACAAGCTCCAGGAAGGCCAGCTCGCCCCTGGCGATCTTCTCGCGCGACGCCGCCGCAGTCTCAACCGCCCGCCACGGTATGCCGTCCCGGTCGCGCGCAAGCAGAACGCCCGACTCTTCGAAGGCTTCGCGAAGGGCGGCGATGCGGAGCCGGCGATCATCGGGGGGGCGCCCATCCCAACCGCGGCAATGTGCGGCCCAGCCCGGATCGGCGTCGGCAGGCTCGATCTTGCCGCCCGGAAACACCAGAGCTCCAGATGCAAATTCAATCTGGTGATGGCGCTTGACCATCAGAACTTCGAAGGCCGGCTGATCACGGACCAGAAGAACGGTCGCCGCGGGCAAGGCGGGGGCGAGGATGGGCGAGGCGGGATCGGACATGGGGCCATCGTGGCGGGTCAACCCTTAGGGAATCAAGCGCAGTGTGCTCAAGGCGGGCCCAGACCAGAGCGCGGATGGCGCGCTAAAGTTTCAAACGCGGCGGGGCGCGCCCATCCCGACGAGGTCCGGACGCGGTCCCTCATCAATTATGGGCCGGATCTGAGGCCTTGGGCGCCGCGGCGTCGGACGGCCGATTGGTCAGATCAAACACCGGGCCGCCGTTATAGGTGAAATAGAGTTTGCGTTGGCTGTTTGAGACAAAAA
>Ga0116231_10006128_pt1 | contig 23213 bp, 14 predicted proteins | sample S1TSphgellanicum_2_FD_89695 | JGI IMG/M metagenome (GOLD analysis project Ga0116231, IMG submission 89695) | Host-associated microbial communities from peat moss isolated from Minnesota, USA - S1T2_Fd - Sphagnum magellanicum MG | ecosystem: Host-associated > Plants > Peat moss > Unclassified...
AAATTGTGTTGAGGGGTGTTGAGGGGTTGTGGGGAGGGGGGGGGGGGGGGGGGGTGGGGGGGGGGGGGGGGTGGTAGTATGTGAGGGAAGTGTTTGGTGATAGGGTACAAAGCTGTTATAATATCATGCATGCATACCATATGACACAAAACAGCATAAGTTTATTTGAAAGGGTGTTTTAAAGTGTTTGGTTTAATGTGTGATCTAGGGCAAATTTTCAAAGGTTGTTATTCATTATGCTACTTATAACAATCTAACTACAAAATCAAAGTACACAATGTGAGCTCAAGATACTGCAATGCAACATTGATGAAACCCCTAAGGATGAGCAAGGAAGTACCTACACTTACTTCTTCCAATTCCCACCAAAACTTCAACATCTTAATTTCAAATTCAAAATGTATTAACACATTTTTGTAACAAGTCGTTTAGAACTTTCACTTGAAAGAAGAAGCATGTTTAGTTTACAAGCAAATGTAGAAGTTGAGCTCCAAAAGATTATAGAGATTCTATTACTAGGTTGGGAAACAGTGTTAAGATCAGAAGTAGAAACAATTAAAAATTTAACAATAGCAACCAACAATAAAACAACTGAAAGTGGAGCAAGAGCAACTAAAAGTAAAACAAGATCATCAACTAGAAGTAGAACGACAACAACTATAAGTAATCTTATATCCAAATTTTCCTATTCCATTACATAGGGAAAAAAAACTAGATATTATAGAATAGAATGTAGGTGTTGATTTTTCTTTATGTATTCCTTGACCCAAGATCAAAGAAGGGAATTGATGACAATTTCTAAAACTCACTATCTAATATGTCCCACATTTGAACATCTGGGGCGTTTTGTGGTGAATTGTGAAGATAGGGAATTATTGTGTTTTGGGTTTGGGTGGAAATCTTGTTATCAAGAGAGGAGATAATAAGGCTTTAATTGTTTGTGTTTGGGTTTGTTCGACTGTGGGATGATACCTAGCAACATACAAGAAATGTGAATAGGAGAAAGTTCAATCCTTTTCTTTAGTCACAATCATCAAGGTGTCTTAATATGTTTGTTTGCTTGCTTGTAGATGATCATAGCTTTGTTGTGTGTTGATGTGAGACAAAATATTAAAAACTATGTTTCAATGATTGCTTGAATAAAAAGGGAGCAACATTGTTGTGTGGATCATTATATTGATGTGTAACACCATTGCTAAGGGTTGTTTATTGACACCTTCCTTTTTTGTTACAACATAACTAAGATTTTGAGGGGAAAACAATTGTAAAAAGAAAAAACTATAACTAAGGGCTAATCAATAAGTATCGCTACTTAAAATTGGGTTTAATTTTTAGAACTAGACAAAACCAAAACTAGGGGGTTTTTTTATAAAAAAAACTAGAGCCAAAACCAAATTCCCAATTCCATTTATGTGTGGAATTGAAATTGTTCTAATTTTTCTTAAAAACCAAAACCAAAGGTTGGTATTGCTTCTGCTCATACCATATTAATAGGGTTCGGGTCCTTTTTACCAATGTTAATACCAATATTATCATGTTTATTTACCAAACCGACATGGGTATCAACATTTAAAAATTTCTATAAAATAACCTTGTCTTCACCTTGTCTTTGGGCCTCCTTTCACCCGCTATCCCCTCTTTCAATGGTATCCACAAAATAAGGAAATTTTATTAAATCTTTATACGAAACGTTGAAACCTAACATTTAATGCACAAGGTTTGAGAGTATGTATAATAGTTATACACGTAGGAACAATGAAAATATATGTAGCAACAATGGAGGCACTTAAAAAAAACAAAAGACAAGATGATGTTGAATTTACCACCAAAATTGATGGTTCTTTGTATTTCACCACCATGTTGAATGCTAATGTATTTTTTTGCAAGGTTTTTTTTCAATTTCACCATGTGCATGACCAAACTCAAAGGTTTTGGTGTTGTGTTTTTCTTATTTTACAAAGAATTCTATTGGGCCAATGATTTTGTAACCCTTTGCTTATTGGATGAAAATATCTAGCCACTTTCTTCATAGATGAAAAGAGGGCATCTCAATTCTCATTATCAATTATGACCAGTTCTTGTCAAGAAGGGTTGGTTAATTGCCAATGTGTCGATTACCTAATCCATAAACTCTTGTTCAACATAACATAAAATGACACATTAACATGAGAAAGGTCTATCTTTAAACTATAAAAATAGGTCAAACCTGGACTACTACTTAAATCTAAGAAAGATTATTATTTCTAGTGGTTACCTTCCACCACTTTGTAACTTTTGGTTAACCACGTAATTTGGTGGCGATCCTTTTTTTTTGGGCTTTAACTCTATGGTGATATGTTGATCATCTTTTGATTAAATGGGTTGCTCCTTTTTTTTTTGGATTCAATCTATTGAATCCTTTTTATAATAATAAAAATTATCTTTTATTTGATGTTTCAACATGGTATGTTTTAACATGGTATCAAAGCCCAGTGAAGAAAAATCTTAAATATGTAGAAAGTGGTGAAGTTCGACTCTAGATTATAGATCCATTGTGAACATGAATATAATATCCCAATAAGTGTGTAGTTCTACTCCATTTTCATCATGGCAAACACTTTAGAAAGTTATATCTCTGAAACAAATAAGTTAAAGAGCCAATCCAACTACAATGTGTGGAAATTTAAAATATATTTCATATTCATGCTAGAAAATCTATGGGACATTGTGGAACATCCAATTATATAAGCTTTTACATATGTGATGTCTAAAGGTTTAATCTCTATAATTACAACATCAACACCATCAGTGTTGACTATTGCTCAATTTGAAAGTCTTAAAAAACAATAACCCAAACTCTTGATTATCATATATTTTTCCATTAAAAACAATTTTTTCCATATGTCATGGGAATATAAAAACTCAAGGACATTTCAGAGCTTCTTGAAAAAAAATTTAAAACCAAAAAATTATTTTGAGCAAATGCTAATATGAAATAAACTAATGAATCTCAAGATGGATGAGATAACATCAATGGAGGACTTTCTTGTCCATACCAAAGATTTGCTAAATTAGATGGTTGGCTTTGGAAAAGTTACTACTGAAAATGTACTTGTTGAAAGGGGTATTAATGTTTTACCACCAAGCTTTGATCATTTTTTTCAATTGATCTTGACTTAGAAGGACTTACTTATGTTTAAGGAACTAATTGAGAAATTGCTACATTAAAAAACACAAAAGTGTGAATAACAAACAACATTTGGACAAGGAAACACTTGGTGTGAAGTTCAAGAAATATATTCAACAAAAATGTTTTTAGGAAAAAAGTAATGTAGGCCATTCCCCAACTAGTTTTCACAAAAAACTAGTTATGTGTAATCAATGTTTCAAGAATGATCATTGAGTGAAAACTTGTCTAGAACCATGGGAGAATGTGAAAAAAATTCATCAATAAACAAATTTTTTGGAAGATAATGCTAATGGAAAAGCTGATGAAACTAAACTTTCTAAAAACACAATGAAATTGTTTGACAAAGCTTTAACATCTTTTCAACTTCATGATTTTGAACAATTTGTACTTTCCATGGAACATGTTGTTGTAAATTGGATCTTAAACTTTAATGTTGCAACACTTGTCACTAGAAATCCTAAACTCTTAGACAAGGTCAAGCCGCAAATAAAATCTTACTTCTAAAGTAAAGACTACAAGTGGTGTTTACCACAATGTTGAAATCCAAGGTCATGCAAAGGTTCAATTTGAAAATGATGAAATAACCAACATCAAAGATGTTCTTTATGTGCTGAGTGTTAGCAAAAAATTGTTTGTCTATTTGAAAGATTAATGATAAAGGTAATGTAACAATATTTAATTTTTCACTGTGTTTTATCCTTTCATAATCAAACCCACACAAGATTATAAATCGAAAAGTTAAAAGTTTTGAAAATGGTTTATACAAACTAGTTGTTAAAATCCCAAATATCAACCCCAAAAAACATGAAACATCATCTTTAAAAGAAGCAAACATTGTTAAACTTTGGCACATTAGGCTTGGCCACTTAAACTTCCATTCACTCCATTATTCGAGTTCTCATTAATTGGCAATTAGAATCCGCAACCTTTCATTGATTTCTTGCACTTGTGTTGGTTGCCTCATGGGACAACATTGAGGACAACTTCCAAAAAAATTGTAGATCGAAAGCATCAGAACCATTACAACTAGTCCATTCCAACATCTATGGACCATTACCAATAAAATCATTTTATAGGTCTAAGTATTTCATGACCTTCACTAATGACTATAGTCAAATGACATGGGTCTATTCTTTGAAGAAAAAAAATGAAGCTCTAAAAGTCATGAAGAAATTCAATAACCTTGTCGAAATTGAAATTGGTTTCAAATTGAAGGCATTGTTAATAGATCACAAAGGAGAGTTTTTATCCCTTGAGCCTTCTCATATTTCCATAATGGGTTCAACATTATTTGACAATTAACTCAACCTAAAACCTTGCAACAATATGACATAGTTGAGAAAAAAAATAGAATACTACTAGAGCATGTTAGAAGTCTTGCTTTGGAAAATGATGTTGTTAGGTTCTTGTGGATTGAAGCTATTAATATAGTTGCTTACTTATTAAACAAGTCTCCAACCTATGCAAACTCATGAATGACCAAAAATAATACACATGAATCAAACTAGATCTATTTTTTGGTTGTGTAGTTCATGTCCATGTCAATAAAAAGAATATAAACAAAGTTAAGTCTAAGTCTACACATTGTACTTTCATGGGTTATGAAACCACTTCAAGAAATTATCGTTGTTATAACCCTTTACTTAGAAAAACAATCATTAGTAGAAATGTACAATTGGAGAAAGACATAGATGCTTACACAAATCAATTGAAACTAATGATGTTAATCAAACAACAAGTGCAAGTAGAAATGAAAACATCACTTTGTTCCCACTTAGATGTGACACAAGGCAAATTATTGGAAACCGTCTTGTTGGTGATCAAATACATCATGACTCACCTATAACAAAAGCTTCTACACATGTGGAAGTTAAACATGCACTAGTTTGAACATGCTTCATGTGAGCAACTTGTACCTAAGGAAATACATGATCAAGAAACACCTACACATATGGACACAATAACATCCATGGATCCACCTAAAGTAGAAAGATCTCTTGAACAACCATGTGCACATATAACATTTCTTCCACAAATTCAACCTACCTTTCAACACAAAACAACTTATGTACCCCAAGAAATTAGATGATTATGTGGGTGTGTTGGAGGCCTTTCCTAAGCCTAAATTTTTTCAAGAAGCCATGGATGACCTTAGATGATGAGAAGTAACAAAACCAAAAATGAGTTCAATAGGAAATAATCAAACATGGAGACTATAAGATCTATCACCCAACAAAGTTCCCATAACATGTAAACTCAAGAAAATTGTAATTAAACAACATGAAAATTTGGAAGCAAGTTTGATAGCTCGAGAACTTGAACAAATTCAAGGATTAGACTTCAACAAAACTTTCACATTAATCGTCAAGTGGGGCACAATTTGGTCTACATTCACATTCGCTTCCAAATGGAACTAAAACATATTTCATTTAAATGTGAAAAATAAATTTGCATGGCAACTTGAAATAAAAAGTTTATATGACCCAACTTTCTGGGTTCATGGAAGAAGGGAAAAAACACAAATTATGTAAGTTGTTGAAGTTTCTTTATAGACTTAAACATGCATTGAATGCTCACTGTGGAAAATTTGATTCATATTTTAAGGATCAACACCTTAATCATAGTGATGTTGATCATAATTTATACTACCTAAAGTCAAATGACAAGATTGTTGTTTTGATTTTGTATGTTGATGATTTATTACTCAATAAAGGTCATGAAGAAAAAATCAATTGGTTGAAGGAACAATTGAAAGCTAGGTTTGAAATGACATATTTAAGTTTGTTGTCATTGTATCTTGGAATAAAATTCTTCCTAAGGGTGTATTTCTAAGTTAGAAAAGATATGTGAAACAAATGTTAGAGGATTTTGGTATGCTTCAATGCAACCCTATTATAGTGCCAATGTTAAATATTTTTAAGCTTTCAACATATATGAAATCAAAAGAAGTAGATGCAACTATTTACAAGACTATTGTCGGGAAATTTATTTTCTTGACAAACATTAAACATAATATAACATTTGCTATAGGGATTGTTGGTAGATATATGCTACACCACAAAACCTCATTTTGAAACAACAAAACACATACTGAAATACATCAAGGGCATTGTTGATTTTGGTATTCTTTATCATTGTGAAGGAAATGGAGTTATTAATAATTTCATTGATGTAAATTAGGCTAAAGACAAAAATCAATTACATTCAACCTCAAGCTTTATATTCCACATGGATTTTAATGAAGTACTTAGCTGTTTAAAAAACGACTCATAGTCGTTCTTTCCTCTACTGAAATTGAATATCATCTAAAGGGGCCAATGAATCAACATGGTTCAAAGGATTGGTGAAGGATTTTGGTGTTTTTAGTGATGGACCTATTCCAATATTTTGTGACAACTAGTGTTCCACTCTATTAGTTCAAAATCATGTCTTCTGTGCTAGGACTAAACATATTGAAGAACATTAACATTTTATAAAATAAAAAATGTTGAATAAGGAGATTGATTTAAATCATATCCCAACAAAAATCAAATTGTTGATATATTAACCAAGTCCTTGAGTAATAACAAGTTTAAATCCTTTAAAGACAAATTTTGGAGTTATAAGCTTGTAATTTCTTTTTGGAGGAAAGTTTTAAATATAGTTGATATTTTTTTATAGCCAATATTTGTTATACATATTTGATTTTTAGCTCAAAGAATTTACATTAAGTTCTTTGTTATTTCTAGTACTAACAAGCTCTTGATTAATTATATTATAATTTTTTTTTTGGTATAATTGTTTTTTTAATGTAATTAGGTTTAAAGGGGGTTGTAGAAAATAATTAGACTTATACTTCTACATAAATTTAAGAAATATTCTTATTTATAGTGGTTATCTTCCAACATTTTGTAACTTTTGGTTAACCACATCCAAGTTCATTGTGTTTCACTAGATTTTGAATGAAATTGAACAAATTTACCATGATGAAAATGATCAACCCTTTAATAAACGAGAACCAATTCTTTAATAACTAATTGAATTCACCAATAGTTATTCAAATTTACTAATAGTTGAACCGTTAATAATAAACTCATTAATAGTTAAATCATCAACAATAAACTCACTAATAATTAATTACAAGCTTAGGTTAGGTGCCTAAGAACTTTGATTAGGTTAAATCTAAACTTAGCCCACCAACTTAGGGTGCAAGTGTGAAGGTTTGAACCATTCACCTTTTTTCATTTATATGTTTAAGGAGTAAATCCTTAACCATTAAACCGCTATTCAAATGAACGATATTTTTTTGTCATCACCTATAATTATGCACATTTTTTTTTATAGTAGACAATTCTTAACAATTATTGGTTATTCTACCATATAAGCTATTTAGGTTATTATATCGCATGCTATTGTTGGCTATTTTACATTATTTTACCATAGGCCATTGTTGGTTATTCCATCATAAGCTATTGTTGATTATTTTATATTATTTTATTATATGTTATTGTTGGTTATTCTATCGTAGGCTATTGTTAACTATTCTATTGTAGGATATTATTGGTTCTTTTAAATTATTTTACCATAGGTTATTTTTTGTTATTTTATCATAAGCTATTGTTGGTTATTCTAGGTTATTTACCATAGGTTATTTATTATTATTTTATCATAAGTTATTATTGGCTATTGTAGTTTATTTTACCATAGGTTATTGTTGGCCATTTTATTGTAAGTTATTTTTAACTATTTAAAATTAACCCATTGTTGATTATTTTATTGTACATTATTGTTCAACATTATAAACTATCTATCATAGGATATTATTGGTTATTTTATCATAAGCTATTATTGGTTATTTTATTTTAAGCTACTATTGGCTATTGTTAATTATTAATGGTTATTTTAAGTTATTTACCATAGGCTTATTTTGATTATTCTATTGTAGGTGTCACAGATGCTAACACCATGGAGTTCATTCATATGAATGTTCATCCATGACTTGCAATTAACTTGTAATTAATTCTTAGTTTAGTTTCAACTCACTATTAATTAGTTATTAGTTAACTTTTAATTACCTTTTAATTATATTTCAATTAGCTTTTAATTAACTATTAGTTCACTTGTAGTTATCCTTTAGTTCACATTTAGTTCATTTTTGATTAACTTTGAGTTAAATCTCAATTAATTATCAATTCATTTTAATTAATTCATAATTAAATTTCAATTCACTTTTAATTCACTCATAATTGACAATTAATTCCCACATGGATGGACATGGGCTACACATGGGTGAACATGAACCACATGTAAATTGAAAATTTATTAAAAAACTTCTTTGAATTGGGTGCCCAATGGGTATAAATAAAAATGGAATCCACATTATTTTCAATTTGTTCAACATTAATTTTGGGTATGTTTTTTTATTACACATTGTTCTATTTTTGTTTCATTATTACAATAAAATCTTATTGGATTTTTGTGTCATACATTCTTGTTTTTGTTTTTCTTGTTTGATGATTTTGATTTGGAACTAGGCATGCTCATGTTTTTTTCTTAATTTAGGAAATCCTATAAATTTGATTATCTTTATGTTTGTTACAATATGTTATTGTTGGTTATTTTTGGTTATTTTATCATAGGCTGTTGTTGACTATTTAAATTTATTTACCATTTGTCATTTATCATAAGCCATTGTTGCTTATTTTATCATAAACTATTACTGGCTATTTAGGGATATTTATCATATATTAATTTAAGCTATTGTTGATTTGTTTTTCATAAGCTATTATTGGTTATTTTATTGTAGCCTATTATTGATTATTTTATTATACATTATTCTTGATTATTCTAGGTTATTTTGGATTATTTTAAATTATTCTACCTTAGGTTATTGTTGGTTATTTTAACGTGGGTTATTTTTTGGTATTTTATATTAGTATACCACACATTATTCTTAGTTATTTTAAGTTATTTTATTGAGGTTATTATTGGTTATTTCAAATTAAATTAACTTAGGTTATTCCACCTTGAATTATTATATGTGATTTTTTAATATATTATTTTACCATAGGTTATTCTATTACAATTTAGGTTATTTGAAGTAAATATATTTTAAGATAAAATAACTTGTAATAGTTCATAGAATAAAAGGACCTTAAATAGTTTAAGGTATAATTTGAAATAACATATAATAACTTAAATTAAAATAACGTAAGGTGTAGTTTAGGGCCGATCAAATAAAATAACTTAAAATATCTTAAAGTAGAAAGTTTATAATAAGTTATGATATAACCTATGATACCTTAAAGTAAAATAATTTATAATAACTTATAATAACTTAAGGTATAACTTATAATAACCTACAATAATTTAAAATAATTTAAGGTATTTAAATAACAACATAAAATAAACCTATTCATCACAATAAATTATAATAACCCCCAAACTACTCGTAAGATTCAAATGTGGGTCCAAGGTGAAAACAACAAAAGAAAAAAAAGTTAGAACTCATTCCCTAGTTTGCAACACTTTGGGGGTAAGAGGGGCATGCTAAACTTCAAGGATAAGGACTAATAAGAGTGATAAGCATGTCAACTATTCACACAAGCCTGCACAAATCAAACAACAAATTGGTTAGTGCATAGTTATAACATTTTTGGTGCATGGATGAACCATAGGTTTACACGGACTTACGAAACTCACCACATCCTGAACTTAGGGGAAGCCACCACCTTGTTGCTATAGTATTCTTTATGATTAACCACGCGAGTTCTATCCAAATGTCATTTCATCCCAGGACTCCCAAGTTGGGAGTCCCAAAATTCTCAAAATTGGGACTCCTACGACTTTGGAGGCCTATAACTTTTTGTGTAGACCTTCGATTAAAGTGAGGTTTAAAGCAAAGTTATAGCCTTCATCAAGGGCTTTCCAACTGTATATGGCATGTCACCTACAGGTAAGTAAATTAGGCCAATTCCTGATTTTTAGTGGTCAGGAATCAAATTGCCAATTTGACTTTTGACCCTTCATTTAGCCGTAACTTGTGTTTTGAGTACCCATATGGGCCATGTGAGCTCACTTTAGACATCTATGTCTCAAGAGCTTCCTAATGGTATAAGGAACTTTTTAATCTAATGAGTTTTGACCCCTAAAATCATTTTTTTAAAATTTGAAAGTCCATTGGGAGTCCAACTTTCAAAATGGGAGCCCACTTGGGAGTGTGTGGGTTCGTTCCTTCACACTCTCTTACACTTTCGAGAACATGAAATGTGATTCCCGGCCTTTGTAAGCCCTTGCTTCAGTCGCAAGCCTAAGGCTAGGGTCATGACAATAATGAATTATATCAATTAGTGGTGAAAATTCTTGTTTACATAGTGTTTTTATAATGAAAAGTAAAAATTATTAAGTGTAATGAACTTATTTCACTTTTAAAGTTGCATAATGATTTAGGCTAGTGAATTTCACCCCATTTCTGTACTAGTGCCTTATAGGAAAATTTATATTCAATAAAAATAAAGGAATTCTAAAATTGATATGCTTACATAAGGATTTTCATGATTGGACTAGTTGTACTGCATAAAATACCATTCGTCATGAATGTCATGTACACCCAAGGGGAAAAGATTTTGCCTTTTATATTGGTATAGTTGTTTCACAAGCTTTTGTCATGCAAATAAACGGGCAACCAAATTAGAACCCAACTCAATATACTTAATGGCCTATTAGTATATATTTCATTGTTGTGTGGTTATTTGAATTTTTAAAGTTTCATAAAAAAAATCAGCAAAGAACCAATGGTTTCATGATTGGCTAGTTGATTTTTTTAGAGAACAATGATTACATACCAAAATTGGGTCTTTTATTGTTGTGAGAATTATGGTTATAAATCTTAAGAACCACCTTGATAATTGTCCATGGATTTTATTTTATTTTTAATAACTGCCCATCATTTATGTATGTATATATATATATATATATATATATATATATACAACAAAAATGTCTTGCTTTAATGTGAAATTTGCTCAAAATAGGATATTATTTGAGTTCCACCACTCTATCCAATCATAATAACCAGCCAATCAAAAATATTCATTTTCTTTTCCATATATTTTTAACTCGTTATCTACCTAATGCATACTTATTGATCTAGACTCATTTTCACACTATCTAGGATAGGTTTATGCTGAAACATACCATGTTGAAACATTAGAAAAAAACTAATTTTTATTATTATAAAAATGATTCCATATATTGAATCCAAATAGAAAGGGACTAGCCCATTCAGTTAAAGGATGATTAATAGATCACCACAAAGCTAAAGCCAAAAAAATAGGATCACCAAGTTACAATGCATATTGGTGTAATGAAGGAGATTTATCGTTAAATCCACATGACAAGAAATCCATGGTAGTTGTATTGCATCAAGATTTCAAGGTCACAACTTTATGTTAAATCTTTTATCTTACTACTCCACATGTATTTTAAATCCAATCTTTATGACACAACTTGCATTTTTTGAGGTGGGTATTATCTCGACCTTCAAACAATATGACCACAATTTTAACCCATTTCCATTTGATGATTTGCATAGAGTAGGAACAAAACAAAAATCCTACAAGTCCATGTTACAAGATTTGAAGTTTTTTTTTTCTAAGGAAATATATTATTATGGGTGGTGAATGACCTTCTTTGTGAGGATATATTGTTATGGGTGGTGAGTTACAACACGTGGAAATGTCAATCTACCTTTTGAAGAATGTACATGATGGTCGATGATGGATTTGATTCAAGTGTTTCTTGATCATCCTTGAAAAATTTGTTGATTGATGATTGATTTGATGATTCACACAAATTTTTTATCATCCTTGGAAAATATATTGGTTGATAATCAATTTGACAATTCACACTTATTTTGATCATCCCCGAAGACAACTCTATGATGGATTTGATTCATACACGTCTTCATCATCCTTGAAGAATGTATGTTTAAATTATACATATTTTGGTCTTTTTTTTTCATTTTGATGATTCACACAAATTATTGAATCGAATATGTCTTAAAACCCAAAAATCCAAAAAGAAGAAAACCCAAAAGATAGAAGAAGCAATTTTCTTCAATAATTTATTTGGTTGCATCTCTAGGTTCATAATACCTTTACCAACAATGACCATTTGCTACTATAGTTGTAAAAAAAAATTCTACAAATTCTTAGCAGTCAAAAAGCTCTAGACACTATCATTCCTTTTTCCTAACTAATCCCTTAGGACAAGAGCATCATGTCTTTTGCCAAATATTTGTTGACACTATTTTGATTTGCATCTTCTTCTCATTGCCCCCCATCTTGTCCCCCAACAAACAAGGAGACATGCGTGGGGCCCGTTACGTCCAGTGTGGGTGGGCCCTAGCTATAGGTTCCTACAAACCTTGTAGGAAGCAAGTACTGTAACCTAAGGTCAATTTCCACATGGATGAAACCAATAATTGATTATAATGATGATGTTTCATCATAATTGGTTTAGGTAGGATGAGTATTTTGGCGATTGTCACTATGGCAATTCCGAAGTTATTTTTTATTATAATTTGTCATAGATCAAATTCCATTTGGGAATCTTTTTTTTTCCTTCTATTTGTTTATATCTTGTTGTGTGTCTTTTCTTTTGCCTTCCTTTCTTTGTTTTTTCCTTTCTTATGTTTGCATTTTGTTGTTTGTCTTGCTCTTGCTTTCCTTTCTATGTGAACAATCTTATGGGTTTGAGGATTTTGCGTGTCACATAAAAGCTATCAACTTTTGTGTTCTTTTTATGCATGTTGTTTATTTTGCTAGGTTTTGGAAAAAGCCATATGTGTTTGCACATATATGGCACTTGTGTCTAGTGGCATTGGGGTTGTGCATGACAGAGGCAATTTTGGAGTTGATGTGGTGAAGCCATTTTTTGAAAACAAATTGGGGTGTGAAAAAGATACCTTTACTTTTTGGAGTTTAGAAAAACTTGTGTGTGTGTGTGTGTGACATATGTGGTTGGAATTTTGTGTGTTTTCGCTCATTTGGTTGGTAAGTCATTGGTGGCATGGGGATGCTATCAAATGTAGGTTGCTACATCTATTTTGTTTTGTAACTATGAAGTGATGGTATGCATGTTTTGGTCTCGAAAGAAATTCTCATGTTTCTTGGATGTTGTTTAATGTTTATTAGAAGACATTGAATTGAGTTAATGAATCTACTACCATTCAAATCCTAATTGTTGTTGTTGGTTTTTATAGGGTTTATGGTTTAAGGTTAATGATAGAACTATTGTTGTGTTTGCTATTGTGGAAATAGTGCTATGTGTGTCTCACCACACTCAATCATGTTCATATTGAGTTTTGTAGCCAAACATTAGGTATATTGTTGTGATTGGTAGTGGTGTAGGTGTTACCAAGATGGGTAGTGTATTATGAGCTTATATTCACAACCAAGGAATACATGTGCCATGTACGTACATAAATTACCCAATCATGAGGAGATAAAATGCTTGATTTGAACCTTCTCTTCCTTCTTTCTCATAACATATCGTTTTATCCAGCTTGAAGGACTCTTGAATAATACATGTTTTGACCATTTGTGTTGTCTTACTCATGATAAGGTTGGTTTGTTAGATTGTGAGCTCTAATAATTCAGTGTTGGGTGCAATTTCAATTGATTATAATTGGGCACTTCCACCAAAGGTGTTGTTCACATAATCAATCAATATTCTTTAAAAAAATGCTAAAAGGATATTCATAGGACTCCTATAACATCACACTTGGAACTAAAACCCTAGGAGGACTTTGGAATATCAAGTGATATTGTTAGGAGATTCAAATTGCCTAGGTTCAATTGTGATACATTTTCCATTGAGTAAATAGGTTCATAGAAAGTGCTTATAAGGCATAATATTAATAGAAAAAATGTGACAAAAAAAAAAGTTTTATATGCATATGCTCTAAAAATCTCAAAGCTAACAAATTTTTTATTCAAAATTTAAATTATTCAAAACATGATTTCTTTCTAATTTAAAAATAAATATATTTGAAACTCCATGGACGATGGAAACCTTCATAGTTCCTTGAAATGAATTATGTAATGCCACCAACCATATGTATGATAAAAATGAATTCAAATAATTTTAAAAAAAGTGTTATAAAATTTTAACTACTGATATTTATAAAATAATCCGATATATGATGACATCCAATACATTATTAAAAAAAGATGGCAAAAATTAAAACTCAAAATTTAACACCATTCATAAAGATTAATAAAAGAATGAAAGTCATAATCACTAAAACCTTATATCCAAAAATAAGAATTGTTTATGGGACATTTGGTTACATCCAAAATATTTTGCTCACAAAATCACATTGGATTCAACATGATGACTTAATGTACCCACCCATTAACGTTCTTATTGATTTTAATGAATTCATATAAAGACATGAAACATTACAAGACATAAACCTGAAAGGTTTACCTAAGAATGTCATACCAATAGTACCCATAACTAGAAATTTCCAATATCATCATTCCATACAAGGATCAAACACTTCCAAAACTTTTAATATTAGGCATTATTAATTATTGTTTGCTTTAACTTTTTATTTGACTAACTTTAAAACTCAAAGACAAACATTTCAACATTTGGTGATAGACCTTCATCAACCACTTGACAATGTGCAACTTAATATGCACAACAAATCTATAACATTATCACATTTATGTTCATTAAATGGGTTTGTGATTTTATGAGATATCACAATCCAAGACATATGTAAGGCTAATTTCAAAAATGGATTGTTTTAAATGACAATAGGGAAAAATAATTATTTTTTCAATGTTTAATCTCACAGTCTACCCGTTGTGAGATTAGACATTGAAAAAATCATTATTCCCAATTGCCATAGGGAAAAAAAAATGCAACATGAAATGTGTAAAATTAAAAATGACAACATTGTTGAAATAAATGAGGATTTAAACAATGCCATAAACAATTATGATATCATACATTGTTGGCAAGAAATTTTTTGATTAACAAAAGAAGATGAAATCATGCATGACATTGTAATTAGTACCACTATTAAGGCAATTTCATTAGTTAAATACATTGCCATGTCTTGTGATGAAGTCATTAGTGTGGACAACCAAAGTTGGATTTCTTTACATGCTTATGTGATCTAGGTTGGATGTGGGTTTTTATTTTGGTAATCCTTCAAAGGGTTGTTGATGGTTCTAATGCAACCAATTTGACAAAGTTATTCATTCAAAATTCACTATATGGGGGAGGGATGACAAAAAAGAGCATATCCTTTAAACTTTTTTGTTTTGGAGTTGATGGGGTGACTATTTTCTAGGGTGCTAGAACTAGAGTGACTCGATAGATCCTTGATGATCATGCACTTCACCTTTTGGGGATCCATTGCATGGCTCATCATACTAATCTTGAAATCTAAGTTTTGTCCAAGTTGAGCATGGTGCACAACTTGAAAAACCTTCTCCAAACTGTATATGTTTATTTCTGCAAATGTCCCAAAAGGCATTTGGAACTTTTAAAGCTTGCTCAAATCTTGGAAGCAAAAGGAAATAAGCTTTTGAAGAATGTGAAAACAAGATGGATAACAATGTTGGTTTGTACCAAAAAATATATGGTTAAATATCGGTCAAGATGGTAATCAACTTTACATTAACTTTTTTATGAAGGCTAACTTGGATCTATTGTGTGACATTAAGGTTTTCTATGGGCTCAATTGCTTGTTGCCCTTGTTAGAATCTGTGAATAGCTTCATGAAGTTAACCCAAGCTTGAGATGTGTTTTATATTGATTATGTGGTAGCTATCAAGACATGTTAAACATATTAGTTTATGGACTATGTTGATCCTAACACCTCAGGTTCAAGTTTGATGCATTTCATTTCTTTGCATCCTTGGTCAATTGTAGCCATGAACTACTACATATTTTACGGATTATAGATCCTACCGCAAGTTTGGATCATCTTGCCTTTGATGCAACAAATGGACAACATGTTTGGGCTTGACACCATAATCAATTAACGGGGGTGGTATGTTATGTGACTAGGGAGGTAGCTACTAAAACTCTCCGAGATGTTATGAGTGTTGTCAAGGAGGCAACTTAAACCTTGACTACCAAGCTACAATTTCACTTTCCTTCATATGGGGTGATGGAGGCATTAAGAGTTGGCTTCCCCCAATACTGGTCGATGGAAGGTTATGATGAATCTTTCAAAGGGCACATGAACATCATCAAGGGGCAATATTTGTTTTCTCAAAGGGATTGGGGCTGGTAAGATCCAAGTGCCAAAGGTATTATCTTTTCTTGACTTGGATCTCCAAATCTCACTCTTCAAGCTAACAATGAAAAGCAATGCAAAATTTGCAATGGCTCTTCCTCACAAGGTGAACCCCATGACCCAGCTTTGGACATCTTTGGCTACTTCCTTGGTGATTGTACTTAAGTTGTCTGAATATTTCAAGTTGACTGCCATGGTACAAGTGATTGGCTTTGTTGAAGATGAGAAATGTTTTAGCAACTTGAATTTCATAAAAACCAAGCTCCAAAATTGATTAACAACTTATCTACTCATTGTCAAGATGTTTGCTCAAGAATCCTATACATTGGAGGATTTTCCATATGCAAAGGCCATTGCTACATGGAAGGATATGAAGGTCCAATATGGTTTTGATTCCTAGTTATGTTTTGGTGTATGAAAAAATTGACTTTTAGTTTTATGCTCCTCTTTTTTCATGGTCTTGACTCTTGATTCCCAGCAAGTTTGATGGATCATGAGGTCGAATTCTAAACCTCAATACTTATCTTTGTTTGTTTGATTGTAATTTCTTGACCCACAAGTTTTGTTTCTATGTATAGTGTGAATGGGGTTGTTTTGTTCATGTATGCAAGTGACTTGTGCTCCAATGGGTAGTTTAGGGATTCAATTCCCCCACAAGGCAACTTGTTATCTTGATTTGTTGTTTGTTCTTGTTTGTAGTTGTATCCTGTATTGTTTGTAATGTGTATGTGAGGTTTGAATTATGCCACTCACCTAATTCCCACTTGGGAATCTTGTTCATCACCTGTAAGACCTCCAACAAAAATTTATATCATCTAATTTTCTTCATGCATCAAAGAATGATAGCCACAAGGAACTGCCATGAAAAAATTTAGACAGCCACACATTTCGATGACAAAAACAACCAGTAGCCTAAGTTCTCCAAAATTGGAACCCCAGTCTCTGAGAAATTGGCCACAATAACCATTTGGGCTATGCTCCAAAATTCTAAATAGCCAAGATAGCTATTTCCTCAAACTGAAAATAAAAACCCTGGTTATGACTCAGTTGTTGATGAACCCAAACTGAGTCCAAGTCATGTTTCACCCAGGTAACCTATTATCCTGTAGGTAAGTAGGATAATAGGTGGCTGCTAAAGTAAGTAGGATGCATGTAACATGGTTAGTAGAGAAATAAGGGTTAGTGGGTTCATAGAACAGAGGTAGGAAAAAAGTTACAAAATTGAGCTAACAACCATTGTTAGGTACTGAGTCGGGACTCAATGAAAGACCACATCTCTCATGCTGTACCAGTGGCAGTTCATTCACTGCGGCCAACCTTCAAGACATACAAACCATACAAGGGATAGAGCTAAATTACTCAAAGCAGTTTGAGGCAGGAAACATTTCTAGTACATTAACCCTGTAAACTCTACCAAATCAAATCCCAATACAAGATTTACCATGAAATGAGTACATATCCTTCACTACCTAGTAGTACCTGGTGCCCTCCCCCGCCTCAATATTTGACAGGCCTGCCTGACTTGTGATACTGGCTTGTCACTCAGTACTGCCACACTTGCACAACTAAAGATATGAAGACATGAACTACCTACTCAAATTCTTCTCATAAAAACTTTCCATCCCTATTTCCCCCCTAATTACAAAAAGGGGAAATTGCACTCTGATTATACTTTATCCAATCTCTGATCAGGAAGAAATGGTTCAGCAACCAGTCGGGTTAAGTCAACAATGCGAATTCATGAAGTAGGTTGAGAAGTACAAGCACCTTCCATCTCCAGGCAGTTCAGTCTTGTACATCCTGTTTGCAAAATCTGAGAGATTGGATCAGATTCAATTGGGTTTCAATCCCCCTCTCCTACCATGCCTCTTAGCCACCAAGAAGCGAAGTCATATATGCCTTTGCTCATGTCACCAACTGTCACCCAACAGAGTATCTTACCAGTAATTGACCAACATATTCATCTATGTTCAGACAGTGCAATGAAACTGAATATGAGCACGATGATCCCAATGGTAATTGGACTCTTATACTACTATTTGTCATGCTGCAAAACCTGAGCAATGCAATCACCAAATGTTGTTTCTCAAAAAGCAATAAACCAAGCAGGAGAATGACAATTCCTGGTGGCTACTGTGATTCACACTGAGTAACAAGGCCAATCTTTTGTTCCAAAGAATCAGTGAACCAATCATGAGTATGATGATTACAAATGGTGCTTAGATTTTGATAACACTTCTACTTTCTAGATGCCTTCTGCAATTTACATGATTCAGGTCTAGAACACCCTGAAAAATTCAATATCATCTGCAGGAGAGCAAAACAAAGACATGTCAAATCAAAAAATGCAACACTCAGTATATCATACAACACCATATACAAGAAGAATGAGCACAGCAAAATGACAACACCAGTGCTGAATATATGTAATACTTGATGTCTCAATCACAAGCACATGCAGTGAAACATGAACAGCTTGCTGAAAAAGGAATTCCCCAGAAAAGCCAATTCTGTTTAGTATTCACCGTTATAGACCAAGCAGGTTGGAATCACAAAAAGAGGCCTTCATTCAATCATAAAGAAAAACATAACCTCTTATTCCAGAAAATTGAGATGGCAATAGCAGCAGTGGTCCAACGTCATCATGTCTCACCAAAATTGTTGTGAACAGGACAATGTGCACTCTCCAAAAGTCTTGCTTGCTTGCTTGCATGCTTGCTTGCGCACAGGAGGTTCTAGTCATACATTTGTCCTAGGTCAACAATAACAACAACAACAACCCCCAGTCTGTATGAAAGAGCTATATCCTTGTCCTTCCAGTGATCCTCCCTGATGATGACGAGGGTTGCCCTCGGTTTGTATACATGCCCAAACTCATGACCCCCTAGGTCAGTGGCAGTATAGATTAGAAGACTTGGAAGAAGTTTGACCATTTTCATGATGATACCTAATAAGAACCACATACTTTCCTTGCCTGATACCTCCACAGGCTTGCTCCTAAAAGCATGCACCACAACAACACAAAACCAACAAACACCACATATCAATGAAATTTGCAGGACAAATCTCCAAAACAACAATTTGAAGATAATATGAGAAATGACCAAAAAATCACAAATGGCATCAACTAAAATGACAGCCCAGCAACTTGTTACTGTGTGCTCTACGGATCTTCGAAAAGTGACCATTAATTTGTCTTTCAGATGTTGAATCAATTTGTTGCAGAGTTTTAAGTCTCATGCAAGGCTAAAACTTAGAAAGAAGATCACCCACTGCTTCTGAAGAGAAAAGACAAAGTATGTTTATCCATGTCTCACACACTCAAAGAGAGGTCTGAAAAACTCTGCATACTTGTTTTTAGGTTGCTAGTCTGTTTTGTTTACAAAAGTCCTTGCTGAGCTGAGAAGCAATGGAAAAAAAAAACTCTGCATACAAATTTGCTCAAGAACAGATGTGATTAGGATGCAGATGGATAAAGTATGCATGTGACATTGAGAGGTGGAGCTTACTCACTTCCGTAGAGGATTGAGAGGAAGCCCAGGACTCGACCCGCATTCCTAAGCATGTAGGAGCCATGACGTCAGAAGAGGCTACTCCCCGCCTCTTGACCTTTCTTGGATAGAATCTGGTTGTACTCCGGCCGTGCCGTCTGCCACAGGGCAAAAAAAACAAAATCCCAACCCAAAAGAGAATAAAACACTGATGGGCTTAGTTGTTTGTTTCTGTCAGCAACAGTTTCCAATAACATCATCATCATCAACAGCCACCAGTCCGTATAGCCGGAAAACCCAAACACTGATCAATGGTCGAAACCAATTGAAAACAGAACTAGCACTCTGAAACAACCGTGCGACAAAAAGGATAGAAAAACAACAGAACAAAAAAAAAAAAAAAAAAACAAAACAAAACCAAACCAAACCAAACCCCAATGAGAAACGAAAAAGCCAGAAAGACTCGGAGAGAGAGAGAGAGACAAAGGGCATCATACCAAGTCCTTAAAGAGAAGGAAAGCAATGACGAAGAAGAGAATGAAAAGAATCTCAAACTCGGCGTTGCGCAACATACTGGACACCCAATCAGCTGTCCTGGTCACCAGAGATGCCGGAGGCCCACGCTGCTGTCGACGCATTTGAGCCCCCCCACCTTTCCTCTAAAGCACGAGTCCTCGAACTCCACCTTCTCTTACTTTTGAAAAAAAAAAACACACCAAAACCCTCTCCCTCTCTCTCTCTCTCTCTGCCTCTTTTCTCTTTCCTTTGATCTCTTGCCTCCCTAGCAGCTACAAAATCCTTACCGACAACAAACAAACAGAAAGACAGTAGCGGGAGTGTTATTCTCGCGCGAGATCGTCGTCGTCGTCGTATTCTGTCGCGCCCGCACAGCAACCGCCCAACACTGCGCTCGCTTGCGACAGAGGAGCCAAACCCTAGGGGCAAAAGGATGGACACGTGGAGGACACGTCGGATATTGCCGGCTCCGGACAAAAAAATTATAGAGCAATCTGACTGGCTAACTAAAGATCTTGGCCGGTGGAATGTCAGGAGCTGCACCAATGAGAAAAGGGAACACCTACCTACCTACCTACCTACCTACCTACCTACCTATCAGGTGGGCCCCCTCCCTGCCTTCCTGCCTTCCTGCCTTCTGCTCTGACAATTACCACTAAAAACTGGTTAATTAACTGGGCCATGGACTAAAATTGCTACAACTGGTGTACAACTGGGCCATGGACTGAAACTGGTTCGTGACTGTGCCCTAGACTAAAAGTGTTACAACTGGTTTATAAACTGGGTCCTCGACAAAAACGGCGGTATGTAACTGGTTCATAACTGGGTCCGGGACTTATATCGGTTCATAACTGGGCTATGGACTAAAACTGCTAAAAACTGTTTCATAACTGGACCCGGGACTTTAGACGGCTGATAAATAGATTTTTCTAACTGGGCCCTGGACTAAGAATTGCTAAAAAATATTGATTTCATAACTGGGCCCTGGACTAAGAATTGCTAAAAAATATTGATTTCATAACTGGGCCCTGAACTCTAAAACAGGTTCATATCTGGGGTTGGACTAAAACTGGTTCATAACTGTGGCCTGCTGGGTTTTGTGACTTACTCCTAACCTAATTTTTCCTATTTGCACAGAGACAGAGACACAGAGAGAGAGAGAGGTAGGGAGGTAGCCCTAGTACAGTTACTGACACATTGGGTACTCAAATTCACTTACTTTCTTTGCACAGACAGAGGGAGGGAAGGAGGGAGGGAAGGAGGGAGAGGAGATTTGCTGGTTGGATTTGGCTTCTCAATCATGAAGTACATTCCTTTATTGATTGATTATGGAAGGATATTGTGTGGATAGTATACTTGAGAGTGATCAGATTTGTAGTCAGGCATACACAGAACAGAACTCCTCCCCCCTCCCCCCCTTCTCTCTCTCTCTCTCTCTCTCTTTCTCTCTCTCTCTCTCTTTGAATCAGCAGCAACAGAATCAATGTCATTAATTATTGAGGGACAGAGAGAGATATGGTTTTGAGAAGGGGAAAGAGAGGGAGAAAGAGAGAGTCTGAGTTTTTTTTAAAAATTATTATTACCACCTAACTTTACTTATAATGGTGCATTCACACTTCATGTTAAGTCACTGTTCAATGAAAATCTAGGTGGCATCATCCTAGGTGGCACCCAATGTTAAATTAAAGTCTAGGTGGCATCATCCTAGGTGGCACCCAATGTTAAATGAAAATCTAGTTGGCATCCTAGGTGGCACCCACTGGTAAATGAAAATCTAAGTGGCATCATCCTAGGTGGCACCCAATGTTAAATGAAAATCTAAGTGGCATCATCCTAGGTGGCACCCAATGTTAAACGGGTGATAGCTTATTGTTTAAGTGGTGGTGTTAGGGTGACTCAACACTACTAGAGTCCCTAACACCAAGTGTGAATGCACCTTTTAAAATTGCTCATTCTTGTAAACCCTAATTCTAAACCTCCCCAAGCTTTGTGGTAATGAAGAACATTTCTTCCCAACAAAAAAAAAGAAAGAGAAAGAACAATCCCAGTTCAATAAATGGATTTTCAGAGAGCTTCTTGCACTCCTCCGAAGAATTAAATTATTTGGAGCACTCCAACATACATACATACATACATAATGGTTTTTCATGTGGCCTTTTCTGCCTCTTTTTAGTCCCCTTACAAGCAGTGTTTGCTTTTCAATTTTGTGATGTAATAACAGAAAAGTGGTGATCATAAATAAGATGATTTAGCCAAATTTGGTGATTAAAAAAATGAAAGGAAGGAAAATAAAAATAAAAATAGCATACTTTATATTTTTGGCTACATACTAGGCCTTAGGCAAAATTGAATCTGGCAAATTTTTTATAATAAAGATAATTTTCCTTTCCAATTTTTGGCTACTAGAAAACCTAAAAAAAACACTAAGTAAGATTTTTCCATTCTAAAAAGAAATCACCAGTTCACAAAAAACTCACCAAAATTTCCAAATTACCCAAATTCCTCATAGAAAAGCTACTTAAAGTCTACATCGTGTTGAGAATATATATGTATATATTTATATATCTAAAAATATTATCTTTTTTTAATGTAATTTTTCCTGCAGGGATATAATATATATATATATATATATCTCTCTCTCTCTCTCTCTCTCTAAAAATATTGGCTTTTTTTAATGTAATGTTTACTACAGGGTGAATATAAATGGGATAGATCATAGTACTAAAACAACCCC